>Ga0315904_10006004_pt1 | contig 16704 bp, 13 predicted proteins | sample LakEriMetagenome_6_FD_203529 | JGI IMG/M metagenome (GOLD analysis project Ga0315904, IMG submission 203529) | Freshwater fungal communities from buoy surface, Lake Erie, Ohio, United States - Buoy 12 MA120 | ecosystem: Environmental > Aquatic > Freshwater > Lake | place: USA: Lake Erie, Ohio...
TCTTGAGCAATGCAATCTCGCCGATTGGATTTGAGAATTTTATCAAATTTGCAGAGGAGCTTTTTGCAAGCCACCCCTCACGAACGCAGATCTACGAGTGGTTCTCGCCGTTTCATCCGATGATTCGGGATCAGAGCCTCGCTTTATGGTTTTTTTGTTCGTGCGGCTTGATGGTTGTGTTGTTGTGGGGGGCGCTGTCCAGGTTGTCAACCATGCGGGCAGCTTCGTTAATCCTGACCGTCACTCTTAGTCTGTTTCTTCTGTCATTAAGCAGCGCAAGGCACATACCGCTCTTCTATTTTAGTCTAGTTGGATTAGTCGTTTGCTTGGTCGAGTCAGTCGCTCGTGATCATAGTAGTATTTGGCTCTCTAGGGCGGCAGATTCGAAAAATTTAGCCTGTGTTACTGTTGTTGTTTGCTGGCTTATTACGGCTTGGGTGTTTGTAAACGGATATTCAAATGGTGATGTGAGGCGTGAGTTCGCATTTGGGGTAGATAAGAAGAGGTTTCCCGAGAGGCCCATTCAGTTAGTACAAGATGCAATGGTAGGTGGAAATATCTTTACTGAATACGGTATCGGGGCATACTTTCTGTACCGTACGCATCCTCGCTATAAAGTGTATATAGATTCAGCCCGACTCGATGAGGTATACGGCGAGGAATGGTTCATGCACTATATGAAAGTTGGTAATTACCCCGAGCTTCTCAAAGCTGATATTGAGCGGTTTGATATACGAGCATTTATTCTTCCGTTACCCAGGACGAAATCCGAAATCGTTCCAATTTATAAGTTCCTCTCCAGCGATCCAGCGTGGCGTCTGGTCTTTTTTGACGAAGGCAGCATGCTCTACTTAAGTACCAAAGAGGCATCCGACCGAGGGGTTAGAACATACCAGGCGTTGAACCCATTAGCGGATATGGGTGAGGTGCTCAAGGCTAGTCCCGGCCTGGTGCCTGTGCTGGCGCAGGATTTCGCCCTAGGCGACCAGGTAAATCCAAACTCGAGGCCGTTTCTTGTGCTCAAGACTTGGTTTCAGAGGGTGCGCAACGAGTTTGGTGGAAGAGCTCAATAGCACCTACGTGGTTTAGTGATGCCATCTGAGACCCGAGCAGTCGCTAGCAGATCTACTTGGCTTGATAAACCGAGTCTCCAATACGCCCTAGACCCCTAGCGATTAAACCTTAATTTAGTGGAGTTGTAGAGATTTGAAACTTCATTACCCGAGAGGGTTCGGTCGTATATAGAGAAGTTTGCTATCTCTCCACTCCAGTAACTTGGGCCTGGGCCGTAGCTGAAGGTGAATGTCGAGGTCAAGTTAAAGAACGTCGAGTAATCGCCGGATCTTGTCACGGAGCTGTTAGCCGTCCCGTCCAGATATGAAGCTAGCGTTGAGTTGGTGCCATTATAAGAGAAGGTTACAACAAGATTGTGCCATACGCCGTCTCGAATATTATTATTTAATATTAAGTACAGGGCAGGTTTGGTGCCATCATTAGCCAGAACCTGAATGCTATTTGTCTGCCAATCCGGAGTGAATACTGTAAGACCATTATTGACATCGGGCAGGCCAGTCAACGCACCCTTGTTAAATAGGAAGAGATAGTTTGAGGCGTTGCTCGTCCTGAACCAGATTGAGAATGAACTTTGATTGCGAGCAAAGCTGTAAGAGATGTCGGCGTAGTCATTAACTCGGTCGAAACTAAGAGCGCCGCCGTTTCCAGAGGAGAACGTCGGGCCGTTATAAAGCGTGAAGTTCCTTCCATTTCCAGATAGGTCGTACCAGGTGGACCCACTTCCTGGGTAGCTTGCAACGTTGCCAGCATCGAGGGCTAGTAGGGTGCCGTACTCGACCTGAGGAGACGAGCGAGCACCGCGGCCGCCTGCTCCAGCGCCGCGACTTGTTCCTGGTAGTGCAGCATATCCGCGGTTTGAGATGCGTGACCAGCCGGTCGCCATTTGAAAACTGCCACCCTTGAAACCGCTACCTACCGCTGAACTGCCGTCGGGACCCGGCCATGTACTAGAGTTAGCGTTACCTGAGCTGGTGAGAGCTCCATCTCCATGATATCTCCCTTGGAAGTTGCGACCGGTAGTATTGCCGATCGTTATTGTCCTCTCCCAGAGGTTGCTCGATAGCTCCATCGCCCCGTAAAATCCACCACCCGAGCTAGCGCGGGCGTTAACTCCGCTCGCGAAGCTTCCCACTCTCACTGGTCCATCAACCGAAGAGTTGTGCGCCATGTTGCTTCCACTCTGAGTGCGCTCGTTGGCGAGACCGCCATTTGATATGCTTGTAGCCTGGGTGAGACTTGTACTTCCCCATGCGTATTCGTTAGCTACGGGCGTGAGGTGTCCTCGGGCAGCCTTCTCGAATTCTAGCTCGCTCATCGGCCTTAAACCCGACCAGTCAAGGTACGCCAGCACATCGGCCCACGAAATGTAATTCATAGCTACTCCGCTATAAGTCGCACCACCTCCATTATCGGGAAGTGTGGCATCGCCGCTGATCCACGAGACGTTGTTGCGGAAAAGAAGAGAGTCTCCTTTTGTTGAAGTTATGTCACGTGTTGATTTCTGGGTTGAGGTGAGTGTGTTGAAGAAACGAACCCATTGATTCTGACTAATCTCGCCTTTCATAATGTAGAAGGACCCGACTCCCTTCGGGAAAGTTGCTGGGATCGTGAACGTTGCCCCATCTGCCTCGTCTGACGTGCCTCCGCATGCATCGCAGTCTGTGACGTAGTAGTAGCCGTTGGAGACAGCATTCGTGACGCTAATATCAGCAGACTCGCTCGAGATGTACCAGGGATCATTATCTGCGCTTCCCTGCTTGAGAACGTATGTACTCCCGGAGCCATCCCCCACATAAAAGGCTCCCTCGGGAACATACACCATTTCGATACCGAAGATCTTAATCTCAACCAAGTCGGTCGTTAGCACCCCGTTATCAGCGTAGTTCCAGCGTAGCCTAACGCCGCTCGCAGATAGGCTTCCAAACCCTTCTGCAGATCTGTATAGAAAGACTCCAACAGCGGGATTAGAGCTAGAGTTGTAACCTGAGCTGGTATCTGCCAGCCCGAGGCTAAGAGATATTCCTGTCGGCGATGATGGTACGGTGTGCCCGCTCTCTGTGAATTCCAGATGCCTCCAATCACCACCATTAACTCTGACCTTACAGAACACCCATGCCGCATCCCAGTTCTTCGGTTCTCCGTAGGTGCGCCATGAGTTGGCCCAGCTGATATCAAACTGGACTTCGGCAGTTCCGGTAGTGGGATTATAGGCCCCGTTGATCTGATTAGTGATGGAGATATCATTGGCCTGCGATTCAGAGCAGGTGAGTAATAGAGAAAAAATTAAGGTCGTTAGCCAACGACGGGTTGCGGCAGTGATTGTCCGCAGCCTCGGCATTATCACATGCAATCGACCTGGCCTTTTGAGCTGCATAAATAGACGCTATCCCAACTTCAGCGGAGATCCGCGGAGGCAGCCCCGTGAAGCTGTTGTATCAGCACTCATACCTAAAGTTTTACGCTCCTCCGATTTGACAAGCGAGGTCTCGGGTGGGGCGCTTCATCACCATAGGAAATCGACTGCTTGCGCCGTAAGCTTGAGTGCCAATGACAGCCAGGCAGGCCGAACGCTTATGGATTCAAGTCTACATAGTAATATCAACAGGTTAGCACATTTCATCCTTCTGCGCACCGAATACAACGCTGCGGCATCCGAAATATAGGGGGGCACGGAAGTTGTGGATGCCTATAGTGGAATCCTCCCGTTCCCTCCGGTTCAGGAGGAGTCATGAGTGTTGGCGATAACGAAATAACTACCGGTTTTACTCAAGGTTTCGCCACAACGGTTGTCAGTGAGATACTTGATTCAAAGAGAGGCTATGCAGTTGGCCCCGAGCGCGCACTTCTATCAGCGCTGCTATTTGACGGGGTGCAATCGTGCATCAGCTACTTTATCGCGACTACCCCAGATGAGCAGTCCGAATATCGGGAGGCTTACAACTGGGTGATGGATGGCGATAACGACTACGCGTTTTCGTTTATATGCGTGTGCGAGGCTTTGGGTATTAATCCAGAATACTTAAGGCTTGGGCTGATTAACGCATCAAACACTCTCTTGCAAGCTGTAAGCAAGTCCAGAAGAAACTCGTAAATCAGATCACCGCGGCCTCTTAGACCTTGGGTTTGAGAGGCCGATTTTTTATCAACGATGCTAATCACCACCCGATAGGCTTACCCGCGCTCGTTAGACTGGCACGTATGTCTGCCCATAGCTATTGTCGGAACGGCAGGGTCAGTCGTGAAGGCCGTTTTTGAGAAGGAGGGGAAGTTTTAAGCGCACGTGCACGCGCAGGGGGATCAAGAGGCTGGCGAACTAAAGACAAACTAATTCTCGTTATCAGCCAGATCATCATCACCACTTGGTCCATTCGCCGGTGTCGAGGCAATCCGGTAACTCTCGCCAAACCACTTTGAAAGATCTTGCATCTTGCAACGCGCAGAGCAGAACGCGCCGTGTTGATTGCCTGCTTCTGGGAGAGGGGCGCCGCACACCCGACATGTTTTTGGCTGTGCGCCTCTTTGCGATCTATCGCTCTTTTTATCGGCCATCTGTCTTACTGTTTAAGGGCTTTAAGTCCTATGTGTCTATCAAGTAACGACTGCTCTTCAAAGGTGTTTAGAGCTGTTTGAATCATATCATCGATAAGGTCAGTGTAAAGTACTCGCGGGTTAGAACGGACCCAGAGGTAAAAGGAGCAAGAGCCAGGTAGGGAGTTTAGCTCATTGAAGTACAGCTCGCCGTTAGCAAGATCAACTATAAAATCAAGCCGCGCGACCCCTGAGCAACCAAGCAGCTGGAACGCTTTCCTTCCAAGCTCAGTAACGCGCGCGCGCAGGCTTTCATCGAGGTCCTGCGGATCGATTACCCGCGTAAGGCTAGCCATACCTTGCGATGGGCCACCCTTTTTCCCGCCGCCTCGGAGATATTTCTCTTCGTACGAAAGTACCCCTGAATCAGACACAGGAATCTCGACCACCGAGGCGACCACGCCGTTGTGGTCGCGGATTGAGATATTGATCTCCATAATTTCGCTAACGCACGGCTCAACGAGCGCAACGGTATCAAAACGGAAAGCCTTTGCTAATGCCGGACCAAGGTCTTCAAGCGCTTTGACCCTCGAGACACCGATACTTGAGCCTAAATTGCAAGGTTTCACAAAAAGCGGGAACTGCGTGAACCCCGGCTGAGATGTAATCCAGGAGACGATCTCGGGCAGCTTTGATTGCGCCTGCCGACGCGACACGCACAGTGCAGGAAGAACAGGAATGTCGTGCGCACCAAGGTACATCTTGCACAGGTATTTGTTCATCGTGACTGCCGAGGAGGGCACGTTGCTACCGGTGTAGGGAACCTGGGCAAGTTCAAACAATCCCTGTATACATCCATCCTCGCCGAATTGACCGTGAAAGATCGGGACGAATACATCGATCGGTATAACTGAATTAAGCGCACCGTTTGCGCCTAATCCTGAACCGGATCTGTCTGTGACTCTGATCAGCCCGCCAACGCCCGGCTTGGGAAGAAGTGTAACTTCCTGCAGGGTTTCAAGGTTTGTCGGCACGTTCTTGTAGAATGAGCGCTCGAGCAGCTGCTCTCCAGTAAACCATCTACCATCGGGAGAGATATACAGCGGTACGACATCGTACCGCGCAGGGTCGACCGCCATAATCAGCTGAAGGCCGGTGATCACAGAGATCTCGTGCTCAACCGAGCGTCCGCCGAAAAGCACTGCTATCTTTAATCTCTTTGACATGCGCGTATCCTTAGAATCGTATCCGCCCCTCGTGAAGGTCGCCAAGGTCGTTTTCAATCAACACCAGGTCGCCGCTAACCCCTCTCGATTTGATGACTTTAAAAGCCTCATCGCGGGTGTCCACCACAATCAATTTATCGGAGGGGAACTGCGCCGCCGTGAGACCGGCTAGTAAAGCCTCGCGGTTTACTTTGCCAACAACGATTATTAAGTCGCAGAGCTTTGCCGCCATACTTGCGACCTGTTTGTTGTGCTCAAACTGCTGATCTCCTAGCTCAATCATACCAGGTGTCATCCTTCGACCGGCCGGCAGGTCGCGCAAGACTTCTAGTGCTGCTGCAAAGCCGGTGGGATTTGAGTTGTATGCATCGCGCAGATACGAGACGTCGCGATTCTTCTCGAGTACGAGTCTGTTATCGACCGGCTCAAGATTGGCAAGTGTTGCGGCTGCATACGCTGGGTCAGCTCCGAGTGCGCACGCCATGGTGAATGCACCAAGGATATTGAGCAGCGCTGGACGCCCGAGTAGCGGTGTTCGAGCGGGATAATTGTTGCCCTTCCAGTGAATCACGAAACGAGTACCCTGTTCAGAGAAAGAGATATCGGTTGCAAAGCAATCAAGCGGCCCAGCGCCGGGGTCTAATCCGTACAGAAGAGTTGTCTGGCGCGGATGCTCTCGAGCCATGCGGCGAGCGTTTGGACTGTCGCCGTTACATACAAGAATACCTTCAACGGGGAGCGCCTGCGCAATTTCAGATTTAGCCACATAGACGTTTTCAGGGCTGCCGAAGCGCTCAAGGTGCATGATTCCAACAGCGGTAACGAGAGAGGCTTTGGGGGGAGTGAAGTCGCACAACCTCTTGATTGACCCGATATTGTACGCGCCCATCTCAATCACGGCGAATTTATGAAATGGTCGCATCTGCTCGCGGATTGTGCGCGTAATACCAAGGACGGTGTTGATACTCTTTCGTGGCCAGAAGGTAGCACCAAGAGTTTGTGTGAGGATTTCACCCAGCGCAGCCTTGGCGCCTGTTTTGCCGTAGCTTCCGGTTATACCAATAACAAATGGGTCTACCTCTTTTAAGATTCGCTTAGCGTCAGCGATGAAGCGATCCTGGAGCGCCTTCTCTGCCGGCCAGAGTAGGGCGTTGGCTAGCATAAGTAAGATCGGCGGGGCCTGAGCGATTAAGACCCCAAGGATTGCCAATTTTAGTGGTGGCATCCCGGCCTGGTAGCACGACGAGCAGCTCATGAGAGCCGGAGCGATTGCGCAAACGCTAAAGATTAAGCGAGCCCCTTGCGCGATCTTGGTAGCGCGCTGGGTCATATTAAGCTTTATCTTGCCTGTGGTACGCGGGTCTTCCTCATAGCGCCACGCAATCCAGACCAAGACAATCGCTGCGACGGCAGAAAGTGTAATGCGAGCGATTGAACCTGGAATAGCCCACAACAGGGCTGCGCTGGCAAGTATGGTCGCCGAGCCGCGCGTGTCGAAGGCGCGCTTCTCAATTATCCAGCTCCAGAAGCGCCGTGCGGAGTACTCCTCTTGTTGAAAATATCTTAGGTACGAAAGTATCCGTCGCCAGCCAAACAGCAACAGGCCGATACACAATATCCATACAGAAGTTGCGCTCACGTTAGAAACCCTCGCTTGATAAGAAAATGCTCTATGTAACGTGCAACAAGATGCGAGCCGACATCGCTAAACGGCTCGTGTCCCTTGTGAGGAAAGATATGCAGCTCGGAGTCGGCTATGAGCGAGCGAAACGACTGGGCGAGATCTAATGGAGTCTCACGGTCAAGGGCACCCCACAGTAAAAGTGTCGGAACCTTGATTGCGCCGGCTTGAGCTGAGAGGTCTTCATTGACGGTTTTGACCAGTGTCTTACGGAGCTGGCCTGCTGCTTTGTAGTCGGTTGAGCCAAATTTCGGGGCGAAGTAGTGCGCAAAGATGCGCGTGCCGATCAGACCGTCGATCTTCTTTGCAACGGACCCAGTAGTTTTTATGCCCCAAATCCGTAGAGCATCCAGTGTTGAGCGCTTTCTCTTAAGCCCATGGCTGCCGATAAGAATCACACCTTTCGCCAGTTCAGGGTGCTGTGATGCAAGCCGGACCGAGGTTCTGCCGCCAAATGAGTGGCCCACTAGTATACACGATTTCACCCCTAAATGCTGCAGAAAACGGTATACCCGCTCCGAATATTGAGCCGTATTCCAGCCGCCGCCATCGTTTGAGGCTTCGTGTGGAAGCGGTGAGAGACCAAATCCTGGTAGGTCGATTAAGATAACGCGACAGCGGTTAGCAAGCGCCTCTCCAAGTGGCCGTAGTGCCTCAAGCGAACGCCCCCAGCCGTGCAGCAAGACCAGTGTTGGCCCGTGTGAACCGAGGGTGACGGAGTTAAGCGGAGTGTCCGTTGGGCTTGAATTTGGGGCTGGCGAATTCATCTTGCAGATGATCGCTTATCATTCGGGCGCTCGCAAGGGTGGATGGCCTAGCAGCGCTGTTTTTTGCGATAAAGCGCGGCGCTGGGGAAGAAAGCTGCTGGTCCAAAATTGCTCTGGCTGGCATACTGAACGGCATGGATTACGCCTCATCTATCGCAACTGGAAGGTTCAGGGAGCTTAAGGCTCCATCACCCGTTGATTACATCTTAATCTCTACGGTTCTCTTGCTCGTTGGGTTTGGGTTGGTAATGGTGTACTCAACCACCGGAATAGTATCCCAAGAGAAGATGGGCGATGCCCTGTACAGTGCTAAGCGGCAGGGTCTCTCTGCGTTACTGGGGTTGGGGCTCATGTTTACCTGTATGCGAGTACCCCTGCGTTTTGTCCGCGCGGTATCGCCGTATCTTTTTGCTGTGTCGATCTTTCTGTTGGCTCTTCCGCTGCTACCCGGAATCAGCGACAGAGCCGGTGGCGCATCGCGCTGGGTGAAGTTTGGGCCGATCCGTTTTCAGCCGGCAGAGTTTGTGAAGGTCTGTATGGTCATTTTTATGGCCGGTTTCTTCGCTCGCCATGAGGCGAAGATCTCGTCGTTTTTTAATGGCATTATTAAGCCCTTCGGCTTGGTTGGTATGGCGGCTGCGCTGCTGCTTATGCAGCCCGATTTCGGTTCATCTGCGGTGATAATCGTGGTGGTGTTGGCGATGGCCCTAGCCAGTGGAGTGCGGCTCTCGCATATGCTCTTTTGCTCGGTAGTTGTAGCCATAGTGATGGGAATACTTGTAGCGATCTCGCCGTATCGAATGATGCGGGTAGTGAGCTTTCTCTCTCCGTTCGCGGATGCCTCAGGCAAGGGCTATCAGCTGATCCAGTCTCTGATTGCGGTCGGAACCGGGCAGGTCTGGGGAGTTGGAATCGGGGGAAGTCAGCAGAAGCTGTTTTTCCTGCCAGCTGCTCACACTGACTTTATTTTTGCTGTGGTTTCCGAAGAATTGGGGTTTATAGGTGGGCTCACCGTTATTTTTGCGTTTCTTGTGATCCTGTGGCGCGGATTGCTTCTAGCAAAATCAGTGCGGGGCGACACGTTTCTTTTTGCGCTCGCAGTTGGATTGACGATGATGATCGTTGCGCCTGCGCTGCTTAATGTTGGGGTTGTGATCGGGGTGCTCCCGACCAAGGGTATGGTTCTTCCGCTCGTTGGCTATGGTGGTTCTAGTTTAATGGCGTGTATGGCGGTGGTGGGGCTGTTGATCGGTATAAAACGCGAAGCTGACACGGTGCAGATCCCTTCGCACTAGATATTTATGAGTGAAGCTGTCACGTCTGAAACGCTATCGTTCCGTTCTAATGCCGGTGTAGCCGCGAGCGCTCGGCCGCTGCGGGTGTTGGTGGCTGCTTCAGGGACGGGTGGACACCTTATTCCGGCGTTGCACATTATTCGGGCGCTGCAAGAGCTTCAACCAGGAGTGGTGATAGAAACAATTGGAGCCGGAAAGCAGCTCGAAGAGAAGATCTTCGTACAAAGCGGTCTTAAAAGGCATGTTATCGCGGCCTCTGGCGTCAAGCATCGCGGAATCGTTGGCTGGGCAGGATTTGTCGCAGGGTTCCCGGTGGGCTTCTTACAGTGCGTAAGGCTCTTTCGCCGCTTTCGGCCCGATGTGGTTGTAGGTGTTGGTGGTTACGTGACTGTTTTGCCAGTGATCGTGGCGCGCCTGATGCGGATTCCAACGTGGATCCACGAGGCAGAGCTCCATCCGGGCTTAGCCAATGCCGTACTGGGACGATTTGCAGAGAGGGCGTCGCTCGCGTTTGCAGAGACAAAGATTAAAGGGCGGGTGAAGACTGTGTTCACGGGGCATCCGGTGCGGCCTGAGCTTCAGCGCGTTGAGCGTAGCGCGCTGCGCGATGATGCTCCTAAAAGACTTCTGATTATGGGCGGCTCCCAGGGAGCTAGGGGGTTAGATAGCGTGATCCCAGAGATTGCAGAGCTTTTACACTCGCGGTCGATCGAGGTCGTGCACCAGTCGCGACCCGAGAATATGGAGTTGGTGATCAACTCGTACCGTGCTGCGCACGTTAAGGCGTCAGTGGTTGCGTTCATTGATGATATGGCGGGAGCTTACGAATGGAGCGATATCATTATCAGCCGCGCGGGGGCGAGCTCTGTTGCTGAAGTGGGTGCGGTCAACCGCCCAGCTATCTTTGTTCCATACCCGTTTCAGCAGGGCACACACCAAACCGACAACGCCAAGGCCCTGGCTGCAGCCGGGAAGGCTCTTGTTGTCGAGGAGACTATCCCGGAGTTCGGTCGGAGGCTGTGTGAGGCGTTGGCCGGACTGCTAGAGAGGGATGCCTACCGGGCGATGAAGAGCGCCCCATACCAGCCCAAGGGGCTAGAAGCTGCACATCAGATTGCCCAGGGGATTATGGAGCTTGGCAGCCGCAAGGAATAGCCCTCTATTATGCACATTTCATGAATTATGTTGCATAATTTACGATAAAAAATGGCCAAGAATCGAAGCCTCCACCTCCGGCATCGGAAAGGTATATGCCCCAGGTTTTTAGGAGGGATTTATGGCCGATATGCAAAGCCACAAGTTAGACAGCCGTGATGATCAAACAACGGTTCTTGCTGGCCCAGGGAGGAATATCTCGCTAACGGCTTGCGCCCAGCAGATTATGGCTCAGGCCGGCCTAACCTGCCTCCTTGATACGAAGTTATCCTTTATTGGTGATCACGGGCAGGCAGTGCCGGTTAAAGTCGACCCTGCGCAGGGCGATGTGACTCTATTGGGCTCTGCTCCAGAGTCGGCCAGGTGGCTTGTGGTTGAGCATTTCGCCGATGGAACAGACCCGCGCGGGTGGTTGTTCCGCTCAAAAGAGGGGGCAGCGGCCCACTTTGGGGTAAAACTAGTCATGCAGCGCGAAGGCGCAGTCACCGTTGAGCAGCCCGAGTCGAAGAACGAGCCAACGATACGGTTTAAGGGTGAGGGGAACTCTGGGCTCTCGGGCCTGATTATGACCCACCTCTCGGCGTAATCTAATTTGTGCTTCTTTAGGCCCTTTGAGCGCCTCTTAATCTCCTCGGATGACGCCTAGTTCAGGGTGTAGTATACCTCTTGTGTGAGTTAAAAGTCGGCCGCCTGGCTGGCTTTTGTCTCGATGTAGTGCTCATCAAAGGAAAGAGTCAATGTCTTCACGACTAACCAGCATCTATCGCACCCATACCTGTTCAGAGTTGCGCGCAGCTCATGCCGGACAGACTGTTACGCTAAGCGGGTGGATCCTGCGCAAACGCGACCATGGCGGACTGGTATTTATTGATCTACGCGACAATTATGGGCAGACGCAGGTGGTGTTTAACGATGCGGGGCTCTCCGAGATACAGGACGTGCGCGTTGAAACTGTTGTGAAGGTGACCGGCGTAGTGAAGCAGCGCGATGCTGCTATGGTAAACTCAAAAATTGAGACAGGTGAGATTGAGCTTCACTGCACTGCGCTTGAAGTGCTCTCAACCGCAGAGGTTCTGCCGTTTCAGATCGCCGAGGATGATAAGGCGCCTGAGCCGACACGGCTTGCATATCGGTTTCTTGACCTTCGGCGCGAGAAGCTTCACCACAATATCCTCCTGCGCTCAAAAACGATCAGCAAGATCCGCGAGCTGATGACTGGATTTGGGTTCAACGAATACCAAACTCCGATCTTGACCAGTAGTTCGCCCGAAGGTGCGCGTGACTTTCTAGTACCCTCGCGGTTTCACCCCGGTAAGTTCTTTGCTCTTCCGCAGGCCCCTCAGCAGTTCAAGCAGCTTCTTATGGTGTCTGGCTTCGATCGATATTTTCAGATCGCCCCGTGTTTTCGTGACGAGGACCCGCGCGCCGATCGCTCTCCGGGCGAGTTTTATCAACTCGATGTAGAGATGTCGTTCGTTGAGCAGAATGATGTCTTTGCGATCGGAGAGGAGCTGATCTCAAAGCTGTTTGCAGCGCTTACCAGTGAGCCTGTGACTCCTGCGCCTTTTGTGCGGATCCCGTATGAGCAGGCGATGCGCGAGTTTGGAGTTGATAAACCAGACCTGCGCAATCCGTTGCGTCTACACGACGTGACAGATGCGTTCTCTGAGTGCAATTTCCAAGTTTTTCAGAAGGTGATTGCCGACAAAGGCGGGATCTTTGCTTTGCCGCTTCCAAAGATGGCTATTCCGCCACGCAAGTACTTTGATGACACCGTTGAGCTGTTCACCAAATGGAGCGGTCAGGGGGTTGCGTACCTAATCTACGAAGAAGGGGGTTGGCGAGGCTCAATCGCGAAGTTTGTGGGGCCTACAGAGCAGGCCAAGCTTATCTCGACCTTGGCCCTTGAGCCGGGACAGGTGGTGTTCCTCGGTGCAGGAAAGCCAAAACAGATCCTACCGCACTTAGGTAAGCTGCGTATCAAGTTAGGCGATGATTTCTCGCTCTTGTCGGGTGGTTTTAGATTCTGTTGGATCACTGATTTTCCGATGTATGAGTGGGATGAAGAGTTGAACGCGGTGGTATTTAACCACAACCCATTTTCAATGCCGCAGGGAGGAATGCAGGCTCTTGAAGGTAAAGACCCGCTTGATATCAAGGCGTTCCAGTACGACATCGTCTGTAACGGATATGAGTTAGCAAGCGGTGCGATCCGCAATCATCAACCTGACATTATGTACAAGGCCTTTGAGATCGTGGGGTATGGCCGCGAAGAAGTTGAGCGCCGATTTGGTGGAATGCTGCGGGCCTTTAAGTTTGGAGCGCCGCCGCACGGAGGCTTTGCGATCGGGATAGACCGGGTTGTGATGTTACTTGCTAAAGAAACCGCGATTCGAGAGGTAATCCCGTTCCCGATGGCTCAGAGCGTTGAAGATCTACTAATGGGCGCGCCGAGTGTGCCAAGTGATAAGGCGCTTAGGGATGTGCATATAAAAGTAGTCATGCCACCTGAACCGCCAGCCAAATAGCCAAAGGCTTGGCGGCCGAGAAGGATAATGGTAAGGTTCCGAATGGTTCGCGGCCGGAGACTGCAACGTATCGGTGCGGCTCGTTCTCGCCGTTTAGCTCCGTGGAACCAAGGCACCCACGCCCGGGTGATGGAATGGTAGACATACAGGACTTAAAATCCTGGGACTGAAAGGTCGTGCCGGTTCAAGTCCGGCCCTGGGCACCATGCGATGTTTCTGAAAAAGGGACCGCTTCTTCGAGGCGCTTTCTACCTATATGAATGGTCATCAGTAGCAAGCTCAGCAGGGTGACGAGTGTAAACCGCTCGTGTTTAGTTGGAGCAATTCCGCTTGAGCGAGACAGGGTTAAAATCAAAGTGCCCCGTGTCACCATACCGCGCTAAGAGTTGATCACGAAAGACCCGATAGGGAAAAGGGTCGGGGCGCATCTTGGGGATGGGAACTCTAGCTAGTTTAAGCCCCATCTGGGTTGGTGTTTCGGGAGTTCGGGCGTGGGCAGAGGGGGCAAGATATGCCCACATCATGCGTTCGTACTCGACAGCGGTACCGATGATAGAGCGGTTGTTAGACTTAGCTAGGATGGGGTTCGCTAGATCGCTCGTTAAATGATGAATTACGTCGTGCGAGACTCCCTCGTCCCGTAGTTGTAGGACTAGACTGAACGCGAGAACGGAGTTGAGCGAACGAATATCGGTCCTCGTTACCTCCGCAGAGAGAAGGGGATAGCGAGTGGCCGCGTTCACAAACATGAGATGCTTCTTTCGGTTGATGTAGAGGAGGTTGCAGTACCAACAAAAGAATTGGTCGGTTTCAGGATCGCCGTAGCCGACTGATTTCGGAGGTAGCCCTATTTCTTTAAGGGTTCGTGCCGAGCAGTGAATCTGTGAGGTGGCGTTTGTCATGAACAGAGGGGGCTAAGCTATTTATATATAGTGACACAAAATCAATAATGTGTCATTCTATATAAATGATTGCGATACTTCCCTCTCAGCTCCGAAAAGCCCCCTTTACCTTCAAAGAGGCGCTCGCGGCAGGATTGACGCAGTATCGTCTCAGGCTGCTTCTAAGCAGTGGAGAGATAGAGAGGGTTGAGCGTGGGCTCTACACTGCTGCTTACCAAGAGCCTTCAGACGAGACTCTCTTTGTACGTGCTACCAAACGAGTTGGCGCCCCTGCTGTTGTGTGTTTACTGTCGGCACTCAGTCATTACGAGCTAACGGATGCCATTCCAAAACAGGTATGGCTGATGGTGCCAAAAGAGAAGCGCGTAAAGAGCACGTCTATTAAACTCTATAGGGCGCGGGATCCGATGTGGCGGGTGGGAGTTGTCTCTCACAGTGGCTATGCGATTACAACGATTGAACGGACTATCGTGGATGCGCTTACCCTGAAAGCGATAATCTCTCCTCGCATGGGAATCGATGCGCTCAAGAGAGCGATAGCCACTAAGAAGACTACAGCTACCAAAGTGCTCCACATTGCATCAGCGATGGGGGTGCACCACAGAGTTGTTCCATATGTGGAGGCTCTCTCATGAGCCAAGATGATAAGAGTAGGCACATACTGAGCGCACTCGCTCGCCTCGTTAAGGAATCGGCTCTCTCTATAAATAAAATCGGGTGGTCCTTGCTCTTGAAAGAGTTGTGGCGCGAATAGAGGCTCATAAGGGGCTTAGAGACAAACTCGTTTTTAAGGGTGGCTTTGTACTGCTTAAGAGTTTTGGTAGCCAGAGGTTCACACGCGATCTCGATGCCCTGGCGCAAGATATTCCGAAACAGCGACTTCTGAATCACATGACCGAGGCGCTCGCGATGGACCTGAAGGACGGGTTGTACTTTGGAGATGTGGCGGTAGAGGATCTTATCGATCAAGGACAATACGGCGGGTATCGCATAAAGATTCCTTTTCAGATCGGTCCTCTGCCAAAAGAGGTGCACAAGCGCAAGAAGCTCTCCCGTGTTCATGTCGATGTCGGATTTGGGGATGTTATTCTCGGTAAGCCCAAGCTTTCAAAGGTGGGCTCTATCGTCGAGGGCGAGGCTCCTCTTTCATGGCGAATCTATCCCCTTGAGAGTATCTTTGCAGAGAAGCTTGAGACCCTGGTAAGTAGAGGCTCTGGTAATTCGAGAGCGAAGGACCTCTTTGATCTGGTTATCTTGTTTGACGAAGTAAGGGAACGAAGAGCATTGAAGGGTGCCATCAAGAAGACCTTCTCCAATAGAGGTACAGAGATGCCGACCTCTTTTGCTGAGTTTTTCGCTAGGCTTGATCTCACCATTCTTGAGCGTTCGTGGGGTAGTGTTGAGCTCACGGGTGGTAAGATGAGTTTCGCAAGCTGCCAGCGGCGACTACGAGTGGTGCTTAAAGGGATCGATAAGCTGTTAGCGCCGATACGTCGCTCGTAGAAGTTCATTCTCACTCCATTCTCATCCCGCAATACCCTGCTTCCCCTCAATGGACCCTCTACATTCTCACCCTGCGAACTCAAAAGGGCAGTGTGAGCGTGTAACAGAAATGCCCCTCTGCTGCGGCTGGCTGCGAACGCCGCCGACTTCGTCTTCGAGCAAAAAGCTGCTCAACGTGCCGCCGAGGGCACGTCTCCGCGCCTTTTTACTCTGCATCTTCGTCGGCTGCGCTCTCGCACAGCCTCGCTACGAGGTTCATTTTTGTTACGTGCTCTTGTGAGAACAAGCGTTTACATCGGGCTATTCTCACTCTGTTCTAATTGAGAGAGTGCGCTTGTAGGTAGTTGAAACGAGACTGGAGCCAGTTCGCTCAGACTTCTTAAACCCTGGAACCGAAAGGTCGTGCCGGTTCAAGTCCGGCCCCGGGGATTCTTAACCTCAAACTCCTCTCTATCCAGTCCAAAATTAACCAGGTCATCAAATAGAACAGGTTTTGGCGACGTAGGTAGCCGTCAGCTAGCACTTTGTGTCGAAAATCCCCTGACTTTGGTATGACATCCAAATAGTTAGGTATCAACTATTTGTGCTCTTTCGCCGATAATAAATATCGGCTGCCGTGATTGTAACGAGCCTCCTGTAAGGAGTGTACGTGTCTAAAGAGATTCCCTCAAAGACTGCTGAGAGCGCTTCGGATTTCTGCATCCTTAATGGTCGCGAGGATGCTCGCCTTAGTGAGGTCGAGCGCCTTACGATCCTGGGAGGCGCTAGCCTTGACCGCGTGCTTGGTAGATTGGGCAAGAGCTTAAGTCAGGTAAGCATCGATACCTTTGCGCCTTCGTTGGATGTGGCGACCTTAAAATTTCAAGCGATGACACTCTCAGTGCTCCGCCAACGTGGGCAGATTGTGCCGCTCTTTGCACCACCAAGCCGCCTGTCCGAACCTGAGATCACACCAATTCATGGATTTCCGCAGGGGGCTGTGATCGATCTCGAATTTGCATCGCACTTTCCAGAGCGTGGCTGGGCTCATGATCCGGGTTACGTC
>Ga0315904_10006006_pt1 | contig 16700 bp, 21 predicted proteins | sample LakEriMetagenome_6_FD_203529 | JGI IMG/M metagenome (GOLD analysis project Ga0315904, IMG submission 203529) | Freshwater fungal communities from buoy surface, Lake Erie, Ohio, United States - Buoy 12 MA120 | ecosystem: Environmental > Aquatic > Freshwater > Lake | place: USA: Lake Erie, Ohio...
CACGTCGGCCGACACTCCCGAGAGGCCGAACAGGCAGAGGTCGCGATCGGCCTTGGACAGTTTCTCGGCCTCCGCGACCGTGAGCCGTTTTTCGAGCCGCAGCGGCCGGATCGCCGGGCCCGCCGGCACGACGGGCTCCGCGGGCCGGGCTTCTTTCCCCGGCTCTTTCGCCCCCGCCACCCGCTCGGGCTCGGCATGCGCGTGGAGCACGATGCCCACGCGGACGAGTGTTTCGGGCAGCGGGTCGAGCGCGATCGTGGTGACGCGGTCGTACTCCCGCTGCGGGAGGCGATAGAAGAGCGTGAGGCCCGGGGCATGAAAGAAGCCCGGCTGCCAGATGGCGACGAGTGACTTCGCCTCGTCGGCGTGCAGGCCGGTCCGTTCGAGGTCGGCGGCGAGTTGCTCGGCCGTGGCCTTGGCCCAGTCGGCGTCCGGAACGGTCCGCCATTCGGGCACGATCTCCTTCGTGCCCACGGGCACGAGCGGCACGCGGGCCAGCCGCGAGGCCTTTCCGGTGCGTGGATCGCCGGTGTGATCGACGCACCACAGGTCGTGGAGCGGATACGGCGCGGTGTTGTCGAGCACGAGGTCGCCCGCCGCCGTCCGCCGGGCCTTCAGAAACGCCAGTGGCTTCATCAGGCCGTCGTAGTAGACGAACTGCTCGGCGTCGATGACGGGGCCGACTCTGCCATGCCCGCCGTAGGAAAACACCGGCTCGGCCTTCACCATCCGGGCCTTGGCATACCAGTGGTCGGCCGCCACGGCGGGCGTCCGCGGCTGTGCGCCTGCGCCGAATGGGCCTCGTCCGTCTGGCTGTCGCCCGAGGAACAGCCGCCACGACAGCGAGTCGGTCACCTCCTGTCCCTGGGGCTCGATCCCCGCGCCCTCCTCCGAGGCCGGCCACCAGATCACCGGCCGGCCGTCGGGAAATCGCACCTTCATCGTCACGCCCTGCTCGGGCGGCGGCGGGTCGGCATCCCAGTGGAAGTAGACGATCGGTTTTCTGACGCTGCCCCGCCAGGGCAGGTTCCGCAGGTTCGGCGGCTCGGTGCGGTAGAGCTCCCGCGGGCAGTCGGCCCATTCGGCGGCCAGCGCCGCGTTGGCCATTTCCAGGTCGGGATGGATCGTGAACACGCCCCACTCATGGACGGCGTAGCCCTTCGCGCCGGCCGGGGCACGGATCGGCCCGTCGGCCGGGGCGGTGGTCCGCGGAGGGGGCGCCGGCTCGGCAGCGCCTGCGGCACCGCTCAAAGCCGCAAGAAGGAGGGCCACGTGGGCGGTGCGTGAGGGCATAACGGCGGTTCCGGATTTTGGTGGTGCGCGTTTGAAATGGGGAATCACGTGCAATCGTGCGGCGTGGATGGCGGGTTGGCTTTCGTGCCCGGAGTGCCCGGGTTGCCACCCGGGGCTTCTTGGAAGGTGCGTGACGCCTCACAAAAAGCCCCCGGCGGAAGCCCTGGGGACACGGCGGTCCGAGGCCGCCGCTATCAAGGGGCATGCCTTCCCGGAGGATATGCCCTTGGATGCCAACTGGTCGCGAAAAGTTCCCGGCTTTCCGGGCCCGCTGCCGAAACTAAGCAAGTCCACCAGCCCGCGGCTGGTTGGCCGGGCGTTTTTTCCCAGAAAAAAAGGCCCGCCCGGTGGCCCTTGGGTTCTGGCGGCCGTCGGGTACTCTAAGGGGCTCGACCGGCAGGAACCTTTTTGGAGTGCACAGACCGTGGCAGTCGTGATTCGAATGAAGCGGATGGGTCGGAAGAACCGTGAATATTACCGGATCTGCGCGTCCGACCGGCGCAGCCCCCGTGACGGCCGCGTGATCGAGGAGATCGGCACCTACGATCCGCACGTCAAGGAGACCGACGCCCGCTGCACCCTCGACGGCCCGCGGATCCAGTACTGGCTCTCCGTCGGCGCCCAGCCGAGCGATGCGGTGCGGGTGCTGATCAAGAAGTACGGCCCCAACGGCACCCATGTGAAGCAGATGGAAGAGGCCCGCGCCCGGCTGTCGATGCCGCGGATCGTGCCCGATCCAGGTGAGCCGGCCTTCGTGCCGGCGCCGAAGGCCGAGCCGACGCCGGCAGCGGAGCCGGTGGCCGAAGCCGCCGCGGAACCGACGGCCGTGGCCGAGGCTCCTGCCGCCGCGGAGACGCCGGCCGAGTGACTCCGCGAGCCATCGGCGTCTTCGACCGATGGCGCCGACGGTCTTGGTCTCGAATGCACCTGTCGCCATGCGCATCGACATCGTCACCCTGTTTCCCGAAATGTTCACGAGCTTCCTCGACGGAAGCCTGCTGGGCAGCGCGCGGAAGGCGGGGCTGGTCGACATCCGCGTGACGAACTTCCGCGACTTCGCCGCGGGCGTGCACCGGCAGGTGGACGATCGGCCCTACGGCGGCGGCCCCGGCATGCTCCTCATGCCCGAGCCGGTCGTGTCGTGCGTGGAAGCCGTCCAGCGCGATGCCGCCCCCGGCCGCGTGCTCATGCTCACGCCCGGCGGCCGCCGGCTCGATCAGGCGCTCGTCGAGGATCTGGCCCGCCAGGATCGGCTCGTCCTCGTATGCGGCCGCTACGAGGGCTTCGATGCCCGGGTCCGTGAGGCGCTCGCCGCCGAGGAGATCTCGATCGGCGACTATGTGCTCTCCGGTGGCGAGGTGGCCGCCATGGTGGTCGTCGAGGCCGTCACCCGCCTCGTGCCCGGCGTGCTCGGCGACGAGGAAAGTGCCCGGCAGGATTCCTTCTCCGGAGCCGAACGGCTCGTGGAAGGCCCGCAATACACGCGGCCGCGGGAGTTTCGCGGCCTCGAGGTGCCCGAGATCCTGCTCTCGGGCGACCATGGCCGGATCGCCCGCTGGCGGCACGAGCAGGCGGTCGCCGCCACCGGTCGTCGCGATCTTGGCAGCCCCCGATCATTCCCCGTCCAGTCCCCAGCCCCCGTCCACAGGAGCGGATCATGAACCACGCCATTCTCAAGCGCGTCGAGGCCTCGAGCCTGAAGTCCCAGGTGCCCGAGTTCGCCATCGGCGACACCGTCGACGTCCACACCCGGATCCTCGAGGGCGAAAAGGAACGCATTCAGATCTTCAATGGCGTCGTGATCGCCAAGAGCGGCGCCGGCAGCCGGGAGATGTTCGTCGTGCGGCGGATCGTGGCGGGCGAGGGCGTGGAGCGCAAGTTCCCCATCCACTCGCCGAAGATCGCCAAGATCGAGGTCAAGCGGTCGGGCGTCGCGCGGCGGGCGAAGCTCTACTACCTCCGCGACCGGTCCGGCAAATCGACGCGGCTCCGCGAAAAGCGCGAAGACGTCGTCGAGGTGGCCGGCGGCAAGGCCTCCGGCGGCAAGGCCGCCAAGAAGGCGGCCACGGCCAAGGCCTGACGAGGCGCCCCGGCCGTGCCGGCTCCACCGCGTGACGAACTCGGCCGCCGCGGCGAGGATGAGGCGGCGGCCTACCTGCGCGGGCTCGGGTACCGGATCGTGGGGCGGCGGGAGCGGGTGCTCCGTGGCGACATCGACATCGTCGCGCTCGACGGCCGCACGGTAGTCTTCGTGGAGGTGCGGTCGCGATCCGACACGCTGCACGGCCACCCGGCCGAGACGGTGGGCTACGGCAAGCAGCGGCGGATGGCCGAGCTGGCCACGGCCTACATCCGCCGGCATCGTCTCGAGGATTGCAGCGTGCGGCTCGATGTCGTGGCGGTGACGTTTTCCGCCGCCGGCCGGCCGGTGGTGGAGCACTACCAGAACGCGTTCGACAGCCCGCTATGAGCTGGCGGTTCGTCACGGTCTGTCCGGACGGCCGCGGAGTTCAATCCGGAACTGCTCGCTGCGTTCCGGATCGCGGGCGGCCTTCGTCTTCTCCTCGTGCGGCTTGAAGATTCCGCTGCCTTCCCAGGCGTTTTGCGGGGAAATGCCTGCCGGATCGCCTCGTCGTCCGTACCTCCACGGCCGTGACTCCGGCGGGCGACCAATCGCCGCTTAGACCTATATTCGCCCGAGCAAGGCAAGAATCAGCAGAACGACCAGGATCAGCCCAACCAGTCCGCCGCCCGCGCCGAGAACGGTGTTCCCGCTGCGGAAACCGTAGCCACCGCCCAGCAGCGACAGGACCAGAATCACAACGAGGATGAGTACGAGTGGACTCACGGCTTGCTCCTCACGAAGAAGAAGGACACCTGTATTTGTGGAATCCCTCCCGTACGTTCGGAATGCATTCCGATCCCGGCTGGCAGACCAACTGACCATCGCCTGTGCTCACACGTGCCCCGTGCGACGGGTTCCTTACGCACGGGGCACGTGTTGGACGCCTCCGTCGCCCAGGCATGCGACGGTGATGCGCTACGGCAGAATCACCTTGTTGATGACGTGTATGACACCATTGGTGGCGTGGATGTCCGAGTTCTGGACGTGGGCCATCTCTTTGGCGGTGCCAATGTGCACGCCCGTCAGCAGGTTGTAGGTCACGTCGACCTTTGCTCCTCCGACGGTCTTGGCATCCTTGATCTTCTTCACATCAGCGATCAGAAGATCTTCGGGCACCACGTGCATCAACAGAACCGCCTTCAACTTGTCCTTGTTTTCCGGCTTGAGCAGGTTCTCCAAGGTCCCCGACGGAAGTTTCGCAAACGCCTCGTCGGAAGGCGCGAATACCGTAAACGGTCCCTTTCCCTTCAGCGTTTCCACGAGCCCTGCCGCTTCAAGAGCCTTCACGAGCGTCTTGAAATGGCCGGCCTCGACTGCAGTCGCAACGACATCTTTGGTCGCTCCCTGGGCTCCAGCCCCCCGCTCGATGCCGGGCTCCGCGTACGCAGTGGTCGCAGCCATGCTGACCCCAAACAGTGCCACCGTCGCAAGGGCACACGTCAACAGAAAACGTTTCATGGGTCAGTTACCTCTCGAAGGAAAAACCGGGCGTCGGTGCAACGGATGAACCGAACCGGTCCGGACAACGGTAGGAACGGCGGCTAGAAGGTGAAGGATAGGTCATGCACGCCCCGTTTTCTCCGCATCTGACGCAGCAGACAGTTCGCTCCGCCCGGCAATTCCGCAGTTCAGCCGATGCGGCCGGGTTGCACGACGCCTGACAAGCACCTCCGCTCAGATCCACCTCATTCGCAGGAGCCACGCCTTCACTCCCTGCGTCAGCCCGCCATAGCACACGATCGAGAGCCCGAGCAACGGCCAGTACAGCGTCGGCAGCCGCGTGAACCCGAGGTACTGCCCCACGGACGAGAATGGGATGGCGACGCCGACGGCCATGACCACCGACGACACGACCATCAAGGGCCACGAGGGGCGACTCTGGAGAAACGGGATTTTGTTCGTGCGGATGATGTAAATGATCAGCGTCTGCGTGAGCAGGCTCTCGACGAACCAGCCCGTCTGAAACAGGCTGGCACTCCGCAGTGCGGTCTCCGGGGTGCTGGTGTCCCAGCAGTTGAACACGTACAGCATCATGAAGTACGTCGTGTAGTCGAACAACGACGAGCACGGGCCGATGAAGACGATGAACCGGGTGAGTTGGCCCAGATCCCAGGGCCGGGGCTTTTCGACCTGCTCCGGATCGACGTCGTCGGTAGGGATTGCCGTCTGGCTGATGTCGTAGAGCAGATTGTTGGTGAGAATCTGAATCGGCATCATGGGCAGGTAGGGAACGAAGACGCTCGCCCCCAAGACGCTGAACATGTTGCCGAAATTGCTGCTTGCGCCAATCCGGACGTATTTGAGGATGTTGGCGAAAACCCTGCGCCCCTCGACGACTCCGGCCTCCAGGACGAGAAGCGACTTCTCCAGGAGGATCATGTCGGCCGAGGCTTTCGCGACATCGACCGCCGTGTCGACGCTGATCCCGACGTCAGCTGCCCGGAGAGCCACGGCATCGTTGATGCCGTCACCCATGAACCCCACGGTGTGATCCTGTGCCTGCAACGCCCGAATGATTCGTTGCTTGTGCGACGGCGAGACGCGGGCGAAGAGAGTCGTCTTCTTCACGACGTCGGCGAGGCGTTCATCATCCATGCCCTCGATGTCGACGCCGAGCAGCACGTGCTCCGTGGACAAGCCCACTTACCTGCAGATCTTGCGGGCCACCAAATCGTTGTCACCGGTGAGCACCTTGACCTCCACGCCGCGGTGCTGCAGAGACGTGATGGCGGCGGCGGCGGTTTCCTTGGGCGGATCGAGGAATGCCACATATCCGTCCAGAATCAGTTCCGACTCATCGGCCTGCGAGTAGGGCGTGGCATCGCCGGCCACGATGCCGTGCGGGTCGATTTCCTTGGAGGCGATGGCGAGCACCCGAAACCCGTCTGCGGAGAGCCGCTCGTACTCCGTTCTGAGAGTGTCGATATGGGCGTGATCCATCGGATACAGCGTGCCACCGAGCGTGAACGACACGCACCGCGGGAAGATCGCCTCCGGCGCCCCCTTGCTGATGACGAGATCCTTGCCGGCGGGCGTTCTCACGACAACCGACATGATGCGGCGCTGAAAATCGAAGGGGACTTCGTCCACCTTGGCGTATTCCGGAATCTGTGCGTGCGCGTGGGTTTCGGTATGCGCGAGAACCGCGCGGTCCAGCACGTTTTTCAGGTCCGTCTGAAAGTGGCTGTTCATGTACGCCAGAGCGAGAACCTCTTCGCTCTCCTTCAAGGCCACATCGCAATGCCGTTCCAGGATCACCCGGTCCAGCGTCAACGTGCCCGTCTTGTCGGTGCACAAGACGTCCATGGCACCGAGGTTCTGGATGGCATTCAGTCGCTTGACGATGACCCGCTCGCGGCTCATGCGGATCGCCCCTTTCGACAGGCAGACCGCCACCACCATGGGCAGCATCTCCGGCGTCAGGCCGACGGCGACGGCGATTGCGAAAAAGAATGCCTCGTGCCAGTTGCCCTTGGTGAAACCGTTGATGAGGAACACCAGCGGCACCATGACCACCACGAACCGCAGGATCAGCCACGTGAATCGTGAGATGCCCTTGTCGAAGGACGTGGGCGGTTCCTCTTCGGTCAGGGAACTCGCCGTGCCGCCCAGATACGTATCCTGGCCGGTGGCGACCACGACCGCGGTGCCCGAACCGCTCTCCACGCTGGTGCCCAGGAATGCGACGCTCGTGAATTCCACGGGTGCACTGGCCGCCGGGTTTTTCTCGGCCTCGAACTTCTCGACCGGAAAGCTCTCCCCGGTCAACGTGCTTTGGTTCACGAACAGGTCCTTCGCGGTGAGCACGCGCACATCGGCAGGGATCATGTCGCCGGCAGCCAACGCCACGATGTCGCCAGGGACGAGGTGCGAAATAGGAATGTCCCTGGCCTGACCGCCGCGGATCACTGTCGCGCTGACGGAAATCATCGCCTTGAGCTTGGCGGCCGCGTTGTCCGCCCGCGCCTCCTGGACCAACTTCAGGCCTGCGCCCAGGGTGATCATGGCCGCCATCATCGTCCCGGCGCGGGCGTCGCCGGTGGCGAAGGAAATGCTCGCGAGGATGGCAAGCAGGATCACAAGGGGGTTGAGCACAGCGTGCCCGATCAGCGTGAGGACGCCCGCCCGCGTGTCCTTCGCGAGCACGTTCGGCCCGTGCTCGCCAAGACGCTTGTCGGCTTCCTCGTCGGTCAGTCCCTCGGGGCGGGTCTCCAACCGCTGGCAGACACTCGCGGCATCCGCTGCTGCGGAATCGATCAGGGTTTGCGAGATGTGGACACGCTGTCGGTCGTGCCACACGCCGGTGATGAGGTGCTTTGGAATCACGGGACGCAACACCGTACGGCTGATGCGTGTTATCCCAAGGCTTTCGTGATGAGAAACGCCACGAATGCTGCCCGCCCGCCCCCGATCACGGTCTGGGCGGCGCTGCGCACCGGTCCTGCACCGCCACTTCGGACACTGCCTGTTGGCCCCCCTTCGGCATGGCGGGTTTCACAGCCTTGCCGACCGCGATCATGAAGCCGATCGCGTGGTCGCTCGGCAGGTACATGATCTCAGGCGTTCCCAGACTGAAACACACGTCGCGAATGATGCCTCCGTGCCCGCGGCATAGACGCCCCGCTCACGCATCACTTTGCCCCAGGGTGCTTCTCGCCCAGCCGCTTCATCAGCGCGTCGTGCTCGGAGATCGCCTTGCCCAGCGAATCGTCGATGGTCTGGCAGCACGCCATTGCGGCTTTCGCATCGACGTTGTCCTCCATGCAGCAACTGCAGAGAGTCGCATGATTCCGCCTTGCTGCCGCGAGGTTGCGGTCGATGCTGTCCAGCGAAACCAACGTCTCTTTGTCCTTCTGGGCCTCCGCCTGCCTACGCATCCAAGCGAGATGCTTCTCTGACTTCGTGATGTAATCCCCGATTTCATCAGTCGCGGCCTGCGCGATCTGTGGGCTTACGACGACAACGCCGGGCGCTTCTCTGACGACTCCTTCGCCACCGATGACCTGCCCTGGCGCGGGCTGCGTGCTGCGGACGAACTCCCGGAAGGAAGCTGTCGACTCCCGGGCACCACGCATGGCGGTTCGCGCGCCACGGCCGTGAAAATCGAATCGCCCACGGGCTTTTGCGTCGGCGGACGGCTGAGCCAGCACCGTGCTGGCACACAAGGCGACAACCGCCAGAAGAAGGACTGTGAGTGACTTCATGAACGGAACTCCAAGGAAGGGTGATCCGCGTCCATGCCGCCGTCATTTCTACGGGGCACCAAACTCACCTTCGTCACTTTTCGTTTCCACGCCGCCCACCACAACAGATTGACGACGGTGGACACCTGGGCGAACAGAACGACGATGTGGTTTTGAGCTGCTAGTGCAGGGAGAAGCGCTCGGAAAGGACGCGGGTGGCTGGCACCCCAAGGGCCGCGAGATCTGTGCTGAGCATCCGCATCACAACCGGCGGTCCGCACAAAAATACGTCCCGCTCGACGGCGTCGACCACGACACGCTGGAGAAAGTCGCGGGTCACGAAACCACTGGAAACCGTCACTCGGGGAAGCGTGCCCGATCGGGGAAGCGGCGGAAGGCTTTCCTCGCTGAGGACGTGATGAACCGGCATGCCATAGCGGGCTGACTTGGGATACCAGCGAGCGGATGCACGAGCAGGCCGGTGATACGCTCGCGCTAGGCACGGCGGTACACGTAGTGCTCGAGGTGATTCAGGACGACTTCGCACTGCCCGACGCGGTGGGCGTTGATGTCTCCGAGCGACACCACGCCGAGGACGTTTTCGTTGGCATCGACTACAGGCATGTGCCTCACTCGCCGGACCCGCATCAGCTCTGCGACCTCGTCAATCGACACGTCATCACCGCAGGAGAACACATCGCGACTCATGACCTGGTGGACAAGCCGCATTGCAGCATCATCAGCATCCCGGACTATCCGGACCACGTCCCGCTCGGTGATGATTCCCACGAGCCTCGGGCCTTCCAGAACGAGCAGCGACCCGACCCCTGCCGATAGCATGAGGGCCGCGGCATCACGGACAGTCATCGTGGGTTCCGCCGACACGACGCCCTTGATGGCTTTTCTCTGGAGCACATCGCAGACGCTGAAGTAGTCGTGGCAACATGGCTTGGTCTCTGTCATGGCACCCCCGCTTCTCGCACACGTACCCGGGGCGCGGCGCCGGCAGGTGTGCTCCCATGAAAAAGTCGCCTAGAAGCAGTTGTTGCGCACTTCCTCGGTAATCAGTCGGCGCAGCCGACTGATGGCCTGATGGTCTTGGGCCTTGCACTCCTGCCAGAACTGACGCAGCTCGCCACGCCATTCGGCATTGGCGATGTACTGGTCATAGCGCCACAGCGAGTCCAGCCGACGATTCAGTTCGGCGATGAGGTCATGATCGTGATCAGCGATTCCAGCGGTCTCGCCGAGGTGCTCGTATTCGTGTTCAGCGGCAAGAAACATGCCTCTGGCTCCCTGGAGGTTTGCGAAATGGATACCACTCCGGCCATGGAGGAGAAGACACGGCACGTACGTGCGACGTGGGTGGGGAAACCTATGGCGCAGGTGCGTCGCTATCAAATTCCTCGTGCCACTCTTTCCGGGGCCTGAAGAGAAGGCGCATTCCATAGGCATCGGGCATCCCAGCCCTTCTGCGACACCTTGCATCACGGACTCCTGGCCCGCGGCTCCGCAGCGAGCGTTCTGCAGCCGAGGGGCCACGTCCGGGAAGCCACGGGCGCAGAGTGTCTCGAACGTGAAAACGGCCGGTCCATCGTGACAGAAACGCCGAACAGCCCATGGCGTGATTGAGCCGTAAGAATCGCCGGCGACAACGAAACATCGCGGCCGCTTTGCCGGAGCCACCGCCGTCTTGGGAGGCACCATGAGCCCCTTTCGCTTCGACATGCTGGTGCTGGCCGTGGTCATCGCTGGAGCCGCCATCGGGGGCATTTATCTGTACATGCTTGCCGTTCCTCGGAACGACGACGAGCACATGCACGATGGGCTCAGCGAGCCCGGGCACGTCAAAACACATTTCCTCAGGGCGATCGCACGACTGCGTCGCAAATTTTTACGGTAGACCCCCATTTCTTGGAGCTATGCCATGCGACGCACCCACCGCCCGACAAGCATCGCCACCGCGACTCTCTTGGCTGGCGGTGTTTCGCTCGCTGCCAGCGGATGCGCGCAAAAGCAGCCCGCCGAACAGCCGGTCGAACACACGGTCCGCAAGGTGACGCCCGAGACGGAGCCGGGCGGGAAAAAGGCAGACACGCAGGCGAAGGAGCAGTTCGAGCGGGCTCTGAACATGAAGCTCGAACGGCTCGACGAGGAGATCCGCGATGTCCAAGCGAGAGCCACGAACCTCACGGAAGCGGCCAAGGCCGAATGGACTGAAAAAATGGCCGACTTGGCTGCAAAGCGGAAAACCGCCGAGGCAAGGCTCGACGATGTCCGGAAATCCGCCGCGGGGGCCTGGGAGCACCTCCGTGAGGGTGCCGACCGCGCCTGGGAAGAACTCGAGCAGGCCGTGCAGAAGGCCCGACAGGAGTTCTGAGGCGCCAGCTCTTTCGCGGTGGGCAGCAGCGTCGAGCGCGGTGTCGAGCGGACGGCCTGGGCGTGTAGCCTTTCCCCGCCTGGACACCCCGCGTAGCTCCTTGGAATCCGCAGCGACGCATCCGTCACCTGCGCCTCGTCGACGGCGGGCTGTCGACTTGTTTCATCCACCAGCCATGAAGACGTCTTTCTTCGGAAAGGCCTCGAACGTCGCCGCGGGCTTCCCGAAATTCACTGCCAGCACATCCGCGGGCTGGCCGGCGATCCACTGGGAAAGGTCCACGGTCTGGTACGTGCCCGAGTTGAACACGATCAGAACTCTGGCCGGATTCGGCCCGATGTTCTCGAGCGAGTGGCCGTACCCCTGCGGGATGTAGCCGACGTCGCCGCTCTCGAGCGTCGCTTCCCGATAGCGACCGCGGGAGCCGAAGAGCGTCGCCCGGATCCTTCCGGAAAGCATGTACTGCCACTCATCGGCGTTCGGATGCCAGTGCAGCTCGCGGAGCGCGCCCGGCTCGAGTTCGAGGATCACGCCGGTCATCGTCGCCGAGATCGGAAAGTCCTTCGCTTCCACACGCCACTCCCGGCCGCCCTTGAAGGTGTCGAGCGGTTCCTGGGAGTGCAGCGAATGCTTGTGCGACAGTGGCGGCGGTTTCACGCCGGCGAGCGGCTTGGCCGCTGGCTCGGGCGGCACCGGCCCCTTCGCGAAATACACCTCCCCCTTGGGAAATCCTTGAAACGTGTCCTCAGGAACGCCGAGGTTCTTCGCGAGAAGCGCGGGAGGAACATGGCCCATCCAGTCGGTGAGGCTGAAGGTGCCAAACTCCGAAAAGTAGCCGTTGTCGAACACGAGGATGAATTCGCAGGGCTCGTTTCCGAGGCACTGGAGCATGTGGCCATGGCCGCGAGGGAAATACCAGATGTCGCCCGGACCGAAATCGTCGATCCCCGTTCGCCCCTGCGGATCGACGACCGTGGTCCGCACCCGGCCGCTTTTGACGTAGGCCCACTCGGCAGCTGTTGCGTGCCAGTGCAGTTCTCGCATCACCCCCGGCTCGAGCCGCATCGAAACGCCCGCGATACCCTTTGAAATGGGAAGCTGCTCGACCGTGGCCTCCTTCCCGTAGCTGCCGTCACGAACGCGGCCCTTGGACTTTTCCAGAGCGAACGTGAACGCCGGAAGCTCCTGGTCGGCGAGCAACGGGTCGGGCACGTTGTTCATGAACGACGTGTCGCCGGCGGACGCGGGCGTCGAAGAGGAGGTGAGAAGCCCGGCGGCGCCCGCCAGTGCCGTCATGCCGGCGAGGAATTCGCGACGGTCGGACGAATCCATGGAAGACCAGCCTTTCTGGAGGACAACGTGACCCGGCATAATCTTCCAGACGGCGGGCATGTTGGGCAAACCCGCTCCCTCGAGCAAGCAGGCGGTACCGTGTTGATCCCGGCGATGCATCGGCGGCATTTTCTCGCGACGACCGCGGCGACCGTGGCGGCAGGCTGGAGCTCGAGGCAGGCATCCGCGGCGGAGTCCGCGCCCGACCGAGCAGATGATCCCACGGGATTTCTCGGGCGGCGCTCTCCCGTCTTCACGCGGCACTGCATCGCGTCATCGAGCTCGCCGCTGGCGACGCAGGTGGGCTTGCGGCTGCTCGAGGACGGAGGCAACGCCTTCGACGCGGTCGTCGCGATGGCCGGCATGATGGCCGTGGTGGAGCCGATGATGAGCGGTCTCGGCGGCGACACGATGATCCTCGCCTGGTCGGCGAAGGAACGAAAAGTGTTCGGCCTCAACGGCAGTGGAGCCGCACCCTCGGGAGCGAGCCTCGATCGAATTGGGAACCGGCCAACCATGCCGGAGACCGGGCCGACGTCGGTGACGATCCCCGGTGCGGTGGACGGCTGGTGTCGCCTGCTCGAGCGGTTTGGCAGCCGGCCGCTCACCCGCCTCTGGGAGCCGGCCGTCAGCGCCGCCCGCGATGGCTTTCCGGTGGGCGAGTCGATCGCAGGCACCTGGGCACTGGCCGCACAGCAGTTGCCGAAGTTTGCGTCGCCCGAGCTCATGAAGCTTCTCCTGCCGAATGGCAAGCCACCGGTGCCGGGGGCGCTCGTGCGGTTTCCGCAACTCGCCGACACGCTCGCTCGTGTCGCGAAAGGGGGACGCGAGGCCTTCTATGCGGGGCCTGTGGCCCAGGCCATCGCTGGCACGCTCTCGGCCGGCGGAGTGCCGACGGTGCCAGCCGACCTGGCAGCACAGAAAGCCGCCTGGGTCGAGCCGCTGTCGGTTCGCTACCGCGGCCGTGACGTGCTGGGTCTCCCTCCCAACTCACAGAGCGTCGTCGCCTTGGTCGCGCTGGGCATCCTGGAGGGCTATGACCTCGCTGCGATGGGTGAATCGGCGCGGCTGCACCACGAGATCGAGGCTTTGCGGCTGGGTTTCGAGTTTGCAATCGACGAGGTAGGAGACCCGACCGAAGCGATACTCGAGAAGGTTCGCCGCGTTCTCGCAGCCGATGGCCTTGCGGACTTGCGCGGACGGATCACGGATCGCGCGACGGCCGCCGTGCGGCCCCAGGGGGGCAATACGGCCGACACGACCTACGTCTGTGCGATCGACAAGGATGGAAATGCCGTATCGCTGATGTCGAGTATCTGTGGGGTATTCGGCTCGGGCCTGCTGGCCGGCGACACGGGCGTGATCCTCAACAGCCGCGCCAGCCAATTTTCCACGCGGCCGGGCCATCCGAATGCGCTTGCCGCGGGCCGCCGCCCGCGGCACACCATCCTGCCCGGCATGGTGCTCCATGAGGGCGTGCCGGAGTTCCTGCTCGGCTGCATCGGGCTCAACAACCATCCGCAGGGGCAGGTGCAACTGCTCGTCGATACCCTCGACCTTGGCATGAATCCGCAGCAGGCGTGCGACGCCCCTCGGTTTCGCGTCGTGATGACGAGCGACGAGGTGCAGCTCGATGCGAGCATCCCGGAGCAGGTGCAGGCCGAACTTTCGGCCCGGGGCCACCGGCTTGGCGACCCGACTGCCTTCAAGGGTGCTGCGCAGATGGTGCGGATCCATCGAGGTGAGGCGGGCGTGGGGCCGTGCCTCGAGTCCGGCGTGGATCACCGGCTCGATGGCGTGGCACTCGGCTGGTGACCGCCCAAGAACCTGATCGTCAAGCGAACCGGTCCTCCTCGAGGAGTTTCGTTTCCTCGGCGGCGGTGAGCCGATGGTCCGGGTCGAAGGCCTTCACCGACCGCCGTTGATTGATCGCGTCGAACGTGTCCATGTAAAATGCATTTCTCGCGTCAGGGAGCTGAAGCCGATGCCGTTGTACGAATATTCCTGTGAGAAGTGCAGCCGAAAAGTCGAGCTGCTCATCCGCGGTGACGAAAAGCCTGCCTGCCCGCTCTGCCACAGCACCAGGCTCACCAAGCTCCTGAGCGTGGTCAGCGGACACGTGGCGGGCGGCGGCGGAAACTCCGCTGTGGCCGAGGGCTGCGGCCGCCCGCAGTGCGGCATGGGCGGCTGCGCGGGGCGCGGATGACAGAGGTTCCTTGGATCGAGTGGTATCAGAGCCTTAGCAGACTGTGGAACAAGTCTGCCCGAGCAGGATGCGACGGCCAGCGACCCAGGAAACCCGCGGTGTTTCCTGCCGTCGCTCAAGTGGAAAAAGGCCATGGAGGGCGTTTTCCACGGGCAGTTAAGGAGGGAACCGATGGCCGAGATCGCGCCGGGCCGCTACCGGCACTACAAGGGCAACGAATACACGGTCCTCGGCGTCGCCCGTCACAGCGAGACACACGAGGAGCTCGTCGTCTACCGGCAGGAATACGGCGACCGCGGCCTCTGGGTCCGACCGGCGGCGATGTTCGCCGAGACGGTCGTGGTGGACGGGCAGATCGTGCCGCGGTTCCGGTTTGTCGGCTAGCCGCCGGCGTGCGGCCAGCGGCTAGCCGATCGGGGTCAGCGGCGCGGCGGTGCCTCGACGAACCGGCGTGCCTGCTCGCCTGGCTGGGGATTCCAGATCGGGTTCACGCCCGCCGGCAGCGGATCGCAGCGCACGAAGATCCGCCGCGGCGCCTGCTTGAAGTAGAGAAGCAGCGCCGGGCAGAGCCAGCCTTCCATGCGTTTCCCGGCGATGGTGCCCGCGTACCAGTTGCCCGAACAGGGATCCTCCCGCAGCCACTGCAGCTCGGCGTCATACCCGCCGAACGGCTCGTCCGCGAACGTCAGCGCAAATCCCTTCGTGGCATCGGGAATGCCCTTGGCCTCCACCACGCGGGAGATCATCTCCGTCATTCCCAGCACGAAGGCCTCTTCCTTGAGCCCCGTACGGTGGTCATCGAACACCCAACACGAGTCGTTGAGCAGGTAGGGGTACAGGGTCAGGACACGGCGCTCGCTCATGACTTGCCTCCTTGGGTTTGCGCGTAGGGAACGTCGAAGAAATTCTGGCAGGTGTTGCAGAACCGAGCCGGCCCATCGGGCCTCGGCCATCGTGCGTACTCCAGAATGAGCCACGCACCAAGAACCAGGCCGACAGGCGTCGCCGCCCGTCGGTCTGCTGCAACACTCTTTTCGTGAGGGAAGCCCCTCACGCACATCCCGCCGGCATTTTCATGCCGGCGGAAGCACCGTGTGCCTTGCAGTGGCCCGGTTGCCGAAACGCCGCCGAGGCGTCTCCAACACGCCATGGGCGACGTGTCGTTCCTGATGCTGCGTGCATTTTACCCCGTGACTTCATCGCAGGCCATCGTTCGACCTGCTTCGAGTGTGTCATAGCCGGGCTACCGCATTTGCCGGTCAACGACCATCACGAACCAAGGGTGTCCCGCGGGGTCGTACACTGCCGGCCATGACGCCAGCCGCCCCGCGCCGTTTCTGGAGGTCCCCGAGGCGGAGTGGGTCTGCGCGAATGATCTCTGTTTCGCGATCTGCGATGCGTTTCCCGGGTCGCCGGGGCACGTGCACGTGATCCCGCTTTCGAGCCGATCGAGATCGAGCCGGAGATTTCACCGAACGTCGTGATCGTCGGGGAGTTTGCCCGGCTCGTCTCACAGCCATGACGCTGGCGTCCAGGCAGCCTATGCGCCAGCCGCGCCACGGGCACTACGAGGCGATCGGGCGTGCGTGGGCGATTTCTTCAGCGTGGGCCTGCCGGATTTGGTCTGCCCGAAGCGTGGAAACGGCGATCGTCGCGCCATCCAGTGTCATGAACTCGACTTCGTATCCTCGTCCTTCGCCATGCACGAGCACGACGGTGCCAATGTCTCCGGCCGTAAGTTTCTGCTCCGGCAGATCGCACGTGAGCACGACTTCGTCACGTTCGCGAATCACAGTTGGCGCGCCCTGACTATCGGCTGCGAACGACTCCCCGGACACTCGCGGCCCTGGTCTGCCTTGCCACGCCCGACGTGCGGCTACTTCAAAGGTTCGGGCCTCGGCAGCTGGTAGGTGCCATCCAGGACGGACGCCCCGGGGCGGTACACCCGCATGAGAAAGTTCCACCCTTCGGTGACGTCCAGCCGGTTCGGCACGTCGCCGCACAGCTCCTTCGAGCCGAAGGAGACGGTGAAGGTGTCGTCCTGGTTCAGCTTCACGTTGGACGAGTTCAGGATGCAGTTCTCGCTCTTCATGAAGCCGTCCTTGCCGTACACGGTAATCGACCAGAACGCGTCGTTGTCCGGCACCTTGTAGGTCGCCTTGTGCCCGACCTTGATGTCAT
>Ga0315904_10006009_pt1 | contig 16697 bp, 12 predicted proteins | sample LakEriMetagenome_6_FD_203529 | JGI IMG/M metagenome (GOLD analysis project Ga0315904, IMG submission 203529) | Freshwater fungal communities from buoy surface, Lake Erie, Ohio, United States - Buoy 12 MA120 | ecosystem: Environmental > Aquatic > Freshwater > Lake | place: USA: Lake Erie, Ohio...
GAGATAGCCGAGAAACTAGAAATAGAAACTAAGACAGCCCTTGCTAAACCAGAAGAACTAATTGGCAAAGAGGTTTGGCTACTCTCCTCCCTGCAAGGTATCCGAGTAATCACTAACTGGATAGGGCTAAGTGATGACTTTGCTGAGGGAAAGCATGTTGCACAATTTAATTCAGAGCTTCAGAAGATTCTTGTACCACTGCCTAAGGCCTATGGGAAGATAACAAAGTGAAGAAAAACTCAGAGTCTTCTGAACTAAAGACAAGGCTTATTTGATGTGTGGCAGAACAGTTGTTGCCAGATCTATTGGTGAACTAGTTACCCTATTTGACATTGATGATGTAATTGGTGAACAACCAGGTATTACCTATAACAACCCTCCTTCCCTGCCAGCCTCAATAATTGTTGACCGAGTACTAAAAGATACTGAAGGTGAACGTGCCGGTGAACTTAGAAGACAATTACATTCAGCTAGATGGGGTCTAGTTCCTAGAAACTCTCAAGGACCAACTTCAGTCCCACTACACAACAACGCCAGAATCGAAACTGTTCTTCAGAAACCAACCTTCAGAAACGCAGTGCTGAGACAGCACTGCGTAATGCCAGTCTCTGGCTATTACGAATGGCAAATCAAAGAGGATGGCTCTAAACAGCCTTACTACATCAATGCCGGTGATGAAGGGATGCTAGCACTAGCTGGTATCTATGACTGGTGGCTAGACCCATCTAAGACACCTGATGATCCAACTAGATGGCTGCTCTCCTTCTCAATCCTTACCAAAGATGCAGCCAAACCACTTGAATTCATCCATGAAAGAAATCCCATCCTCTTATCAGAATCATCAATGGCTGAGTGGCTTGACCCAGACAACCTCGAAGACCCAGAAACAACCACACCAGCACTCCTAGACGAACTAGCCCAAGAATCAGATCACATAGCAGGTGAAGTAAAGTATTGGCCCGTAGGGGTTGAGGTTGGGAATGTACGAAACAACGGCGAGAAACTCGCAAAAGTACTACAGGCATAGGCTTTTGGGGCAAAAAAGGCCCCGGTTAAGGACTGAAAAAACATCTTTTTCAAAAAGCGCTAAATAAATGAACTCATGAGTCTTAAAATCCATTAGACAAATTGTAAACTTTGGCGCTTGAACTCAAACTAAGGTTCACTCGCCGTTTAGGATTTTTGCTTTCGCCTTTTCAAATTCAGCCTCACTCAGTAAATTTGTGTCTCTTAATTGGCCAAGTCTAGCCAGCTGCGAAATCATGTCTTGCTGACCAACTACCGGAAGCCCGCCTGGCGTAATAGAAACCCCTGAAATTAGTGCACCTCCACCAACTTCACCCTGCCCAAAAGATCTTCGATCTCTAGCGGCTTTTACGAATGGATTAATAATGTTGATTAGCGATTTAGGATCAGAGACGCTTTCAAAAGTCCTTGTGCCAGATAACTCCTCGTCAAGGGTAAATATAACGTCTCCAACATTCCTCGCTTTTTGCACAATCGATTGCTTGACCTGTATATTTGCGACACAGTAAAGAGGCACCTGCTCAGTCGATGAGGAGAGTAAGCCAGAACTTATGATTAGAAACCTGTCTGTAACCTGATACATACCGCCGACTAACTTACCGCTTGATGCAACATGTGTCAGGTCATTCTTCTGACCTTCCCAAATTATCTTGTCACTCATGAATCTCTTTTTCTCCCTCGTCTCTACTTCAAATTTCAATAATTTATTGCTAGTCCGTGTATTTAACTATCGTCGCGCGAACATCTGAGTTTTTCTTGACACAAGTTCCTGCCTTAGGACTCTGACCGACAACCTTCCAGTTTCGATCCATCCAGGAAGTACGTCCCCACCCCTTACCATCCTTAGCCGGAACAACCCATAGGCCCTGGGCTCTCCAAATGTTCTGTGCGGTCTGATAATTCTGACCCACGACGTTCTTTACTTTTACGCAAGGGGCTGCTTGAGCCGGAGCGAATCCAGAAGTGCTGAAACCTCCTATTAGTATCACCGCGGCAAGTAGTGAAATGAATCGTCTCATAGTTTCCTTCTTTCGACATTGTTAATAACATACCTAATAAAGCTCCGTTTGGGAACTAATTGCGGCGTTAGCCCAGAACCTCAATGACGCAAGTGTTCCGCCAACTTGTTTAGTAACAATCTGTTGATTATTGGAGCATGTAAGTTTCTACCAATCTCTAAGCCGGTTATGCACCCCGTACCTCAATATCCAGAAAGACGCAACCACAATGAACCCGACTAGCGCCCAAAACCACTCAACGAGGTTAATTGCTTGAAAGTCATAGAGATACCAGACGGCACCCAATCGAATCAAAACCGCGGCGGTGACTGACCAAACAAAGTAGAGCATCGGCGATTGCCGACGCAATATAAGTGTTACAACAAAAGCTAAGAAAGCCAGAACCCTAGATACCTGGAAAATGAATGGCCAGGGCAATTCAACCACGTGGTCTGCCTCAGGCGTGTTGTTTAGATAGATGTCCATTGCGAAGTAAAAAGGAGCTGCAATCAAAGGAATTCGGTACCCGCTTCGGAAAGCCTTGCGAGCTTTTTTTCGTGCCTCGATGTCAATGGAGCTTGTGTATGTACTGCTTTGAGAAGGTGCGCTTGCTCCAGGTATATTCGGACCACTAGACACCTTCAATGAGCCACATCGTGGACAAGCATCTGGACTAAATATCGTTCCGCCACATTTGGGACACTTCATTGCTAGAGTTCCTCTTCCTTCAGAGTTCGAGTTGATTTCTGCACGTCTTCCTGAACCTTTTTTTGAGCACCTGCTCCGAGTAGGGCGACGGCGCTTAGGTCAGCCGGCCCCACCACATCGATTCGCGCAATCATTTCAAGAGAACGAGGGCGATCATCCCCGAGGGGAATGACAGCAATCCTTTCCGAAGATATGTGTGGAAGGGAATTTTCGAGACGTTTCGGAACAAGGACGAAACTCTGAACCTTTGAAGGCCAATTCTTCATCCTGCCCTCTTCTGTGAAACTGAGAACACCCAGCGGAGATTCGTCAACGCTGTCTGCCCCGAGAGAATCCGTTAAGAACTCATCCCAGCTCTCTGTTGGGTCAAACTCATCAACACCTGCAGAGTCAGCTCTTAAGGACACGATTGGGTCCTCAACTATTTGCTGAACTCTCGGCCTAGCTGCAGAAATTGCAACCGACTGTGTCTTTTCAATAAGGTCAAGCAACCTCTTTCGCGCAACCTCGACTAAGTACCGGTCTGTAGGTTCAGGACGTCCTGTCTGCGGTGGCGAGGAGTTAGAACCTAGATCAACTTGACCGGATTGACTAGTCTTTGCGCTATGGCTGAGAAACCGCCTTAGAAGGGCTCTGGAGTTGTTCGATTGATGGGGAAGATCTTGATCCAGTAAATCGACGCTGAACTTGCCTTGAGGGAGACCCATCTCAAGACCAACTTGGGCAACTAAGTCTTCAAATGCGTCGTTGCGCCAACCCTGGGTTAGCAGCCGTGAACCAATGATGCGCTCTAACTCTTGCATCCTGGCGTCCGCTCCTTCACGAGCCTGTGCTACGCGTAACGCAAATGGGAATGTGTCGTAGTGGCTAGTGTATTCTTTCGAAGTTCCCCATTCAGGATTGGTTTTCCATGGACGATAAAGAGCGTGAGCCAAAATCTCTAACCAATCATTGGTTTGTCGATAAAGAATTCCCAAGCGAGATATTTCTTGCTGTGTCTTTACGTAACCGTCAATAACTCCCTCGAGAGAAAGTATCTGAGTATCAACTTCACGATTGAATATGGAGTATCCACGGTAATACGTAATGAGGCTGCCTATGACCCAAAGCATCCAGAAACTCGCCAAGGCAGTCACGATCTCAGCGAAATGCTGATCTATAAATGGGTTGACCACTCTTTGCATAAATGAACCATTGCGTGAATAATCCCAAACAACCCATGCCATTAGAACCGCTATCAGGCTGAACCAGAAGACTCGCGAAAGCTTGTGAGATTTGGATTTTGAACGCCTACTGAATAAAATAACCAAACCCACAACAAGCGCTAAGATCACAACCAAAATAGGTCCTGAAATGTTTGGGTCATAGAGAAGATAAAGCCATTCAAGGCGAGGGATTTGCTTCCTATATCGAATTAGCGAAGCGATTGTAATTAGTCCCCCACATACCACCATTGCCCAGGCTAGAGACTTGTGAAACTTCCTGCGTAAATTGAGAACTCGACCAGGTTCAATTACTTTTAGGTCCTTGACCGCAGCTTCATAAGTGGCCATGTCACTCTTAGCCTGATTTAAATTTTTGTCCATCTGCTCTTGAACTTTCCAAATGAAAGTTCTGGAAACTTTGTTTGCCCAAGCTGTAATCTGGTCGATCTGCTCAGCATAGGTATTCACCTGCACTATTTTGGAAGTAACTTCCGACTCGAGTCGTTCCCGTGCCTCCGAGAGTTCTTTGACCTCACGTCTTTGCTTTGCAAGTTCTTTCCTTATAGCATTTGGGGAAAGTTCAAGATCACCTTCAAGCAAACCCTCTGGAAGAGCTTCAGCAATTTCTGCCTCTAAAACATGGTCTTCGTTTTCTGGAACTGGCTTCTTCTTGAATTTGAAAAGCCTTGCTAACCAAGAAAAGAGACCCTTCTTAGGTTCGGCCGGGATTAAGGACTCCAATTTGGCTTCCTCTTGGTCTTTAGTCTTTTTAGATTTAGCCTTACGTTTGGTTGGCAGCGAGGGCTCGACAACCTCGGTTTCAGTCTCACCATCCTCTGAAGGTTGGACCTGATCTATTTCAGCTTGAAGCTTTACCTTTTTCACTCGGACTTTGGACTTCGAGTTGTTGCCGTTGGCAACGTCTCCTTCCAAAATCGGTGCAGTCTCATGAGCGTCTAAAGTAGTCTCTCTAATATTTATGTCGCTTTTTGTTGCATCTTCAGACTCGACCTTGGCAATCTCTTTTTGAGGTATCGCTTCAGCAAGTGGCTCGATAGCTTTGGGTTTTCCACGCCTGACAGGTTTCTCTCTAGCTGTCTCTGTCCCCTCAACACTCTCAAGTGGAGGCTTTTCAGACCTGCTCATAGCACTTCTTCCTCAACTTCTTCATTTTGTGACTTAGGCTGTAATTCCTCAAGCCTCGACTTAAGGGCGGAGATGCGAAGATTCTTAGCATCTACTTCTTGTCTAATCGCAACAAGCTGTTCTAGAGTTTTTTCGTTTTGAGTTTCCAAATTCCTAGTTTTTGCCTGAAACTGTCTGGTGAGTTCAGGCACACGAGCCACCGCATTCCAGTCAAGATCCATTTGTTCTTCATTATCGCTTTCTGGGTTTATCACAGAAAGTTTTTGACTTGGGTCGTTGAACACTGCAGACACTTTGTAGAAAATTGGCCAGCCGTTTTCACTTCTTGTCACTCCAAACTGCTCTAGATTCGACCCATCTAACATTCCAAAGACTAATCTTCGGATTTTGTTCCACAATTCTGGAGTGGATCTAACTTTGCTTGGGGTTACCGGAGAAACCAATGCAGCGTCAGCCTTGGCTTTCGTGTCTTGCACGGACGCTAGTTTTTCAAGGAGCATTTGGTCTCGCTTGTCCATGCGTTCCTCTGGCTCAGCAATTGCAGAAGCGCCTCGATTTCCACCTTGAAATGTTGAATTGAGTGAGCGAACAAGCGCCCGGTAAAGCCATAGCGTTGCAAAGTAGGGAACTCGGAGTAGTTTATCTGCACAGAACTTGAAGAATTCAATAATCTGACCCACGACGGTTAGGTCTCTGACCTTACTTTCTTCTGCATCTCGAGTTGATTTGTAGCTAAGCACACCGTCATCGAATAGGAATGATTGCTGCACCATCCACTCCACCCATGAGTCATACCCCGAATCAGGTATGGGAACAGTGCCTTCAATGGGCAAACCTATGTTCAGATCTACAAAACCACTGTTGGCATCTCCCGCACTATCGAGGACTCGTGTTGAAGCTCGGCGAGCTAAACCATCGGTAAGAATTGCACTAAGGAACACCCTAGACACATAGACTTTGTCTCCCATCCAGACACCTGGTTTGACTAGCTCATGGGTTCCCTGAGGTAACCCAGTCCAGAGTGCCCCGATACTTGCTACATGCATCATCGTAAAACCAGCAAATTTCAAAGAGGTTGATTCGTAGCGAACAAAAGCGTCCCCCGAGTTTGGGGTCGCTCGGTCCTCGGTTGCAGCGACAAAATTCGCGTTGAAAAGGTGATTCACGAAGCGCGCACTCTCCTGAGCCTCATGATTCGTTGGCGCAGTGAGCAGATTTAATTTGACAAGAACAGTGAGATTTTCTGATGCCTCACTTCTGCTAGTGGTCGCAGGCATTGACCAATCAAGGTACTTCGAAAGAAGCGACACTAATGTATCTTGCCTGTCATCGAAATCAACGTTCGGTAACGCAGATCTGACGACGAGTAATCGAACTAGACCTAGCGGCTGTCTGGCTAGTTGTTGAAATAAATCAACCCTAACTTCCGCGGTCGACCCGCCTAACTTGTTACCAAGAACAATTGCCGTCTGTTTTGGCGGGCCATCAACCTTTGGGTCAAGTAATTCCGCTCGCACCCACATTGCAGGTGCAAGCATCTTCAACTCAGTCCATAGTTTTGCAACTTCGTATAATCGATCGCCTTGTTCCCCAGTAGGAAGCACCACAATAGTTAAGCCGGAGTCACGCCAAAGATTTCGCATTTTATACTAAGCTCAGCTGTTAGAGCTCGTCCTCTTTCGCGACCGCCTTGATACCTGAGATTAGGTCGTGCATCACCTTCATGATGTCGCTTCTAATTTCCCAACTGATTGGATAGGTTCGAGGGTCCTCGAACTTGTCGAGTCCATCCATCTTCTCTGTGAACTTCTTTAGTTCATCCTCTAGGAAGCTGACACACTTTGCCTGACGGTCCTCCATCGACATAGTCGCGCTTCCGCATCGCTTTTCATCTACTGGCGGGGTCCCAGTCAAAAGTAATTTCCCATTTGAAACCCACTCACTCAATTCACGGTCCAGTTGATTTGATGCCCCGCCCAGCTTCAAGAGCCGTTGATAGGGCATTAACGGCCTGAGGCTATGCTCGGTGTAACAGTTAGACATCGAAACAATGAGGGACTCCATGATGATCCCAGGCATATCGGCTACAGGAGCAATGTCTGAATACATCAGAGGGTAAGGGAAGTTGACATACTTGTTTCCTGGATCTACCCAGATTGACACCTTAGGGCCTATCTCGTCATATGAAATCTCGTCTTTTTCTTGAGTTATTTGGTTTAACAGACGAGCCACATACCAACCACGTAGCATTTGACGCCAAACTTCCGGCGAGGCTGGCATTGACTCTGCAAGAGTGCGGCCACGACGCCATTTCATGAAGTTTGTTCGCGGAGTGCGTTTGTTAGACGCAGCACCCCAAGTCTGTGAAATAGGGCCCATCACAGAACTCATTACAATCGGTTGAAGAGGAAAAGCAGTTTGGGTAAAGACATCGATGTATCGAGCGTTTCCAGCAGCGCCTGGACCTTGGAACCACTTATCGCTTGTATTATCCACCCAGTATTTGTAGGTAACCAGAATGTTTTTCAAGGGCTCAAAAAGCGTGTCGCCGATATCAACCGGAATTGCACTGAAAATTACGGACTTTTCATTGGCAGCCGGACTATGGACCGCGGTAACAAGTGCACCGTCTAGCTGAACTAACGGATCAGCGCTAGCCACAGCTGCTTGGAACTCCTTAATGAAACGACTCTGGCGCTTGGCTTGCTCCTCTTTGTCTGAGTCATCGTTCAGGTAACTAGCAATTCTCTGGTCTAGGTAGGCTTTGAAAGCGCGCCCAGGAATGTTCAACCACTTGTCGGCAAAGTCCAAAAACTCCATGTGATCTACTGTGAATGTGAATCTTGCAGGTGCTGGAGCTGCCTCGCGGACCTGGAAGGAACGATTTTGAGGAATCCAAATCTGGGTATTTGCCAGTAGCTTCCAAGTTTGTTCAACTTTCAAGCTCTTTAGGGCCTCAACACCGTATGTTCCCATGATAACTTCATCAACCACCACCCGCTTAGCCTCAACTCTAGAGTCAGAGATAGTCTGCTTGACCAATGCATCGAACTCTCTTGGATAAGTCGCATAGTCAATTAGTAACCTCTCATTTGGTGCTGGTTTGAAACGCAGGGGTACAGACTTCGAGTTGAAATCTGGCCATTCTGGGAATGGGTTTTCTCTTTGATCAAGGAGCTTAGGGTCGTTGACTCTCGCTAATAGTGTCGCCACTCCACTGGATAGTTCCTTAAAAAGAGGTTGCAAGAAGTTTTCCACAAAGTCGGTCAAGAGCTCACTTGCGCTTTGCTTTAGATCTGCCTGACCTCTGTAGTGAAGGCACACCTGAGTTTGATAGTACGCCTGCTCAATTGCAGGATGAGTCTTCGGAATCGCACTGGAAGCGCTGGCAGGTGAGAGAGCTCCAGAAACTAGATTCTGAATCTGACTTGAATCAGACAGGTGGTGATTTCTTTCTTCCAAAAGTTCAGCAGCTGCCCTCTTGCACTGGTCAATGAGACGCTTTAGAAGTTCTACAGTGACCGGCATTCCTTGCTCGGAAATGTAACGAGTGACAAGTGCAAGGATGTGTTCGGGCAAAGCTTCTACCCAGGCCCTAATTCGGGCATTGCGTAAAGAACGAATAGTTTCTAAGGATGAAGGAAGCTGAACTTCGTATGCATTCGTAATCCATTGTACCCAGGTGGTGAGGTCAGCACCTGCAGGTTTTACCGCTGGCTCAACTTGGCTTTGGATTGCATTCTTGAAAGCGATTATTGGTTCCGCTAAGTCAGACTCTGGAGCGAGTGCATCAATAACTTGGTTATTGGAGTCGGTTAGCTCATTTAGAAGAGAGTCCGTCAAGAAACGTCCTTCGCTTGAATCCGCGTAAAACGCTTTCCACTGTTCTTCGGTTTTTTCTTGCAACCCTGGGTCCTGCTCTAGGTGTCTATACAGAATCGTGTTTAGGGTTTGCTTCGCCAAACGCTCGCTCGCGTAGTCTACGAATCTCTCCATGCCGAGAGAAACACGAGCAAAACCAAGCGAGGAAAAGGGTGGTGCATCCATCGCGGCACGTTTCAAAAGAGTGTTATCCGGGAGGGGTAGCGCTTTAGAAGAAAAATTGGCAACTGCGTAGGCAGACATTGCGTCCTGCACTTTGTCGTCTGTCATCCATGTACAGACGCTAGTGGCAATAGCTTTATAGACTCCAGACTGACTTCCAAAATCGACAGAACCATTCCTTCGGCCAACAATGTAGGTAAATGCTGGACCAATTTTCGATGAAGCAGTCTGCATAGGCAAAAGGCCAGCTGATTTGTAAAGGGATTGAGTCGCCTCAGACGGCGTCGTATTCCAATAACCAGACATGGTCTCAGCTATAGCGCCAAGAGCATTAGGGGCAATCGCGTCCATAGATCCCACTTGCTCAAAAACATCAGGTGCATACAAAACTGCAAATGTACGTTCTGCCCAAGGCTGTCCTTGCGCAGCAGATTTAACGGCTTCTGTCACATCGATGAACATACCCGCTCCAGAACCACCAGCAATCGAAGAGATAATGATGACAGTTGGGTCATGCTTACCTGATTCTTGAATTCCTAAATGCCGGGTTAAAGCTCCTAACTGTGACGTTGCACTGTTGGTTTGCATTTTAGTCAACGCTGTCTGTGCCCGTGAATGCACCTGATCCAAAGCTGCGACGGCGATAGTTCGACCAATTGCGCGGTAAGCTCCGGCTCCTAAGGCAATCGGAACCGCTACCTCACGGTCGCTTGGTAGGGGCTTTTCAATGTCGGTTACAAATTTCCCATCTGTTTTCCCGCGTATGGATTGGTAAACGGTTGCGTAGTTCACTCCTGATGGAACCAGTGAAATGTAGTCTTCACGCGGTAGGAGTGGTGCCGGGAATTCCAGTCCGTCTTGACTTGATGGGCTGTCCACATGGAGGAACTGCCAAGCTTCTGGAATACCCTCGTCCCAACCTTCCTGTTGAAGTTTCGCTTTTAAGCCCTGTCGAATTGCACGTAGAGTCTTACCTCCTGAGCCACCGACACCAACGAGCAGAAATGGTCTTAACATCTGTTTCTCTTTCTATTTGACTATTTAGGCGGGTTGACGCCTGGAATGGTTGGGGGTTTAGGGACACCAGGAATGCTAGGAGCAGCTGGTGATGTAGCACCTGGGATTACCGTAACCCCAGGAATCGAAGGGGTTGGATTAGATAGACCAGGGATGGTTGGAGAATTCGGCGGGGTTGGGGGAATGACTGGTGTGCCGCCTCCAGGCAACGAACCACCTTGACCATCTTGGCCACGTCCTTTACCTGATTTGGAATTCTTAGAAACCTTTTGAGGTCTCTCTGATTCGGCTGCTATTGCCGAACGTATCTCACCGATTCGCCTTTGTAACCCAGGTTTGGATGAAATATCGTTGACTCTACTTTGATACTGAGGCAGGTTAGCCATGCGGGCACCAACCACGAGAGTGGCGTTTAGCTGGTCCCCATCAGCCTTTGCAAACTCAGCATCAGGGACAATCAATTGCCAATTATCCGCGTGATTAGGTGAGATCTCCGTCGCTTTACCAGAAGTGAAATGGTTCGAATTCTTTGAACCACCGCTATAACTGGAAATTACCCTAGAACCTACTGGCGCTTGGTGTTCAAACCAAGTCGCCGCAAGAGGGAAAATTGGCAGCCTTGCAACAGACTTTCCCTTCTGCCCTAGGTCAAGAGACCTTGCTGCAGGTTGATCTGCAAGGAACTTGAAGTCGTTCGCATCCACCAAGATTTGGTTACCCTTTTGATCCAGAATCTTAGTGACTGCGCCAGTTTGTAACTTAACTGGATATTCCGCTCTAACCATTTGAGTAATGGGCAAGAATCTTGTCGTAAGTATGTTCAATAGGTAAAGCAGGCCGAGTGGAATGAGTAACCCAGCAATCAAAAGACCAATAATCACCGACCATACGACAAACGGATCTGACTTAGAGCCTGAGTCAAATTCGAACTGCAGATTCTCCTCAAGGGAGGCAACTCCTGAAGTGCTCTTAGAACCGCGAACTGAGACAACATGAGAGTCAGCCTGAATTGGGTTCGTTACCGACACGTCGATTTCTACGGTCTCACCCTGAGGGATAATAAAGCACAATCCATCTGAAGCTGCGGGACTAGAGAACTTCCAAATAAATTCATTGTCACGTGGATGCTTTTGCGCAGAGGTTTGAGCATCGGTTGTTCTCAACGCCTGTTGATCAATGCAATATTGCGAAGACTCAACACTAGTAGGTCCTGATACCAAAATCTTTCCTTTAGCAATACCTTCTGGACCTTCTAAACGGCTGAGCTTAATTACTGAATTTTGCACAGTAGCAATGTCGCTCTTTGCCACCACGGAGACTTCAAACTTCGATGACACATCTTCGAATTTACCCCCGAGCTCAAGAGTTAGCCAAAGAGGTTCACGCCCTCCGGATTTTGCTGGAACATAGCCTTCGACTTTGAAACTGCCATCCGTGCGCAAATCAATCTTGACGCCGTCTATCTTCTTGAAATTTCCGTTGGCGTCACTTGTAGACAGAGATAGGTTGTGTGAGTCAAATACACTGAGATCTACTGGAAGATCAGCGAATTCCTTTTTACGTATTACTTGACCTGTAAGAGTATTCTCTCGTTCACTTACAACCTGGCTGGTACGGTCTCGATCTAGAACCATGGTCAAACCTGAGTAGAGGTACGACCAAGACTCCCCACCCGATGCATCAAACTTCCATTCACCGAGAAGGTTTGAATCCGATCCCACTTTGTAATCGAGTTGATAAACGCCTGACGATTGAACAACTTTGAGATTAGGATCAGTTACTTTCCTGCTATCTTTTTGGTCAACTTTGGATGATCCAGGGCCTATTAGGTGCCATTTTTTTGATCTAGTCAAAACCCTGAACGATGCAGTTCCTTTTGGCACTTCGAACTTGCCGTCAACAATTTGATTTCCAGTTCCACCGTCAAGAACGGCTTGCATCTTTAGGAATTGGAATGCCAAGCTAACTGGATCCTGAGCTCGCAGAAAAGCACCGTTCGGTTGACCTGCAGGAGCAAAGCCAGCTTCATCAACAGGTGCACACTTAAGGTTGCCACTTGGTGGCAAACCTAACTCTTTGGCTATGGAATTAGTGTCTATTTTCCCTGAACCTTCGACAAGCGGTGTCATGTAGCTCATCAGGACATGCTCAAAATCCAAACGCTCATCTGCAGGAATGTCAGACTTGCCTTGAGAATACTCATATTCGTACTGCTCAAGGCTACTTTCATCATTTTGATAGAGAACACCAAAAATGGAGATCTGCTGCTTACGTATTTTGTCAAAAATCCCATATGTCGAATTGTCGTTTTTCAGTGAAGTTGAAGAAATTCCTGGGTGACAAAGTCTTTTTAGTGAGTCAGCAATGTCGTAGAGATTTTCGGTTGGTCGGATTCCACCGTCCGTTAGCCAAACCAGCATCTTGCAGGTGGTTTTGGGGCGCTCGGACAGAGAAGTACTCGCATATCTAAGTCCCTCCTCCCAGTCAGTGAAGCCGTTTGCTTTGCTATTAGTTACGTTTCTGGAAATTGTCCCGACTGCTCTATCGAATGACGATGAGGTTGAGAGTGATGTCCAGTTTTGAATAGGCTGAACCGAGTTGGAGAACAAAGCGGCAGCGAAACTTACTTTGACGCCTTGATCGGCAAAATTCTTCAGTTGACTGACTGAATTTTCCAAAACTGTCCTTCGTACTTCATCTTCGTCGGTGTAAGTTAGCGATCCGGAGGAGTCCACGAGATAGAAAACATCAAGTGCCTGGCTCTTTCCAGAGGCAAGACAAGTTGAAAGGTCTTTGAATGCTTTTTGGCCAACCTCACTTATCTGTACACCTGAGGTATCAACTGCTGACACTGGTGCTACTGAAAGACCAATAAAGGCAAGTGAAAGAGAGACTGATGCTGCTGCAACCTGAATCAAACGCTTTTTAGCCACCACAGAGCACTCCTGTTTGAACGAAATCTTGGCCGCAAACAGTGCCCACCTCAATTATGTGGAAGATGGCGACAACGAAACCTAGAGCGACGATTATTCGGATAAGCCTTGAGTAACTAGGCTTCGGCTCAAACCACGGATCTTTACGCCCCTGACGCTGCGCAACTACATCCCACCCCAGTACTAAAGACGCTAACAATGGCGCAACTAAGTATCCAAGTAGATGCCAGCCGATTCCGCCACCTAGCTGATAACGAAGTAAATACAGAGCAAGGCTAATTAATAGGAAAGACATTGAAACGATAAGTGGAATTATTGAGGCTTTAGTGGGTTCTCCCTGAATAGTCATCGGAGGAGGAACTACTGGACTTTTGCCAGTTGAAGTACCCGGGATAGGAGGTCTAGGAGCAATAGGTGGGTTAGTCACTATAGGTTTCCTCTCATCTCTGATGATCGATTCAAAATACCCAGCGTTCAGGACCTAGCGACACCACGTGTAGCCGTTCGGCAATAGTTCCCATATGGGCATATCGAATGATACTCGCCCAAAGGTAGCACAGCGATAAAGGATTACACAACAAAATTTTGACTCTCAAAGAAAATGTTCCCAAAAAGTTAACTTTTACAGAAAGTAGTTGTCAGAGGAACTACAGCCCCTAGCTCCTTCTAAATCGCTTGTCAGGCTGGTTTGTTTAAGCCTTGAGAAATAGCCCAATCTTGAATTCGACGGTTCCTTGCCCGCAGAAAAGACTTTGCCTTAGCCATATATTCCAGGTATTCATCGATACTTCTTGGTAGAGCTGACTTGGCAAAGTCATTATTGGGCAGGTAAAACTTAACTTTTCCTGATTCCAACAAATCTTGAAGTAAAAAGAATTCGACATAGTTTTCAAAATCAGTAAATAGCTCAAAAAACTTCCAATACAAGCCCAATGTCTCATCTAAAGGGTTTGCTAAGCCCAGATATTGAAGTCGAATACATTCAAGAGTCAAATCAAATCTGTCTTCAATTTGCCTGCTCCATCCCCTGGCCACATTAATAGTTATCTTACGATTTATTTGTTTGCCAGGAAAAAGGATTGTTCCCCCGACAGTAGAACCGAGGTATTGAAACTCATCAAGCTCGTGCTCTGGAACCTGTCCAGTAATGTGCTTCATTCTCGCGTTAGTACGAAATGAGTTTGACATTTGATCGCTTGAGAGGGAGTACACGAGATTGTCTGGCCTAAACACCAGATACCTGTTAGGCATAGGTTTCAAATCGAATAGCTCGCCGGAAGGTAAGGGTTTAATCCACAAAAGCTGATGATGCTTTTTCAGAGTGGGGCTGTGGGTGTCGATGTCTTCGTCGCCTGCCTCTACGCGATGATCAAAACTAACGTCGATGCTATTGGTCATTTTGTTTTGCAGATTTTTGGTTCTTCGAAGAGTGCCTACTTGGGACTTCCTGTTCAGAAGAGGATTTGAAAGAAGACTCAAATTGACTACCTACAAGTTTGACGTCCTGGGTTTGATGTAGCCTCTCTAGACCCATGAGGAACTCAGCGAAATCCCTATTTTCTTCTGCCAACCGGTTTATTGAATTCCAACTCAAGGAAGAACGCTCCTTAGCTGGAATCAAAACAGTGCTTTCCTCTATTGCGTTCGTATCAAGCTGCAAGACACCTATGCCGTGATCGCTCGCGAGAATCTCGAGTTCTTCTAGTGCACGAACATCTATAGTTTCTGCAACTAGGTAACCAAAATTGGCCCAACTTGAGTTAGACACCGCTTGGAAGAAACTGCTGCGAACATTAGAAATTGACAGTCGAACCTTTACCTCAAAGGACCAAACCTTGATTAGGTCTGTGTTGTAAAATTTTGCAAGCTGTTGGGACTGTTTACCCCAATCCTCTGAAAGAAGTTGTATCCCAACTAGGTCAGGGTGTAGCCAATGCCCTCTGCCTGCTCCGCCCCTTGAAGAAGAGCGCTTCTCGTCTATGCGCATACTGTAGACGGATTTAGAATTCGCCAGATACTCTCTCAGGATTGGGTAAAGTTGAGCCTCATCAATCGAGTCATCAAAATTTTGGGGGTCAGACTCTAAGTTTTCATCCTGAGACCTGACAGTCTCCTCGCTCCAGAAGAACCTCATTGGCCTCTCAGTAGTGACAGTGATGTGCTCACTCTTCCGCATAATTCCTCGCCAAGAAGCACCAATTTGCGCCTGTACTTGTAGCTTCAACCTTCTCTGATCCAGATTCCTACTTGAGGTTGCCATCTTGTTTTGCGCAGCTTCTGGGTTAGCTGCGATAACGCCTTCGGCTAGCTCCCTTGAAGTAAATTTCTTCGCTGGATTAGCTTTAAGGAAGTTCGCAGCGAACTCGATTAGCTTGAAAGTTGGTTTCTCCATTTTTTAGCCTTTATTTACTTTCTTCTGCTTATCTGACTTTATGAACATTTACCGGTTACCCTTGGCCCTGTTGTGGCTCTTACACAACATTTCACAGTTTGATGCTGATGTTGCTCCGCCCTTATAACCATTGACATCAGAGAATCGCCCCGAATGGGATTATTCTAAGCAAGATAGCCGACATCTAGGGGAAGTTGAGTAGTCGAGGACCTCAACTTGCAATGTCAGCCCAAACCTATAAACTTCAATATCCGAACATATGTTCGGATATTTGAGTTTAGGGCTTTATAGGGGCTGTTATGGGACGTATAGACGAGACTGTGGTTGTTTTGGTGGATGCTTTGGGTATTCCTACCTGCTTTAGATGGAGAGAAAAGGACTATTTCGTTGGAAATGGGGTTTCTAGATGGTTCTCTAGATCTGAATGGTGGATAGGTGAAAGAGCTCAAAAAGGCATAGGTTCCGGTGCTTTAGAAGTTGAGATGTGGCGGTTGAAGGTAGTTGAAGGTGGGGTCTTCGACCTCCTACACAACACCCCTACCGGTGCCTGGAAGTTAATCAGGCGGTTTGAGTGAGTTTTACCCACCTTCATACAGCCTCAGGCTTTTCCTCGCATTACGGGGTTAATCGGCCTGAACTGATGGTTGAAGCAGCTAGCAATCTAGGGTTCACTGCTTTAGCTCTAACCGATAGAGATGGGCTCTATGGGGCCGTTAAACACATCGGAGCATGCCTAACTGTTGGACTCTCCCCCATTGTTGGTGTTGATCTACCGGTTCTTGATGAAAACGGTAGTTCTCTTGGAAGAGTGGTTGTTTTAGCCCATGGCGGTAACAAAGGTTTAGGTTGGGCAAGTTTATGTGCTGTTGTTTCTAAGGCTCATAAAAGCAAAGAAATTGGAATTAAGAGATCTATTTTGGCTCAACTGGTTGGTTCTAACTGCACGGTGTTGATAGGTCCTGGTAGTGATGTTGGTAAGGCAACTCTGGGCAGGTCCAAGACTTTAGCTAGTAAGTTGTTGCAGCAGTGGATTGAACACTTCAAGGCACCTGGTGTACTAGGAATAGAGATTGTTTCTTTACTAACTGAACCAGGAAAGATGTTCTCTACTGTTCAAGCATCAAGGATGCTTGAACTAGCAGATACATACTCTGTTCCTGCTGTTCTGACTAACTCCGTTCGATACATCAACCCCGATGATGCAATCACTGCTGACATTCTTGATGCT
>Ga0315904_10006013_pt1 | contig 16690 bp, 21 predicted proteins | sample LakEriMetagenome_6_FD_203529 | JGI IMG/M metagenome (GOLD analysis project Ga0315904, IMG submission 203529) | Freshwater fungal communities from buoy surface, Lake Erie, Ohio, United States - Buoy 12 MA120 | ecosystem: Environmental > Aquatic > Freshwater > Lake | place: USA: Lake Erie, Ohio...
GGCCGCCGAGAAGCTGCTCGAGGGTGAGTTCACCCTGGACGACTTCCTCGAGCAGATGCAGCAGTTGAAGAAGATGGGCCCGCTCGGCAACGTGCTCGGGATGCTGCCCGGCATGCCGAAGGAGCTGAAGGGTGCCCAGATCGGCGACGACGAGCTCAAGCCGATCGAGGCGATCATCCGCTCGATGACGCCGGCCGAGCGTCGCAAGCCCGAGATGATCAACGGCAGCCGCCGCAACCGCATCGCGCTCGGCAGCGGCACCTCGGTCACCCAGGTCAGCCAGCTCGTCAAGCAGTTCGGCGAGATGCAGAAGATGATGAAGCGCATGGGCGCGATGGGCATGGGCCGCCCCGGCAAGAAGGGCAAGAAGGGCGGCAAGGGCTCGAAGGGCAAGCGTGGCGGCGGCCTGCTGGGCATGCCCGGCCTGCCCCCCGGGGGGATGCAGGGCCTGCCGAACATGCCGGGTCTGCCCGGCAACGCCCCCGGGATGCCCGGGATGCCCGGCCTGCCGAGTGGGTTTCCCCGCTCGAAGTAGGTAACCTCAGCCGGTTCGTTTTCCCCGAGGAGCAGTTCTTCGTATGGCAGTCAAGCTTCGCCTCACCCGCGTGGGCAAGAAGAAGCAGCCGCAGTATCGCGTGGTGGCGGCCGACAGCCGCGCCGCCCGTGACGGCCGCTTCATCCAGATCATCGGCACCTACAACCCCCGTGTCGAGCCGTCGGCGATCAACATCGACAGCGACAAGGCCGTGAAGTGGCTGATGGACGGCGCCCAGCCGACCGACCGGGTGAAGAAGCTGCTCGAGGCGTCGGGTGCCTGGGAGGCCTTCACCACGGCGAAGTCGGCCGCAAAGGCCAAGTGACTCGTTCGTGAGCGATCACGAGAACAGCATCCCGGCGCCGGTGGCCACGGCCGTGCTCGAGCACGTCGTGCGCTCCATCGTCGACGACCCCGACGCCGTGCGCGTCGAGGGTGCCCACGGTCGCAACCGCGTGCGCCTCGAGGTGCGCGTCGGGCCCGGCGACCTCGGTCGCGTGATCGGCCGTCGAGGCCGCACGGCGCAGAGCATCCGCACCCTCGTGCGTGCGGCCGCCGCCCGTGACGGCGTCGAGGTCGACGTCGACTTCGCCGACTGACCCCATGCCCGACCGGCCCGACGGGCCTGCCCGACCACCGGAGGGCCTCCTCGAGATCGGCCGCCTCGGTCGCGCCCACGGCGTGAAGGGCGGCCTCGTCGTCACCCTCGTCACCGACCGCCTCGAGCGCGTCCGCCCCGGCGCCCGCCTGCACGACGGGTCGGGCTGGCGCACCGTCGCCGCCTCGCGTGCGTTGCCGCAGGGGAAGTGGATGGTGCAGTTCGACGGCGTCACCGACCGCACCGCCGCCGAGTCGTTGTCCGGCCGCACCCTGTGGGCCGAGCCGATCGCCGACGACGACGCCCTCTGGGTGCACCAGCTCATCGGTGCCCGGGTGGTCGACCAGTCGGGGGTCGAGCGCGGCGTGTGCGTGGCGGTGATCGAGAACCCGGCCAACGACCTCCTCGAGCTCGACACCGGCCATCTGGTGCCGGTCACCTTCGTCGAGTCCGTGACGGCCACCGACGACGGCGGCGTGATCAGCGTCGACGTCCCCGACGGGCTCTTCGACCTCCTGGACTGACCAGCCCTCGACCGACCAGTCCTCGACCGACCAGCCCTCGACCGACCAGCCCGTCGCGTCAGGGACGTCGCTGCGCGGCGGCCGTCGGACGGTCAGGCCACGAACGGGTCGGTCAGGCCACGAACGGGTCGGTCACCTCGACCACGGCGTCGACGTTCAGCGGCCCGTACAGGTGGGGGAAGGGCTCGGGCGCCCCGTCGAGCTGTTCCACCTTCAGCTCCGCGACGAGCTTCGACTCGTCGACGTGGAGCAACACCAGGTTCGGCACGCCGCGGTAGAACGCACCGGCCACGAACGGCACCTGCGCCTCGGTGCTGAGGTGGATGAAGCCCTCCTCGTGCAGCTCGCGGCCGATGGTGCTGGCGGTGTAGGTGCCGGCGGCCTTCGACTGGAGCCAGCGGTCGCGGTCGGCGATGTGGAAGATCACGCACCCATCCTGCCGCGGTCGGCGCACCTGCGGCGACCCTAGGCTGGCGGACCGTGCGCATCGACGTGTTCACCATCTTCCCGGGCCTCGTCGACGCGTTCTGCGCCGACAGCCTGCTCGGCAAGTGCCGTGCGTCGGGGTTGCTCGACCTGCGCCTCCACGACCCGCGCGACCAGACCTCCGACGTGCACCGCACGGTCGACGACGCCCCCTTCGGTGGTGGCGCCGGGATGGTGATGAAGCCCGAGCCGATCTTCGCCGCGGTGGAGGCGGCCGGTCCGCCGCGGCCGCTCTACCTGCTCGGACCCGGTGGCCGGCGGTTCGACCAGGCGGTCGCCCACGAGCTCGCGGCGCTCGCCGACGCGCCGAGCGGGGGGTTCTCGCTGATCTGCGGCCGCTACGAGGGCATCGACCACCGGGTGCACGAGCACCTCGCCGACGGCGAGCTCAGCGTGGGTGACGTGGTGCTGAACGGCGGCGAGGTGGCCGCGTGCCTGGTGGTCGAGGCCGTCACCCGGCTGCTGCCCGGCGCGATGGGCAACGCGGCGAGCCCGGTGACCGAGAGCTTCGGCGCGTCCGGGCTGCTCGAGGAGCCGCAGTACACCCGTCCGGCGAGCTTCCGCGGGTGGGACGTGCCCGAGGTGCTGCGCAGCGGGGACCACGGCCGGATCGAGCGCTGGCGCCGCGCCCAGGCGCTGCACCGCACGCTGCGGTCGCGTCCGGACCTGATCGAGGCCCGGGGCGGGCTGTCGGAGACCGATCGGCGGCTGTTGGAAGAGTTCCCCTCGCTCCCATATCCTTAGCTGTTCCATTTCTCCAGGCCTGCAGGATGTTCGCGCCATGAAGTCCACCGATCTCGTCGACAACCAGTACCTCCGCACCGACCTCCCCTCCTTCGGCCCCGGTGACGAGGTGAAGGTCCACGTGAAGGTCGTCGAGGGCAACAAGGAGCGTGTCCAGGTCTTCCAGGGCAACGTCATCCGCCGTCAGGGCAGCGGCGTCGCCGAGACCTACACCGTCCGCAAGGTCAGCTACGGCGTCGGCGTCGAGCGCACCTTCCCGGTGCACACCCCCACGGTGGCCAAGGTCGAGCTCGTCAAGCGCGGCGACGTCCGCCGGGCGAAGCTGTACTACCTGCGCGACCGCTCGGGCAAGGCCGCGAAGATCCGCGAAAAGCGCGAGTCCTGACGGACCGGCGGGTCCGCCACCTCGTGCCCGACGACGGACCGTTCCGTTGAGTTCGGACGACCTCGAGAACTTCGAGGCGGAGCGTGAGCTGCAGCTCGCGCACGAGTACCAGGACGTGGCGGGCATGTTCCGCTACGCCGTCGAGACCGAGCGTCGCTTCTACCTCGCGAACGACGTCAAGCTCACCGTGTCGGGCGATGCCGCGCGCCCGGTGATCGAGGTCGAGCTCACCGACGCCTGGGTCTGGGACATGTACCGCAAGAGCCGGTTCGTGCCGAAGGTGCGAGTGCTGTCGTTCAAGGACGTGAACGTCGAAGAGTTGCCGGCGCCCGACCTGCACCTCTGATCGGGGACCTCGCCCCGACCCCCAGTGTTCAGCTCTCGTTCACCCGCGCGTCATCGGCGCACTCGGAGTGCCCGACGGTCGCCGCGACAAGATGTCCGACCGATGCAGGCCCGGGAAACGGAACGGACGGCCACGCCTGCGCGCGGCGGGGTGCGCCGGATCCTGGCGATGGAGGTCGTCTCCGGGGCCGGTGACGGCGTGTTCTGGGTCGGTCTGGTCGCCGCCCTGCTCGACCGCGGTGCCGGGGCCGGGGCGTTCGCCGTGGCGGCGCTCGTGCGGCTGGGTCCCCGGGCCCTGCTCGGGGCTCCCGCCGGTGCGTTGGCCGACCGCATCGACCGGCGCGTGCTCCTGGTGGTGCTCGACGTGGCTCGAGCCGTGTGCATGGTCGTGCTGGCGCTCGCGTCGGCGTCGGGAGCGTCAGCGACGGTGCTGTTCGCCGTCGTGCTCGTCTCGTACGTCCTGGCCGCCCCGTACCGGCCGGCGCTGACCGCCGGGTTGCCCTACGTCGCGGGGGAGCGGGGCCTGGCCTCGGCGAACGCGCAGGTGGGGACGATCCGGCAGGTGATGACGTTCGTCGGTCCGCTGATCGGCGCGGCCGTCGTGCACTGGTCGCCGGCCGAGGTGGCGTTCTGGGTGAACGCGGCGACGTTCGTGCTGGCCGGTGCGCTGCTCGCGGCGGTGCCGGGGCTGTCGTCGGGGAGCGGCGCTGCCGCTGCGGATGCGGGGGCCGCCGGCCACGGATGGCAGACCGTTCTGGCGACGCCGGGGCTCGCCGTGGTGGCCGTGCTGGTGTTCGTGATGTACGCGGTGCGCGGCGCCGAGCTCGTGCTGTACGTGCTGGCGGCCGAGGACCAGCTCGGCCTCGGAGCGGGCGGCATCGGCGTGCTCACGGGGGCGGTCGGGTTGGGTGCGGTCGCGGCCATGCCCGTGGCCTCGCGGCTCGCCGACATGGCTCGCCCCGACCTGGTGTTCGCGGCATCACTGCTGCTCACCGCGATCCCCTTCGCCGCGCTCGGCTGGATCTCGTCGCCCGTCCTCGCCTGTGCGGTCCTCGTGGTGGTGGGGGCCACGGTCGTGGTGTTCGAGGTCGCGTCGGTCGTGGTCCTCCTGCGCGTCGCCGACACCGGCGTGCTCGGCCGCGTGTTCGGGGTGGTGGCGTCGTCGAGCAACGGGGGCAAGCTCGCCGGTGCGATCGTGGCCCCGGCGATCGTGGCATGGGCGGGGCTGCGCGGAGCCTTCGTCGCGGTCGGCGTGGTCGTGCTCGTCGTGTGCGTGGCGACGATGCCGGCCCTGCGTGCGTTGACCGCGGCCGGCGGACGTCGCCAGGCGGCGTTGCGCCCGGTGGCCGACGTGCTCGGGCGGCTCGGACTGCTCCAGGGGGCGTCGCCGGCCGCGCTGCAGCAGCTCGCCGCCGCCGTCGTGGCCGAACCGGTCCGGGCGGGACAGGTGCTCATCCGCCAGGGCGACGAGCCCGACGACCTGTTCGTGGTACGCGACGGCGAGTTCGACGCCTGGTTCGACGGACGCGTGGTGAACACGATCCACGTGGACGGTTGGTTCGGGGAGATCGGATTGCTGCACCGGATCCCGCGCACCGCCAGCGTGGTCGCCCGGACCGACGGGGTCGTGTGGCGCATCCCGGGCGACACCTTCCTGGCTGCGCTCGCCGACGTGGGCACGATGCCCACCGCGCTGCTGACCGAGATGTCGGAGCGGCTCCGTCGCGTGACCCCACCGCCGGCCTGAGCCGGAGCAGGTCAGACGATGCCGAGCCGCCAGCTGACGACCTGTTCGGCGTGACTCGTCGACTCACCGTTGCCGGTGACGGCCGGCAGGAACAGGTCGCGGTCGATCGAGCGCAGCGTGACGTCGTTGGCCGTGGTGATCGTGGCCGTGCGCGGGATGTCGCGCAGCAGTGCGATCTCGCCGAAGGACTCGCCGGCCAGTCGGGTGCGGACGTGCTCGCCGCGGATCGACACGTCCACCCGGCCCATGACCGCGTCCGGCACGAGCCGTCGGAGCCCCGGGTTGCGGACGACCTCGGCCATCAACGCGCGCAACACGTGCGACTCGCGCGACTCGCGCAGTTGCTCCCCGATCACCGACATCGGCTCGCCGCCCGGCCGCCTCTCGCAGCGGCGGGACAGTTCTGCATGGCGCAACGACGCGGTGTCGACATCCGGGTCCGGCGTCCCCCGGGTCGTGCGGTGGTGGATCCGCACCGGTCGGACGGTTGACTACCTGCCCGCGTTCCCCCGTGCGTGTACGACGACGGTGAGGGAGGTGCCATGTCGGGAACCAGCCAGGCGAGAGGGCGCTGGGGTGAGAACCAGGCGGCGCAGTGGTACGCGAGGCGGGGTGGACTGGTGGTCGACCGCAACTGGAGGTGCGACCGGGGCGAGCTCGACCTCGTGGTGGTCGACGGCGACGTGGTGGTGTTCGTCGAGGTGAAGGCACGGCGAGACGACCGCTTCGGCACGCCGTCGGCCGCCGTGGGGGAACGCAAGCAGCAGACGCTGCGGATGCTCGCGGCGCGATGGCTCGACGAGCACCCCGGTCACCGTGGCGAGATCCGCTTCGACGTCGTGGCGATCACCGGCATGCGGCTCGAGGTGATCCCGCACGCGTTCTGATCAGCCGAGCACCGCCCAGGCGAGCAGGGCGAGCACCACCACCATCGCGGCGGCGACGAACACGATGTCGGTCGGTCGGGCGACGCGCTTGCGATGCGGGTTGAATCCCATGCCGTCAGTATCGTCCCCCGGCATGGAGACCGTCGACGTCCAGCGCAACGGTGGCATCGTCACCATCACCCTGAACCGCCCGCACAAGAAGAACGCGGCGAACGGGACGATGTGGGCGGAGCTGCTCGCGACGTTCCGTGAGATCGGCGACTCGGCGGCCGACCGTGCCGTGGTGATCACCGGTGCCGGTGGCGAGTTCTGCTCGGGTGCCGACCTGTGGGCGCCCGGCGACGGCGGCCCGCCGAAGCACCAGCTCGCGGCGATGCGCCACATCACCGACGTCGCGCTCGCGCTGCACCGCCTGCCGCAGCCGGTGATCGCGAAGGTGCGAGGCGTCGCCGTCGGCGCCGGGTGCAACCTCGCGCTCGGGTGCGACCTGGTGGTGGCCAGCACCACGGCCCGGTTCTCGGAGATCTTCGCGAAGCGCGGGCTGTCGCTCGACTTCGGTGGCAGCTGGCTGCTGCCGCGCCGCATCGGCCTGCACCGCGCGAAGGAGCTCGCCTTCTTCGGCGACATCATCGACGCCGCCGAGGCCGAACGGCTGGGGCTCGTGAACCGGGTGGTGCCCGACGACGAGCTCGACGCGTTCGTCGACGGCTGGGCGGCCCGCCTGGCTGCCGCTCCGCCGATCGCGGTGGCGATGAGCAAGCGGATGCTCGACAACGCGATGAACGTCACGTTCGAGGAGGCGCTCGACGACGAGGGTGCCGCGCAGACCGTGAACTTCGGCACCCGCGACACCCCCGAGGCGATCAAGGCCTTCATGGAGAAGCGTCCGCCCGTGTTCGAAGGTCGCTGAGACCACGACCTGCCACCAGCTCGCACGGCCGCCTCGGTAGCGTGCGGGCGATGGCCGATCGCCCGCGCCCGCGCTCCGTCGCCGGAGCGACCCGTTCGCGGTGGACGGCGCGCACCCTGGCCGCGCTGGTGCTCGTCGGCGGTGTGCTGGGTGCGACCGGGTCCGCCGGGGCAGCCCCCGCGGCGCCGTCGGGCGGTGAGCTGCCGGCCCCGGTGCCGGTGCCGGTGCTGCCGCCGATCGAGGACCCCGACGCGCCGAGCTCGCGGCTCGTCCCGGTGCCGGTCGGCTGTGCCGCGCCGGCGGTCGAGCAGAGCGTGTTCATCGGTTCGCTCCTCATCGCCGACGCCGTCACCGCCCGGTTCCGGGTCGACCAGGTGCTGTCCGGATCGGTGGAGGGCTTCTCGGTCGACGGGATGATCGACGTCCGCTACGGCGACGAGGTGCGCTTCCTCGAGGTGGGGGTGAGCTACATCGTCGGCGCCGCGGTCGACCCCGAGCTGGGCGTCCTGGCGTCGACGGTGCGCGCGCCGGCACCGCTGTTCGGCGGCAACGAGATCGCCGGCATCGACGACGCCGACGTGGACTGCCCGCAGATCGACTCGCCGGTGCGCACGGTGCTGCTCGACGGGTCGAGCGTCGAGACGGGCGTGTTCACCCCGTTGCGCGATGCGGAGCGGCAGATCCTGCGGTCCGTGCTGGTACCGATCGGTGTGGCGTTCGCCGTGCTGTCGGGGTTGGTGGTGCTGAAGCACCTGCTGTTCGCCCTCGGCCGCTCGCTGCGCGACCTGAGCGTGAGCGGCAAGCCCAGCCTCATCGTCCGACGACGCCGCCACGGGGCGGCGACGTCGAAGCTCGAGCGGTTCTGAGGGGCCGGGGGCTCAGCGACGGAAGGCGGCCGTGGCGAGCTCGCGGAGCTCGGCCACGGCATGCGGCACGCCCAACGGGTCGCGGAACAGGGCGCTGCCGGCGATGAGCACGTTCGCACCGGCGGCGGCCGCCCCGGCGATCGTGGCGGGGCCGATGCCGCCGTCGACCTCGAGGTCCACCTGCTCGGCCAGGCCGGCGCGTTCGATGAGGTCGCGCACCTCGCGGATCTTCGGCTCCATCGTCGGGATGTAGGCCTGTCCGCCGAAGCCCGGGTTGACGGTCATCACGAGCACGAGGTCGACGAGGTCGAGCACGTGGGCCACGGCGCTCGCCGGGGTGGCGGGGTTGAGTGCGACGGCCGCGGTGGCGCCCAGGGAGCGGATGTTGGCGAGCGTGCGGTGCAGGTGGGTGCACGCCTCCGCGTGCACGATGAGGCGCGAGCAGCCGGCCTCGACGTACTCGGCTGCCATCACGTCGGGCGTGTACACCATGAGGTGGGCCTCGAACGGCAGGGAGGTGTGGCGCCGGGCGGCGGCGATGACGGCGGGGCCGAACGTGAGGTTCGGCACGAACTGGCCGTCCATGACGTCCCACTGGATCGAGTCGACGCCGGCCGCCTCGAGCGCGGCGACCTCCTCGCCGAGGCGGGCGAAGTCGACCGGCAGCACGCTCGGCACGATCTGCACCCGCGGGCCGGAGGCGGTGGGGGTGGTGCTGTGGGCGGCGTCGGCGGTGTCGGCGGTGTCGGCGGGCACGCGAGCGAGGGTAGCGCTGCCTACGCTGCCGAGGTGGCCTCCGTCCCCGAGCACACGGCGCGTCTGCGCATCGAATCGCTGGTGGCCGGCGGCGACGGGCTGGCGCGTGAGGCGAGCGGGCGAGTGGTGTTCGTGCCGGGGGTGCTGCCGGGTGAGGAGGTCGTGGCGCGGTTCGTGACCGCGAAGCGCGACTTCGCCCGCGCCGAGGTGGTGGAGGTGCTCGAGCCCTCGCCGGTGCGGACCACGCCACCGTGCCCCGCCCGCGCCCGGGGGTGCGGCGGGTGCGACTGGCAGCACGTCGACCCGGCCGCACAGCTGGGCGTGAAGGCCGACATCGTGCGCGAGGCGTTGCGCCGCACGGCACGCCTGCCCGACGCCCGCGTGGACGCCGGCGGATCGGTGCCGTCGTGGGGGTACCGCACGTCGCTGCGCCTCGCGGTCGATCGGTCGGGTCGGATGTCGCTGCGCCGTCCGCGCACGAACGAACCGGTGCCGCTCGAGCACTGCCTGGTCGCTCATCCGGCGCTCGACGAGCTGGTCGAGGTGGTGCGTGTCCGGGGCGCGGACGAGGTGTCGCTCCGGGTCGGCGCCGCCACCGGTGAGCGGTCGATGTGGTGGACCGCGCCGCCGGGCGCCGACGTGGAGCTGCGCGACGTACCCGCGGACGTGTCGCTCGGCGAGTCGGCCGTGGTGCACGAGGTGGTGGAGGGCCGCTCGCTGCGCGTGAGCGGCGCGTCGTTCTTCCAGTCGGGCCCGGCCGCCGCCGAACTCGTGGTGTCGACCGTGCGGTCGCTCGGTGGCGACGAGCTCGCTGCTGCGGGCACCGTCGTCGACGCCTACGGCGGCGTGGGCCTGTTCGCGACCACCGTGGTGCCCGACGACGGATCCGTGATCCTGGTGGAAGGCTCGCCCAGCGCCTGCCAGGATGCGGAGGTGAACCTGCAGCGACACCGGACCGCCGGGCGTGCAGCGGTCGTGCGGTCGTCGGTGGAGTCGTGGCGGCCGGTGCGAGCCGACGTCGTCGTGGCCGATCCGTCCCGCCAGGGCCTCGGGGCTCCCGCCGTCGCCACCCTCGCCGCCACGGAGGCACCCGTGATGGTGCTGGTGGGCTGCGACCCGGTGGCCTTCGCCCGCGACGCCGGCCTGCTCGCCGCAGCCGGGTACCGGCTCGATCGTGCGGTGGCCCTCGACCTGTTCCCCCAGACCCACCACGTGGAGGTGGTCGGCCGCTTCGAGCGTGACGGGCGTGACGAGCGTGACGGGCGTGACGAGCGTCACGAATCGACCTGTGCACACGAGCTCGGGATGGGCGAAAAATGATTCGTGATCCAGATTCCGGACGGCGCCGTACAGACGTCGTGCGAGACGACCTCACCGCAGCCTCCGACCCGGGCCTCGTGCTCGCGTTGGCGCGCTTCCAGCAAGAGGCGCTCGGCGAGGTCTACCGGCGACACGCCGGCGCCGTGTTCGGCTTGGCGAAGCGGATCCTGTCGGATCAGGCCAAGGCCGAAGAGGTGGTGCAGGAGGTCTTCCTCCGGCTCTGGAACCATCCCGAGCGCTTCGACCCCGAACGGGGCACCCTGCGCAGTTACCTGCTGGCGCAAGCCCACAGCCGTGCCGTCGACGTCCTGCGGTCCGACGTGGCCCGTCGCAAGCGCGAGGAGCGCGACGCCCGCGAGGCCGCCGAGAGCGGCTACGACCTCGACCGTGCGGTGTGGGACCTGGCGCTCGCCGAGCACGTGCGGGCTGCGATGCAGCGGCTGCACCCCGGTGAACGGGCCGCGGTGGAGCTCGCCTACTTCGGCGGGCGCACCTACCGCGAGGTGGCGCTCGAACTCGGTGAGCCGGAGGGCACCGTGAAGAGCCGGATCAGGAACGGATTGAAGCGACTGCGCGCGGAGCTGGTCGCCTCGGGTGTGACAGTGGGTGACGCATGAGCGCCGAAGAACTCGAACTGGACGAACTGCTCGGCGCGTACGCGCTCGACGCGGTCTCCGAGGAGGAGCGTCGCGCCGTCGACCAGTACCTGCTGATCAGCCCGAAGGCCCGCCAGGAGGTCGCCGAGCACCGTGAGGTCGCCACGATGCTCGCGTGGTCGGGCATGTCCGCCCCGGAAGGGCTGTGGGATCGCATCGCGGCGAGTCTCGACACCTCGATCGACGAGGCCCCGCGTCCGTCGGGTCGCCTCGCGTCGGTGCTCGACGGTTCGTCCGGGGCCGGTGCCGCCGTCGGCGGAGTGTCCGCCGATCCGGTCGTCGACCTCGCCGCCCGCCGTCGCACCTCCGCTCGCCATCGGTGGCGCTCGGCCGGTTCGTGGGTGGCGGCGTCCGCAGCGGCCGCGGTCGTGGCGGTCATCGCCGTCACGGCGCTGACCGGCACCGAGACCGAGCAGCCGCCGCTGGCCGCGGCGGTCGAGCAGGCCCGTTCCGACCGTGACTCGCAGGTGGCCACGCTGGTGCGTGCCGACGGGACGGTGGGCGCCGAGGTGGTGATCGACCAGGACGGCCACGGCTACCTGCTCGGCGCCAGCCTGCCGTCGCTGCCGTCCGACCAGACCTACCAGCTGTGGGGCGTGATCGGCGAGCAGGTGATCTCGCTCGGCGTGCTCGGCACCAACCCGGAGATCGAGCTGTTCAGCTCGGGTGGTGAGGCGGTGTCGACCCTGGTCGTCACCATCGAGCCGGCCGGCGGCGTGGTCTCGAACGGCAACCCTGACGGGGCGTTCGCCGGTGACGTCGGGATGATCGACTCGGCCTGACCGAGCCGGTCCCACCCGTTCCGAGCCGTGGGTCGGGTCAGAGCTTCGCCATGCGCGCCTCGACCCGGTCGAGGAAGCGGGTGCGAGCATCGGGCGTGGCCCGGTCGATGCCGTAGAAGGCGATCCAGCACGTGCGGCAGCGCACGTTGCACGCGACACGCAGCGCTCGCGTCATCGTCCGCTTGCCGGTCTCGCCCTCCATCGCGTTCACGAGCTTCGACGAACCGTGGCTCGTGACCGCGACCATCGTGTGGATGTTGCGGAGCAGCGGCCGGATCCGGTTGTGGCCCTCGGGGAGCTCCCAGGCGACCCCGGCGGCCCACACCCGGTCGAACCAGCCCTTCAGCATCGCGGGCTGCCCCGACCACCACGTGGGGTAGACCAGGATCAGCGTGTCGCACCAGCGGAGGTGCTCGATGTAGCCCTGCAGCTCGTGGCGCAGCTCGGGTTCGCTGCGGTGGTCGACGAGGTGGATGCGGCGGTCGTGCAGGTCGAGCTCCGGTCGGAACCCCTCCGCGTAGAGGTCGCTCACACGGACCTCGTAGCCGTGGCGTTCGAGACCGGCGAGCGTGCGCTGGAGCGCGGCGCCGATGAACGAGTCGTGCGTGGGGTGGCAGAACACCACGTACGCCCGGCCGCCCCGGCCGGCCCGGCCGGCCCGGCCGCCGCTCACAGCGACCTCATCTTCCGCTCGACCCGATCGAGGAAGGCGCTGCGCTCGGAGCCGCCGAGGGTGTCCATCCGGTAGAGCGGCAGCCAGATCGACCGCGTACCCCAGCCGGTGCTGAGCCGCAGCGCTCGCTTGATCGTGCGGCGCCCGTTGTCGTTGATCGCCTTCACGTACCGCCACGACGAGCCGTAGGTGGTGATGCCGACGAGCCGTCGCACGTGGGTGAGGCCCGGGCGGACCTTGTGCTGCTCGTTGAACACGAACCCGACGCCCGGCACCATCACACGCTCGAACCAGCCCTTCAGCACGGCCGGAACCGACCCCCACCAGGTGGGATACACGAACACGAGCGTGTGCGCGTCGCGCAGGTCGGCGATGTGCTCCTCCACCAGCGGGTCGAGGACCGGGAGGTTGCCGTGGTAGGCCTCGCGCTCCTCGGCCGACATGGCTGCGCGGAACCCCTCGGCACACAGGTCGTGCACGATCACCGAGTATCCGGCACCCTCGAGCCCGGCGCGCACCCGCGCCGCGATGGCGTGGCTGAAGCTGCCCGGATCGGGGTTCGCGACGATGATGACGGCCCGCATCTGTGCAGGGAACCTAGTGCTCGTCCCGGCGCGGGTCGGTCATGTCGTGGGACCGTCCGGTGAACGTCGCGTCCGGCGAGGGACTCACCGGCCGCCGCCGACGTCGACGAACGCGCCGGTGACGTAGGAGGCGGCGGGGGAGGCGAGCCAGCACACGGCCGCGGCGACCTCCTCGGGCGTACCGGCTCGTCCCATCGGCACCGTCGGCGCGAGACGGTCGACCCGCCCGGGTGGCGCGTGGTCGTGGAAGTCGCTCGTGATCAGGCCGGGCCGGACGGCGTTCACGCGGATGCCGACCTCGGCGAGCTCCTTCGACAGGCCCACGGTCATCGTGTCGATCGCCCCCTTGGACGCCGCGTAGTGCACCCATTCGCCGGGACCGCCGAGCACGGCGGCGCGCGAGGAGATGTTCACGATCGCGCCGCCCCGTCCACCTCGGTCGGTCGCCATGCGCGACACGGCCTCGCGGACGCACACGAACGCGGCCGTCACGTTCACTGCCCAGAGGCGTTCGAGCATCGCCGCCGTGACCGTGTCGATCCGGCCGTACCCGCCCGCGACGCCTGCGTTGTTGACGAGCACGTCGAGCCGTCCGAAGTGGTCGTCGCACGCCCCGAACATCGCGACCACGGCGCTCTCGTCGGCGACGTCGGCCCGGTGCACCAGCACGTTCGCTCCCAGTTCGGTGAGCTCGGCGGCGAGCCGCTCGACGGCGGGGGAGGGCGTGGTGTGGTTGAGCAGCAGGTCGTGGTCGGCGGCCGCCGCCCGCGCCACGGCCGCGCCGATGCCCCGGCTCGCCCCCGTGATCAGCATCACCGGTCGGCCGCTCATGCGGTCACCGCGCGGTCGGCCGGATCGGTGTCCGCGTCGAGCCGTGCCAGCAGCCGGTCTCGGATCGCCGTCCACTCGGCGGGCAGGATCGAGTAGCACGCGGTGTCGCGCGGCGTCCCGGCGTCGGTGGCGTGCCCGGCGGCGAGGCGGTGGTGACGCAACACGCCCTCGAACACGGCCCCGAGCCGTTCGATCGCGGCACGGCTGCGCGTGTTGCGGGCGTCGGTGCAGATCGCCACCCGGTGGACCTCCCACTGCTCGAACGCGTGGGTGAGGAGGAGCAGCTTCGCCTCGGTGTTCACCGCGGTCCGCTGCGCGGCTGCAGCGAGCCAGGTGCCACCGATCTCGCACTCGGCGGGCGTGGCGCGGCCGGCGGTCCACACCAGGCTCATCAGTCGGGTGCACCCCATCGGGGCACCGTCGGCCACCCGTACCTGCACGAACGGCACCGTGAGGGCGCGGCGGGCCTCGTCGAGCAGCGTGTCGACGTAGCGCACCATCGCGTCGGACGTGTCCGGCACCGCCGTGAAGCCGAAGCTCGACCGGTCGGCGTTCGCCGCCGCGACCAACGCTGCGACGTGCTGGTCGCCGAGTGGTTCGAGACGCACGTGGCGACCGGTGAGGACGAGCGGTTCCAGGCGCATCCCGCCCAGCATGTCAGCCGGCCACGACCCGGACCGAGGACATTCCGCCCGTTCGCCCGTTCGCCCGTTCGCCCGTTCGCCCGTGTCGCCGGGTCAGACCATCTCGTAGGAGATCGGGAGGCGCTTCAGGCCGCCGACGAACAGTGTCTGCATCTCGGCGGGTTCGCCCGCCAGTTCGATGTGGTGCAACCGCGGCAGGATCTCCGCGAGCAGCGCCTTGATCTCCATGCGGGCGAGCATCGCACCCAGGCAGTAGTGCACGCCGAAGCCGAACGCCAGGTGCTTGTTCGGGCTGCGTCCGACGTCGAACGAGAACGGATCGGTGAAGACCTCCTCGTCACGGTTGGCCGACGGGTACGACAGCAGCACGGCGTCGCCCGGCCGGAACGTGTGTCCGCGCAGGGTGTACTCGGTGGTGGCGTTGCGCATGAAGTGCTTGACCGGCGTGACCCAGCGGATCATCTCGTCCACCGCACTGGGCAGCAGCGAGGGGTCGGCCTGCAGGCGTGCCAGCTGGTCGGGGTGCTCGATCAGCGCCTGCAGGCCACCGGCCATCGCGGAGGCGGTGGTGTCGTGCCCGGCGGTGGCGACGATCACGTAGTACGAGATCTGCTCCATCAGCCCGATCGGTGCACCGTCGACCGTGGCGTTCGCGATCACCGACGCGAGATCGTCGGTCGGCTGGGCCTTGCGGGCCTCCGTGAGCTCGCTGAAGTACGCGAAGAAGTCCTGGATCACAGCGATCAGGTCCTCCATCGACACGCCCCGCGACAGCTCGGGATCGGCCGAGCCGAACAGCTCCTGGGTGAGCTTGAGCATCCGTGGGTAATCGGTCTCGGGGAGTCCGAGGATCGACAGGATCACCTGCAACGGATACTGCATCGCGATGTCGCGTGCGAAGTCGCAGCGACCGCCGAGCTCGACCATGCGCTGCGCCGAGTGGGTGGCGAGCTCTGCCAGGCGGGCCTCGAGCTTGGCGAGGTTCTTCGGCAGGAACCACTCGGCGGTGAGCCCGCGGTAGGTGCGGTGGTCGGGGTCGTCCATGTGGATGAGCGTGCGCAGGAGGTCGCCCTGCTCCTGGCGCCGCCGGTCGGCCTCGAGGTTGGCGATGACCGGGCGGGGCGCGTTCTCCCACTCCTTGTTGTGGAGCTCGATCTCGAGCACGTCCGCGTGCTTGGTGATGACGTGGAACGGAGCGAAGTCGGGGTGCTCGACGAGATGGATCGGGTCGTCGCGCCGGAGCACAGCGCACGCCCGGTGGAAGAACTCGGGATCGGCGTACGCCGCCGGGTTGACGAAGACCTGACCTGCCTCTGCCGGTGTCACGGACATCCCCCTCGACTCGTGGACCCTGGAGCGAGGCTAGGCGCGCGACCCCCGCCGGTCCGGTGCCGGACTCAGCGGCTGAGGATCGTGTCGATCGGGGTGACCGGCACCGTGTCGGCCGCCCACCCACCCTCGTCGGCGGGCAGGGTGCGGTAGTACTCGAGGCGGGGTCGGTCGTCGGTGAGCACCGGCCCGTCACCGATCGCGGCGCGCAGCGCGGCGTCGTCCGCGGTGAAGAGGCCGGCGAAGGCATTCCAGTCGACGATGCCGACCTCGCCGAGCACGGGCTGCCACGCCGGATCGGCGAGCCGGGCCCGCACCGCGGCGGGGTCGATGGTGATCGGCTCGTTCGAGCCGACGAGCATCGATCCGCCCGCCCATGCGGTGACGTGGGGGAACACCGACAGGAAGCTGCGCACGATCATGCGGTAGTCGCGCGAGTTCGCCTGGGGTGCCCACTGCACCATCACGCCTCCCGGAGCGAGGGCGTCGCGTGCGAGCTCCCAGTACTCGACCGACCAGAGCTTGCCGGCGCCCGCGTGGGTGGGCGGGATCACGTCGGCGGTGATCACGTCGTAGCGCTCGTCGGTGAGCAGCAGGTGGTTGCGGCCGTCGTCGACCCGGATGTCGACGTTGGCACGGTCGACCACGTCGTGGTTCGCGTCGGCCAGGAACCGCGCCCCCTCGACCACCTCGGCCGACAACTCCACGACGGTGACCTCGATGCCGGGTGCCCGGCTCATCGCTCCGGGACTGACCCCACCGCCGAGACCGATCACGAGCGCCGACCTCGGGTCGGGGTGGACGGCGACCGGCAGGGTGCCGAGCAGCCGGTGGTAGGCCACCATCTCGGGCGTCGTGTTCGCCTGGTGCTGGCCGTCGACGTACATCACGAGTGCCTCGCCGGCCCGTTGGATCGACACCGTGGTCTGGGCGTCGTCGGCCATCCACACGAGCTGCTCGCCGGGGAACCGGTGGTACATCACCGACGCGTACGGGTCGGGGACGAGCGCCACGCCGACGAGCCCGGTCACGGCCGCCGTGGCGCCGGTCCAGGCGATCGCGCGTGGCCGGTCGAACGCCACCCATGC
>Ga0315904_10006017_pt1 | contig 16686 bp, 12 predicted proteins | sample LakEriMetagenome_6_FD_203529 | JGI IMG/M metagenome (GOLD analysis project Ga0315904, IMG submission 203529) | Freshwater fungal communities from buoy surface, Lake Erie, Ohio, United States - Buoy 12 MA120 | ecosystem: Environmental > Aquatic > Freshwater > Lake | place: USA: Lake Erie, Ohio...
CGGCCAGGAATTCAGTGCCTATGTAACCCAGCTCGACAACGGCATCCGCGCCATCAACCGCGCCATGGCCCCCGCAGCAGAACTCGCATTGGGCGGCACGGCTGTCGGCACCGGACTCAACGCGCCACGTGGTTATGCCAACCTGGTCGCCGCGCTGATCGCAGACGAAACCGGTCTGCCTTTCGTTACCGCTCCGAATAAATTCGAAGCCCTGGCGGCTCATGATGCCATGGTAGAACTGCACGGCGCCATCAAACGCGCAGCGGTGAGCTGCTTCAAGATCGCCAACGATATCCGCATGCTCAGCTCAGGCCCGCGCAGCGGCATCGGCGAAATCCTGATTCCGGAAAACGAACCCGGTTCTTCGATCATGCCCGGCAAGGTGAATCCGACCCAGCCCGAGGCCCTCACCATGGTTTGTGCGCAGATTCTCGGCAACGACGTGGCCGTTTCTTTCGCCGGCACCCAGGGTCATTTCGAACTCAACGTATTCAAACCCGTGATCGCTGCCAACCTCTTGCAGAGTGCCCGCCTGCTGGGTGAGGCCTGCCTCAGTTTCAACGACAACTGCGCCATCGGCATCGAAGCCAATGTGAACCAGATCAACAAACTGGTAGAACAGAGCCTCATGCTCGTAACCGCCCTGAATACCCATATCGGATACGAAAACGCCGCCAAGATTGCCAAGAAAGCTCACAAGGAAGACAAGAGCCTGCGCGAAGCAGCCAAGGAGCTTGGCCTCCTTACCGACGAGCAGTTCGACCAATGGGTAAAACCTGGCAAAATGGTCGGCGACCCCGAAGAAACCGTTCCGTATTCCGCCGAGGAACGCGCCGAACGCGGCCTCGAACCGCTGGAAGAAGAGGAGGATTGAGGGTGGTTGAGCGCCGCCCCGACAGTTTTCGTCGGGGAAACCTGTTTACGGTGACTACGAATCCCGCGCGCGGTCACTGAGTAGCCGCTGAACAGTATTTTCTTTCATTGCAGGAGTGTAAAAAGCGGCGTATCGAAGTGATCGCGCATGCACTATTTGTCTCAAATCTGTGCATATCACTTCCCCTACCTGCGATAGGGGCACGGCGATACGCCTCCGCTGCGCTGCGGCTACTCAGTGACCGGCGGGTTCCAAGCCGAATCGAATCCTGCCAAATTGATATACTTTGGAAACCGGCACTTCGATACGCCTGCGCTTCGCTGCAGCTACTCAGTGACCGGCGGGTTCCAAGCGCGGTCACTGAGTAGCCGCCGAACAGTATTTTCTTTCATTGCAGGAGTGAAAAAAGCGGCGTATCGAAGTGAACGCGCATGCACTATGTATTTCAAATCTGTGAATATCACTTCCCCTACCTGCGATAGGGGCACTTCGATACGCCTCCGCTTCGCTGCGGCTACTCAGTGACCGGCGGGTGTCAAGCCGAATCGAATCCTGCCATATAGAAGCACTTTGGAAACCGGCACTTCGATACGCCTTCGCTTCGCTTCGGCTACTCAGTGACCGGCGGGTTCCAAGCCGATTCGAATCCTGCCAAGTTGAGATACTTTGGAAACCGGCACTTCCCCTACCTGCGATAGGGGCACGGCGATACGCCTCCGCTGCGCTGCGGCTACTCAGTGACCGGCGGGTTCCAAGCCGATTCGAATCCTGCCAAATTGAGATACGGTGGAAACCGGCACTTCGATACGCCTTCGCTGCGCTACGTCTACTCAGTGACCGGAGTGGTAGAATTTCTCACCGCCCTTACCGAACTTCGAAGCCGCATTCATGAAATACGCAGCCATCGACAGCCAACTGTTTATCCGCAACCGTCGGAAGTTCACCCAACACATGAAACCCGGCAGCATCGCCCTGTTCCACAGCAACGATGAAATGCCGCGCAATGCCGATGCTTTCTACCGCTTCAGGCAAAACAGCGACCTGTTCTACCTGAGCGGCATCGACCAGGAAGATACCGTGCTGGTGCTGTTCCCGGAAAGTCCGAACCCGATGTTCCGCGAAATGCTGTTCATCAAGCGCACCAACGAAACCATCGCGCAGTGGGACGGCCATAAGCTGACGCCCGAAGAAGCCCATGCCGCTTCCGGCGTGAAGAACGTTTTCTGGTACGATGAATTTGAAGCTACTATCCGTCCGGCCATCCTCCTCGCCGAACAGATCTACCTCAACCTGAACGAGAACGATCGTTTCAACGACCATGCGCCTTACAACGCCCTGCGTTTTGCGCAGTCGGTCATAAAGAAGTTCCCGCTGCATCAAGTGCAGCGCAGCGCACCCATCATGGCTGCCCTGCGCACCTGCAAGGAGGAAGAAGAAATTGCCCTCCTGCGCGAAGCCACGCGCATCACCGGCCTGGGCTTCCGCCGCTTGCTGGGTTTTGTGAAGCCCGGTGTATGGGAATACGAAATCGAAGCCGAACTGATCCACGAGTTTATCCGCAACCGCGCCAACGGCTGGGCGTTTGATCCCATCATCGCCAGCGGTGCCAGCGCCTGTGTGCTGCACTATATCGAGAACAACAAGCAATGCAAAGACGGTGACTTGCTCTTGCTCGATTTCGGTGCCGACTACGCGAACTACAACGGCGACCTGACGCGCTGCATTCCCGTGAACGGCCGTTTTAGCGAGCGCCAGAAGGCAGTATACAAAGCCGTTCTGCATATCCAGCAGCAATCCATCCAAAACCTCAAAGCCGGCCTCACCCTCAACGAATGGTTCGCCATGGCCGGTGAAATGGCCACCGAACAACTCGTCAACCTGGGCCTGCTGAAAATGGACGATGTGAAGAACCAGGACCCCGCACGTCCGCTCTATAAGAAGTACTTCATGCACGGCCTCGGTCACCACCTCGGCATCGACGTGCACGATATCATGAACCGCTGGGCCCGTTTGGAAAACAACAACGTCATCACCGTAGAACCCGGCCTATACATCCCCGAATGGGGCATCGGCGTCCGCATCGAAAACGATGTCGTTATCCGCCCTGAAGGCAACGAAGACCTCATGGCCGGCCTGCCCATCGAAGTCGACGAAATTGAAACGCTGATGAATTCCTGACCTTCCGTCTTCCCGGTTTACCCGGCACCTCCGAGCTCCGCCAGGAGCGTTAGTTCATTATCAACACGCGGCGCTGCATCTCCAAGCTCCGCCAGGAGCGTTATATTATTTACGATCGGCGACCTTGCACCTCCGAGCTCCGCCAGGAGCGTTATCATTATCAACACGCGGCGCTGCATCTCCGAGCTCCGCCAGGAGCGTCATATTATTAAAAATCGGAGACCCTGCACCTCCGAGCTCCGCCAGGAGCGTTATATCATTAACAATCGGCGACCCCGCACCTCCGAGCTCCGCCTGGAGCGTTAGTTCATTTTCAACACGCGGCGCTTCGCCTCCAAGCTCCGCCAGGAGCGTTATATCATTAACAATCGGCGACCCTGCACCTCCGAGCTCCGCCAGGAGCGTTATATCACTAGCCCCGTTTCGCCAGCTCGCCATAGCGAGCCTCGGCGGGGCGGGGATGTTAGATCAGTAAAACCATTCCTCGCTCTTCTTCAGGTTTTGGAGGCTGAAGGTGTAGGTGAAGGTGATGTTGGCAAACCCGCCTTTGTACACCATATCAAAGAAGCGGTTGCGGTTTACGCCGCCCACGCCCGTGATGTCTGCATCGCGCCCGAAAGTCTGGAAGAAGTTCAGTCCGAAAGCGTAGGTATTCTTGCTTTCGGTGGTGCCACCCAGTTCCAGCCCGAGGAAGAACATCGGATAACCGGATGCAGCAGGTTTCTCGGTAATGGTATAGGTGCCGGGATTGCCGTTCGACGCTACCACGGAATCCTGTGAGTCGAAGCGGTATGTATAGCTGAGGCCGAAATTCTCGCGGATAAAGTTCTGGTCGTTGAAGCGCTGCTTGAAGGTGAACCCGATCGGCACATTGATGGTATTGATCCGGCGCACGATGAAGGGATTGAGCGTGAAGGTATCGTTCGATATCTTGTAACCCTTGTTGACGTAATGGATGCCGCCGAGGATGGCTGAATTGGCACTCAGTCCGTATTCGAACGAAAAACCCAGGGTGGCTCCGGCCCGGTTGCGGCGCGAAAACTGGGAGGGGAAGCTGTCGGTCGGATTGGCGCGCGAGATATTCGGGCCGGCCGTAAAGCCCACGCGAAGGCCTGTCTGCGCTTGTAAATCAGGGAATTGACCGGCCAAAGCCAGGCATAGCAAGAGGGAAATACGCCGCATAATGGGTTTCAAATTTAGCTTGTGACGCGATACCCTACCTTTGCGTTACGCATGCGAAGGGAAATATTCGTCAAGTTGGGCGATTTATTGCGGGATGCCGCTGAAGATGCCGGATGGCAACAAGCGGTGGCCGAAGCACATATCCGGAACAATTGGTTCACCCCTGAAAATCAGTGGTTTGCTTTGGCAAACTGGGCCAGCGCCCTCCAGCCGGAATCCATCGATGCCTGGTTGGCCGATGCCACAGCGCCCCTTGCTGCGAAAAAAGTCGGTCTTATGCTGGCAGGAAATATTCCGCTGGTGGGTTTGCACGATATCTTGTGTGTGATTGCAGCCGGGCACACAGCCGTTATCAAACCGTCTTCCGACGATGCCGTTCTGCCGAAGTACCTGCTCGAACGCTGGACAGCCGCTTGCCCTGAACTGGCAGGTCGCTGGGAAATCACCGAACAACTGAAACAAATCGATGCAGCCATCGCCACGGGCAGCAACAATTCAGCACGCTACTTCGATTATTACTTCCGGAAGATGCCGCATATCATCCGCAAGAACCGCCATTCCGTGGCCCTGGTGAGGAAGGATGACGGCGAGGAAGTGCTGAAAGCCCTGGGCGAAGATGCATTCCGCTATTACGGATTGGGTTGCCGCAACGTCACGCATTTCTGGCTGCCGGAGGGCTTTGATCCGATCGCGCTGTTCCATGCCTGGGAACCCTGGGCGGATATCATCCACCACCACCGCTACGCGAACAATTACACTTATCACCGGGCCATCCTGCTGATGAACCTGAGCGTCCACCTGGACAATGGTTTCGTGCTGATGCAGGAAAGTGAAGAATTGTACAGTCCGGCAGGCATGCTGCGCTACAGCTTTTACAAGAATGAGGCGGAAGTGCAGTCGAAAGCAACCGCTTCAGCCGAACAATTGCAATGTGTCGTTGGGAATGCTTCCTGGTGCAATACCAAGCCCGGTTGCAGCCAGTTGCCCGGATTGCGCGACTATGCAGACGGTGTGAATACGCTGCAGTTCCTCAGCACCATATAAATAAGGAATAGGAGGGGCCTCGGCGATTTAACCGGGCAGCACCGTACTGAGCAGCTTCATCACGATTTTGGCCATGCTGTTGTCTTTATCGAGCATGGGATTGATTTCCGTGATTTCAAAGGCGCACACTTTCGGATGGTGGAAGAGGCGTTCGAAGATGCGCACAGCCTGCGGATAATCGAGGCCTTCGGGAACCGGTGTTCCGGTACCCATGCTGATGCTGGTATCTTGTGAATCGACATCGAAAGAAACATAAATGCGGTCGCAGTCTTTCAATTGATCCAGTGCCATGTCGATCACCTGGTCGATGCCGTATTGATCCACTTCTTCGGGTTCCATATCGAAGATGCCGTATTTATTGACCAGGTGGCATTCTTCGTCTTCCGCATCGCGCACGCCTACAAAAGCGAGGTCGGAGGGAAGGAGCTTGGGCGTGATCTGATGGTGGCCGAGGCGTTTCAGCTTTTCCCAGTAGCCGATGGTTTCGACGCTGGGTTCATTGCGCTGGCAGTCGAGGTTGTCGTCGGCTATCAGGGCATTGAGTGCCATGCCGTGCACATTGCCTGAAGGCGTTGTGAAGGGTGAGTGCAGGTCGTAATGGGCATCGACCCAGATAATACCGATGCGTTCGTTGTGGTAATGGTTGCGCACGCCGGAGTAGGCACCGATGGCATTGCTGTGGTCGCCGGAGATGATGAGGGGGAATTCGCCGGCATCGAGCACTTTTTGTACTGCGTCGCAAAGCCACTCAAGCGATTCCGAGAGGTTTTCGATGTTTTTGGCGTGGCGGTTCGGGGTACGGCAATCGTAGCGATGATTGAGATCGGGGACAGGCGTCCAGGGCAATCCCCTGAAAATTTCAGAACATTGTTCAGCGGCTTCAAGTATCACAGCAGCAGGGCCCAAGCTTGCACCGCGTTTGCCTGCGCCATTCTCGCTGGCGGCTTCCAAAACGTGTATTTTTCTCATATTTACCCCCCGCTGCGAAGATAGGAAAGGCGTTTACACAAAGGAATCGTGAAAACCAATTGCAAGCCGTCAACTTTTCTTTATTTTCGCGGCCTTATCATTCAACCGGTATACCAATTGCAATGAAGAATAAAGGAACTGTCCTTGTCATTTCGGCGATTCTCGCTGTCGCCTGTATCTACCAGCTCTCATTTACGTGGGTGGTGAACAGGTTTGAAACCAAAGCGAAACGCGCAGCTACGAAAAACGGCGTTTACAACCCGCGTGATTACAATAACTTTATCGACTCCGCGGGTCGCTCCAACATCTTTAACCTGGGCTTTGTAAAGTTCAACTACTTCGAGTGCAAGCAGCGCGAGATCAATCTCGGCCTTGACCTCCGTGGTGGTATGAACGTTATCCTCGAGGTACAGAAGAGTGAAATCATCCGCGGTCTGGCCAACAACCGCGAAGATGCCGATCTGCTCAATGCGCTGAAAGGCGCCGACGGCCTGCAGAAGTCGCAGGGTGGTGATTTCATCGACCTCTTCGCCAGCGAATACGCGCGTATCAGCAAAGGCCGCAAAATGGCCAATCTGTTTGCCAACACCGATAACCGCCAATTCATCACCTTCAACAGCAGCGATGCGGAAGTGGTAAATTATATCCGCCGCGAAGCCAACAGCGCCGTTGACCGGGTGTACAGCGTAATCGAAAAACGTATCAACCAGAGCAACGTAACGCAGCCTACCATCCAGCAATTGGACGGTGGCCGTATCTCCGTTGAACTTCCCGGCGTGGATAACCCAAAACGGATGGAAGACCTGCTCGAGAAATCGGCCAGTCTCGAATTCTGGGAAACCTACGACAACTCTGAAAAGAACCAGTTCCAGGCCTGGAAATACCTGAAAGCGGCCTACGAAGCTTCTTCGGAGATGGCGCTGAAGACCGGCGGTTCCGATTCAGCCAAAACCGATTCCGCTACTGCTAAAACCGATTCAACTGCCATTGCTGCCGCAGCCGCTCCGGTTGACAGCACCATGAGCAAGGGCAAAAAAGATTCTCTCGCTGCTGCCAAGAAAGCCGAAGCCGACAAAGCCAGCGACAACAAAATCGTAAACAGTCCGCTCTTCAAGCTCCTGCAGCCGAATATGACCCAGCAGGGCCAGATTCTGCCCGGCGCTCGTCTCGCTTTCGCTACCCGCGAAAACCAGAAGAAAGTGATTGAAATCCTCGAAAGCCCTGCCGTGAAACGCGCATTGCCTTTCGACGTGAAGTTTGCCTGGGACGCCAAGTCGGTAGAAGAAGGCAGCAACTACTATGGTCTGTACTTCCTCAAGTTGAACAAGTTCGGCAAGCCAGCCATCGCAGGCGACCAGAACATGATCAGCGACGCTTTCGCCAGCACCAGCCAAACCGGTGAACTCGAAATCAATATGCGCATGTACCCTGCGGTAGCCAACGAATGGGCCCAGGTGACAGGCGATAATATCGGACGCTGTGTGGCCATCGTGCTCGACGACAAGGTGTATTCAGCTCCAACGGTACAAGCCAAGATTACAGGCGGCCAGAGCAATATCACCGGCGACTTCGACGTGAAGGAGGCCGATGATCTGGCGAACGTGCTGAAAGCAGGTAAGCTGCCTGCTCCGGCTACCATCGTGGCCAGCGACGTGGTAGGTCCCTCACTCGGTAAGGAATCCATCCGCAACGGTACGATGTCGTTGGCATTGGGCTTCCTCGCCGTAATCCTCTTCATGGTATTCTTCTACAACCGCGGCGGCGTGATTGCCATCATCGCGGTGGTAGCCAACCTCTTCCTGATTCTCGGCGTACTTTCTTCTTACGGCGCCGCACTCACGCTGCCCGGTATGGCCGGTGTCGTACTGACCATCGGTATGGCGGTGGATGCGAACGTACTGATCTATGAACGTATTAAAGAGGAATTGCGCGAAGGCAAGGCCCTCCGAACCGCAGTTCAAAATGGTTACAGTGCAGCCTTGAGCGCGATTGTCGATTCGAACCTTACCACCCTGCTGGCCGGTGTGATCCTTACATTTACCGGTGCGGGTCCTGCTTACGGCTTCGCAGTGATTCTGGTTATTGGTATCTTCAGCTCCATGTTCACCGCCCTGCTGTTGGCCCGCATGCTCATCGAGCGCCGGGTTGACAAAGGTTTGGATGTAAAATTCTCTTTCCCTTACAGCGATAACGTATTGAGCGGACGCAATTATGATTTCGTAGGCAAGCGTAAAACCTTCTATCTCATTTCCGGTCTGTTCATCGCTGCCGGTGCAGCTGCCTTCGTTATGAAAGGTGGAATTGCAACCGGTCTGGATTTCAAAGGCGGTTGGTCTTTCCAGATTCAAACCGATGCGGCCAAGAATTACAACGTAACTGAACTGAAGGAAGCGCTCGACAAGGGCTTGCCCAACAGCAGCAATGAAGTAAAGACCATCGGCAGCGACGGACAGTATAAGATCGTAACCTCTTACCTGATCAACGAAAATCTGCAGGATGCCCGCGATACGGTGAGTAAGGCGGTATTAAACGCCCTGAAAGGTTTTAACCTGACCAAGACAACAAGCGGCGAAGGTCCGATTCTGGCCACCAGTAAGGTAGGTCCGGCTATCGCAGCCAATACCCGGAACAAGAGCGTCACATTGGTGATTCTGGCCATTGTGGGTATATTCATTTATATCGTATTCCGTTTCCGCACGGTTGCATATGGTATTGGAGCGACACTCGCCCTGATCCACGACGTGCTGGTGGTGCTGTCCTTCTTCGCCATCTTCCAGGGTATCCTGCCCTTCCCGATGGAATTCGACCAGCACCTTATTGCAGCGCTCCTTACGTTGGTAGGTTATTCCATCAACGACACAGTAATCGTGTTCGACCGTATCCGCGAATACCTCAGGGAACACCGCACAGAAATGAACGAAGGCAAACTGATCAACAACGCAATCAACCAAACCCTGAACCGTACCATTGTTACATCGTTGACGGTATTCTTGGTTCTGATAGTGTTGTTCCTTTTCGGTGGAGACATCCTAAAAGGCTTCTCCCTGGCACTGTTGATCGGTGTGGTTGTGGGTACTTATTCTTCGATCTGTATCGCTACCCCGATCGCTCTCGACCTTGGTCTGAAACGCAAGAAAAAGTAACGGCAACCGCTGATTACTGCATCATGGGAAAGGCGGAGGTTCAACTCCGCCTTTTTCTATTTATAACCCTATAAACCTTATGCATAACCCCTATACCCAAGACTACGCAGCGCAGATGCTGCAAGCGGCAAAAATCCATGGTACACCATTGTACGTATACGATGGAAACAAGATTATCGATCAATACCACCGTTTACGCAATGCGTTTCCCGGCGCAAAAGTGAAGCTGCATTACGCATGCAAAGCGAATAGCAATATCAATATCCTGCGCCTGCTGCGCCGGGAAGGAGCGGGGCTCGACGCGGTATCCATAGAAGAGGTGAAGCTCGGCCTGCATGCCGGGTTCCCTCCGGAAGAAATCATGTACACACCCAATTCGGTGGGTTTTGAAGAAGTGCAGGAAGCGGCCAGGCTCGGTGTGCGCGTGAACATCGACAATATCAGTATCCTCGAGCAATTCGGGCATGCCTATGGCAACACCGTTCCCTGTTGCATCCGCCTCAATCCGCATATCATGGCGGGAGGCAATGCCAATATCTCGGTAGGCCATATCGATTCCAAGTTTGGCATTTCGATTTACCAGCTGCGGCATGTGGCGCGGGTGGTGCGCAGCCTGAACATCCATGTGGAAGGATTGCACATGCATACCGGCAGCGATATACTCGATGCAGATGTGTTCCTGCGCGGAGCCGAATTGTTGTTCGAAGCAGCCGGCGAATTCTCCGACCTGCAGTTTATGGATTTCGGCAGCGGATTCAAGGTTCCGTATAAGGACGGCGATGTGGTTACCGATATCGAAGAGATCGGGGCCAAAATAGCAGTGGCCTTTAAAGAATTCTGCGCGCAATACGGCCGCGAGCTGGAGCTTTGGTTTGAACCCGGTAAGTTCCTGGTGAGCGAGGCCGGATCCTTGCTGGTGGAAGCCAATGTGGTGAAACAAACCACTTCGACGGTATTTGTTGGAGTGAATTCGGGGCAAAATCACCTCATTCGGCCTATGTTCTACAATGCCTACCACCACATCATCAACCTCAGCAATCCGGGCGGAACACCCAGGTTGTATTCCGTGGTGGGATACATCTGTGAAACCGATACTTTCGGCTACGACCGGAAGCTGGAAGAAGTCAGGGAAGGCGATATTCTTTGCATCTGCAATGCCGGAGCATACGGTTTCAGCATGGCCAACCAGTACAATTCGAGGCCCAGGCCGGCAGAAGCCATGTGGCTGGACGGCGAGCTGCACCTGATACGCCAACGGGAAAACTGGGAAGAAATGCTCCGCAGTCAGATTGAACTCGACAACCTGAAATAAAAAAAGCCCTGTGAAAATCACAGGGCTTTTCATGGGTTCCGGGTTCTGTTATTCCAGCACGAAGGTATTCTTCTGGCGGATCACATTGTCAGACCAAAGTTCAACCGTGTATTTGCCTTTTTTGAAGGCCGCCTGGCTGAAATAGAGTTTGATTTTCTGGTGACCGCCGTCGAAAACGATGATTTCTTTAAGGGAATAGACTTCGCTCTTGTCCATCAACTGGGTGGTGTTCTTAGAGAGCACTTCACCTTCCGGGCCAATAATGCGGATTTTCACTTCCTGTTCGATGGGCTGTTCAACCAGCGGATTTTCAACGATATCGAAAGTGATTTTCAATTTTTCAACCTGCTTTGACTTGAAGGTCTCTTCCTGAGCGCCTTTTACCGTGCGGATGCCGTAGGAGAGAACCGGGCCAAATTGGGCAGCACGACCTTTTTCGATGACGCCGCGCATGGAATTGTTCTCCTGTTCCAGGGCACCGCGCGCCTGACGCTCGTTTTCAACGAGGCGCGTCTGTGCGTCGCGTTCGTCTTTTACCTTGCTGATATAGGTCTGGAGTTCTTTGATCTGCGCTTCTTTAGAAGCCAGTTCAGTTTTGAATTTAGCCAGCTCAGCCGGTGTCATGCCTGACATTTGGCGCTGTAATTCCTTGATGCGCGCCAGCAGTCCCATTTCTTTCGACATGCGGGCGTTGTTATCGGTTTCGAGCTCCTGGATTTTTCCTGCCATACGTTGGTTTTCTTCCTGCATGGCAATCATCATCTCAACAGAATCGCGCATGCCGAGCAGAACTTTCTGCAGGCTATCGCGCTCGCTCACGGCTTTGTCTTTCTCCACGGCTGTTTTGGCCGCTTTTTGATGCTGAACAAACTGGTAAGCGTTCCCGCCCATACTTCCTGCCAATCCGACACCGAGAATGGCTGCTAATACGTTACGATTCATTGTAATCTGCGTTAGGCAAACTTACCAATTAATTAATTGTTTAGCATCTCCAAAACACCCGATGGTTGAATGGAAGGGTGCGTTACCCGCTGTTTTTTGTCGATAAGTATTCCGGCAGGCAGTTTAACCACATGCAATTTGTCGTGGATATGCCTGGCACTGAACCCCATATTCCACCGTGCGCTGTAGTATAGGTTGAACCTTGCCACCCATTTCGGACTGTCACCGTAGTTCAGGCAAAGCACGCGTACGCCCTTCCTATTGTTGATAATTTTATTGATTGTTGCACTGTCTGCACCGAAACGATCGTGCTTGGAATTCCAGAAATAGATATAAACCGCCTCGCCACGCAAGCGCCGGATGCTCGCTTTTCTAACTTTTCCACTTTCAACTTTGCAATAACGGAACCTGGGTATTTTTTTATCGATACTAAGCGATTGTTCCAGGCGGGCATCGTTCAGATAGCGAATAGAAGCTGTTTTGCCATGCGCCGGTAAAGAGTCGATGCGGAATCGCTTCAGCTCCCACTCAAATTCTGTTTTACCTTCTTCTGAAAGCACGATGGCGAGTTCGGATAAGAGCGGTTTTCCCCATTCGCCAACCAGGATTTCGTCGATACCTGCTTCGTTATAGAGCCCGTTGCAGTTCACATCTTTGAATCCAAGCCGGAACGAATCGCTGCCATGCCGGATATCGGATGCGAGGATATTCAGGCGTTGCTCCCTGAAACTGTGGTTGGCATCGGCAAACTTCTTCGTGCCACTGAATTTCTTGTAAAACTCATTGACCATATTCTTATAACTGAAGAAGGAATCGGAGGGGAATCGCGACAAGCGGACTGAGTATTCACCGCCTCCCGGCGCAGCAGACGGAATGCGGATATCGATGGCCGTTCGATAGTATACGGAAGTATCTGGCGGGCCATCGTCGCTGAGGTCGAGGTTGTTGTTGCGGTCAACCCAGACAGGATGTGGTAATTCTAAGCGTCTGTTGTTGCCCAAGACCATCAGCACATAACCGGGCGCAAACCCGGAAGTGGTGCCGCCGAAGAAAATGAACCCATAGGCAGTGTCTTTGCAGGCGCGCATATCGGGCAGCCGGATGGGGGCTTTTTGTAGCTGTTGCCCGGCACTGCCGATATTCCGGAATTCTTCGATGGGATTGGTATATTGAAAACAAGGTGCCACGAGCATGCTCCGCCCGAAACGGTCGTCGATGGCCCTGATTTTGTTCTCCACGCGGAAGGAAACGGGAGCTGGGGCCTGGGCAGAAAGCATACCGGCGGCCATATAGACCGCCGGTAGCAATAGAAGCTGTATTTTCTTATTCCCTTCCTGCATTCAGGAACTGCATCAGAAAATAGAGAAAGGTGAGGAGTGAACCGAAGGCAGCCACCACATAGGTAAGTGCGGCCCATTTCAGGGAGTCTTTTGCGCCTTCCATTTCGCGGCTGTTGACGATACCACGTTCGCTCATCCAGGCCAGGGCGCGCTTGCTGGCATCGAATTCAACCGGCAAGGTTACCAATGAGAAGAGCATGATGGCACCGTAACAGGCGAGGATGATACCCAATACGGCTTGTGCCGGGAAAGCGCTGTACAATGCGCCACCCAGGAACAACGAAGCAATCATGACAATATTCAGGATGCGGCCACTGGCATTCTGCAGAGGCACCAACTTGCTGCGCAGTTGCAACATGCTGTAAGCGGTTGCATGCTGCACGGCGTGTCCGCATTCGTGGGCTGCAACGGCTGCTGCTGCTGCATTGCGCTGATGGAAAACCGCATCGCTGAGGTTTACCGTCTTGTTCATCGGGTTGTAATGGTCGGTGAGTTCTCCTTCCACGTGAACCACTTTTACGTCGTAGATGCCATGGTCGGCCAGCATTTTGCGGGCAACTTCTTCGCCACTCATGCCGTTTTCAAGGTACACTTCGCTGTAATGCCTGAACTTGGAACGCAGGCGCGCCGATACCGCCATACTCATGATGACGATAAGGACGGTTAAGATGATATATCCGATTCCCATATTGTGTTGATTATTTTGAAAACCTCCAGATCATCACCGCGATGCCCACCAGGAACATCAGAATGCTGATCTTGTTGATGCCGTGCATCATGCGCAGGTACTGGCTTTTTTCGCCGCTTTCCTGTTTGCGCAGGCTGAGATAGGAGATGAATTTTTCGAGGATCATGGTTGATAGTACAAGTATAACCTTTATGCAGGTTTTTGGTTGTGGCTTCCGTTTAAAGATGCCGATTGGTTGATAAAGCGTTCGAGTTGCTCCACACCGCGCACCTTCTCTTCAAGCAAGGCGAAATCAAGTACTTCTGTCATGTTGCTGACATAATGGAATTGCAAATCCCCGAGATAGGTTTTGGGGATATCCGCCACGTCTTTCCGGTTCGATTCACACAAAAGCAGATCGCTGATGCCGGCGCGTTTGGCTGCCAGTATCTTCTCCTTAATGCCACCTACGGGCAATACCTTGCCGCGCAAAGTGATTTCACCGGTCATGGCCAGTTTCGGCCTTACCCGGCGCTGGGTAAAGAGCGATGCGAGGGCAGTAAGTATGGTGATGCCGGCAGATGGGCCGTCTTTGGGAATGGCACCGGCAGGGAAATGCACGTGTACATCCACTGCATCGAACAGCCTTGGATCAATATCCAGCTTGTCTGCATGTGCTTTAATAAAGGTCCGGGCAATGGTAGCGCTTTCCTTCATCACATCGCCCAGTTGGCCGGTGAGCTGCAAACCGCCTTTTCCCTGCGTAAGTGCGCTTTCCACATACAGAACAGATCCGCCGCTCTGGCTCCAGGCAAGTCCGGGAACCACGCCGGCAGTTTCATTGTTCTCGTATGAATCGCGTTCAATTTTCTCTGCACCGAGGATGGATTCGACGGTTTCAATGCTGAAATTGCCGGCAGTCTTGCCATCCATGACCTTCATCTTCGCAGCGGCGCGTGCCAGTGTGGCAATCCGTTTTTCCAGTCCGCGTACGCCACTTTCCAGCGTATACTGTTCGATAATTTGCTCAATGACCTTGTCGTTCAGCTTTAAATCGCCGGCCTTAAGTCCGTGTGCTTTGCGCTGTTTGGGGATGAGGTATTTCTTGGCAATCTGCAGTTTTTCCTCCACCGTGTAACCGGCCAGCTCGATAATTTCCATGCGGTCGAGCAGGGCAGGCTGTATGGTGTCGAGCGAGTTGGCAGTGGCAATGAACATGGTACGGCTGAGGTCGTAGTCCATTTCCACGTAATTGTCGTAAAATGTGGCATTCTGCTCCGGATCGAGCACTTCCAGCAACGCCGAACTTGGGTCTCCGCGGAAGTCGCGTCCGAGCTTGTCGATTTCGTCCAGCACAAATACCGGATTCGATGAGCCCGCTTTCTTGAGGTTCTGTATCACCCTGCCCGGCATAGCGCCGATATAGGTTTTGCGGTGGCCGCGTATTTCGGCTTCATCGTGCAAGCCGCCGAGGCTCATCCTGACATACTTTCTTCCCACAGCGCGGGCTATGCTGCGCCCGAGGCTTGTTTTACCTACACCAGGAGGGCCGTATAAACAAATAATCGGACTCTTCAGGTCGTCTTTCAGCTTGATCACAGCGAGGTATTCCAGGATACGCTGCTTCACTTTTTCGAGACCAAAATGATCTTCATCCAGAATTTTGGAAGCGTGGGCGAGGTCAAAATTGTCGGCAGTGTATTCATTCCAGGGCAGATCGAGCAGCAATTGCACATAATTCAATCCGACACTGTAATCGGGCGACGCCGGATTGATACGCATCAGGCGGTCCAGTTCCTTGTTGAATTGCTCGTGTACGGCTTTTGACCATTTCTTCTTATTGCCTTTTTCGCGCAGCGACTGGATTTCCTTATCCGGCGTATCCTGTCCGAGCTCTTCCTGTATGGCGCGTATCTGTTGCTGCAGGAAATACTCTTTCTGCTGTTTGTCAATATCGGTGCGTACGCGGTTTTGGATCTGGTCTTTGAGTTCAACCATCTGCAATTCCTTGCTCAGGTGTTCCAGTACCATGGCTGCGCGTTCCTTGAGGTTTTCACAGGCGAGAATGGCCTGTTTTTCGTGCACCGGCAGATTCAGGTTACTGGCGGTAAAATTCACCAGAAACGAATGGCTGTCGATATTGCGGATAGCCATGCCGGCTTCGCTGGGAATATTCGGTGAGAGGTCGATAATCTGCAAGGCAATTTCGCGGATCGAAGCCATGATGGCTTTGAATTCCTTGTCTTCCCGCTGCTTGGGTTCTGTTACCGCCTGGGCTTTGGCGCGCAAATAGGGTTCGGTTTGAACCACTTCTCCAACCAAAAAGCGCCTGCGGCCCTGGAGTATCACCGTTGTATTGCCGTCGGGCATTCGAAGCATTCGCACGATGTGCGCAACGGTACCCATTTGGTAGATATCACCAATCTCAGGATCTTCCATACCGCCATCCAGCTGGGCGCATACACCGATAATCTTATTGGACTTATTGGCATCGCGTATCAGCTTGATGCTTTTATCGCGTCCAACGGTGATAGGAATTACTACGCCGGGAAAGAGTACCGTGTTGCGCAAGGGAAGAATAGGCAACTGATCCGGAATTTCTTCGCGGTTCATTTCATCTTCTTCCTGCTTGCTGAACAGGGGAATGAGATCGTTGTGGCTCTCGTGCTCGGAATCTTCGCTGATGAGATATTTCACTTGGTTCAAATCAAACATGGAAACTGGGCTGTGATGACAAGGAGCGTGCCATAGGCTTTCTGGCTCCTTTCCTTCAGGCCTGTGGCAATATAATGGCAGATTAAGCCGTTTCCACAGCGGGGCTATCTGTCATTTTGGCCGAATTTTATTTGGCAGGTGGAATGAGGGATAATTCTGATTCTCTGTCAGCTCAGCTAAAAAGCCACTTAAAATGGTCAGTTCAATGTAACAAAGCGAACTTTTTAATGGACGTGTAAGGGTCTAAAACAAATTCACGTTTGTCAGTTTGGTTCTATCTGAGCAACTTTGCAGTGAAATTCAGACCCTATGAAAAGATT
>Ga0315904_10006021_pt1 | contig 16675 bp, 14 predicted proteins | sample LakEriMetagenome_6_FD_203529 | JGI IMG/M metagenome (GOLD analysis project Ga0315904, IMG submission 203529) | Freshwater fungal communities from buoy surface, Lake Erie, Ohio, United States - Buoy 12 MA120 | ecosystem: Environmental > Aquatic > Freshwater > Lake | place: USA: Lake Erie, Ohio...
TCGTGCTACAGCAGTCAGATTTTTGGGGTGTATTGCTGCTGGTATGCCGATCTACCTCACTTTTTCGGTGTTTGCTGTTTTTTCGCCTGAGCTTGCGCCGGCTGTCGGTGTGAATGAGCCGATCAGTGTAGCAGATGTGATGCTGTTTGTTTCGGTGGGGCTTACGATCGGGGATGTTCTGGCAGGGGTGATGAGTCAGATCCTCAAGAAACGTAAACTGCCGCTTATTATCTTGGTCGGGCTCACGTGTATCACTGCGGTGGTGATTGTTTCGGGGCTCTTCCCAAGTCGGATGGGATATCAGGTTTTAGCTGGCTTGTTGGCACTTTTTTCTGGGTATTGGGCGTGCTTAATCACTACATCGGCGGAGCAGTTCGGCACCAATATCCGTGCTACCGTGACAACTATGGTGCCAAATCTTGTGCGAGCAACTGCGATCCCGATAACTACGCTCTTTGTGTATCTCAAGGAATACTTCTCAATTCAAAATACTGCATGGCTATTGATCGTGCTGGTGTTTACAGGGGCGTTTTGGGGCGTGTCGCGGCTTCGGGAAACGTTTCACTACGAGCTTGATTACTACGAGAGATAGTACTGCTAAGCTCGGGTAATTCCACGAGTGTAGCGTGAAATAGTTTGAGCCAATCGACCCAGGTGTTCAGGATTATTCAGTAGCCAGTCCATGTACGACTGCGATACTTCAATCTGGAGACCGGGCTTATTCCCTAAATTGCACGGGTTTTTGTGGTGCATTCCCGGAAAGAGTCGATCGATCCCTGCGTTAAAATCCTCCTCGCGTAGTATCGAGATCAGGTCATTCTTGATCGAGTGGGGTGCCCCTCCGCCTACGAAGATGCGATGAATTCGCCCGGCGGTTGGGCAGCAATGGATCCCGACAACTAGCTCGCTCTGCCGAGCAAGGCTTATTAAGCGCGGCTCGTCAAAGCGGATCGAGGTAATACGTAGTGGGTGGCGCTCACCCCCGGGCTGGAGCGCCCGAAACGAGTAGAAATGCATTGAATCTCCGGCGATCAGATCGGCAAGTATGTCGCTGCCAGGCTCGATATGCCCACCATGCCATGCTCCAACTAAGACTCTTGAGTAGTGGACGGGGCGATGGATGATCTCATAGTGAACTCCGGCTTGGTAGATCGCAGCAAGATCGGCGAAGCTTCTTAGTTGCTCAGAGTCTCGGTCAATTTTTGATTGGAGCTTAAGCTTCTGTAGCGGGCACTCGTTGTCCGCTTTATCCTGGATTGAGGGAGTTGTGCTAATCGGGTGTGGGGTCATCGATATAACTTTGGATACGGAGATATCTACCTACGACCGAACATCCCCCCAAGACCTCCGAGGCCTTGTCCGCCAAGTAAGCCCCCTAAAGCGCCTGGGCCCATCTTCATCATCTGCTTCATCACCTTTCGCATCTCAACGAATTGCTTGATCAAGCGATTTACATCTTCAACATTTGTGCCTGAGCCCAGAGCTATGCGTCTTCTGCGGCTACCGTTAATAATTTCATAGTTGCGGCGCTCTTCCTTCGTCATAGAGAGAATAATCGCCTCAAGTTTCTTAAATTCGCGCTCCTGCTTATCAGGATCGACCTGTTTGGCGAGTTTATTGAGCCCCGGAATCATCGACATAAGAGAGGATATGCTGCCCATATTCCGAATCATCTTCATCTGCGAGAGGAAATCTTCAAAGGTGAAGTTTCCTTTCTTCATCTTCTTCTCAAGGTCTTCGGCGTCTTCGATCGTTACCTGCTGAGTAGCTTTCTCAATCAGGGTCAGTACGTCACCCATTCCCAAGATACGTGACGCCATTCGCTCAGGATGAAATGGCTCAAGAGCATCAGATTTTTCGCCGAGACCGATAAACTTAATCGGCTTGCCGGTGACTGCCCGCATCGATAGCGCGGCACCGCCACGGGCATCGCCATCAAGCTTTGTAAGCACCAGTCCTGTGAGTGAGAGAGTCTGGTCGAATCCTTGCGCAACGTTCACCGCTTCTTGCCCAGTCATTGCATCAGCAACCAGCAAGATTTCAGTCGGCGCAACTGCCGATACGATCTGCTTTAGCTCGTCCATTAGAGCCGTGTCTATCTGGAGCCGTCCTGCGGTATCTAGGATCATCACATCGCACACGTTCTTCTGCGCGAAGTCACGTGCACGGATGGCGATATCGACAGGTCGATCGGTTGGCTGGCTGTCGAACACTGGTATCTTAAGGCTCGCTCCTAACGTTTTAAGCTGCTGAATAGCAGCCGGGCGATAGACGTCAGCCGGCACGAGTAGGGGAGATCTCTTGAAGCTGTCTCTGAGCAGTCGAGCAAGTTTTGACGCTGTAGTTGTCTTACCTGATCCTTGGAGACCAACAAGCATAATCACAACTGGAGGCGAGGCCCGCAGGTTAAGCTCTTCAGCCTCTCCACCCATCGTGGCGGTGAGCTCCTCGTGTACGAGCTTGATAATCTGTTGGTCAGGGGTAAGGCTTTTAAGGATGCTCTCGCCAACGGCTTTCTCGGAGAGGCGCGCGCACAGCTCTTTAGCGACTTTAAAGTTTACATCGGCTTCAAGCAGAGCAGAGCGAACCTCCTTCATCGTCGCTTCAACGTCAGCCGCTGAGAGCGAGCTCTTACCTCGAATCTTCTTTAGTGCGCTGTCGATTTTATCGTGTAAAAAGTCGAACATAGAGCAGTGTGTTTTGTGTAACGGTTAGACGAGCCTGTGGGTTGGTTGCAGCTTCCTATTACTCCTGCGTGTGCACGTGTATATCTACTTGCCCCTTCCCGAACCGTGTCTGTAACGTTAGGAGTTTTAGAGCGAGAAGCGTCTAGCGGGTCCGGCTAAGATGCTAGGGTAGCGCGCACATCTAATAGTGTAGCGCGCTGCAAGAGTAATGTACAGGCAAAGCGGATTCCCGCAAAAGCCCGCTTTTGGCGGTAAAAAGCGATCTTTTAGGATGAAAAGTACGTGCGATATTGCTTACCAAGCTCAACATACCCTTCAGCCGATCTGCGTAGCTCAGCCACTTCGGCATCGGTAAGAGGCCGCACGACCTTGCCAGGGGTTCCCATAACGAGGCTGCGCGGGGGAATAATCGTTCCTTTCGTAATCAGGGCGTGAGCTCCAACAATTGACTGTTCACCGATAACGGCATCGTCCAGGATGGTAGCCCCCATTCCGATTAGCGAGCAGTTGCCAACTGAGCAGCCGTGAATGATCGCTCGATGCCCGACGGTAACGTAATCTCCAATCACAACAGGGGACATGCCGTAAGAGGTGTGCAAAAGAGCGTGTTCTTGCACGTTGGTATAGGCACCTATCGAGATCGGTTGGATGTCGCCACGTATGACGGCATTAAAAAAGATAGATGAGTATTCGCCTACTGTGACCCGGCCGATGACCCACGCATCAGGGGCGACGAAAGCGGTGGGGGTAACCTGCGGGGAGTCCGTTTTGAATGGGATGGTCGGCATAGTACTCCCAGTAGACTACGCGCGGTACAGTGGCGTCAGTTATCCACACACCGCACGAACTTTCTCTATGATGCGCTCTTTACTTGGTAATAATACGACTTCGAGCGCTTTTGAGTAAGGCATTGGGGCCTCAAGTGTTGAGACCAAGCCAACAGGCGCATCGAGCTCATCGAATATCTCAGTCGATATCAGGTGGCTCAGGTATGCTCCGTAGCTTGCAACTTCGTGCTGCTCTTGAACGATCACGCAGCGGTTTGTCTTGGCCACAGAGGTCAATACAGCCTCCCTGTCGAGCGGGCGCAGGGTGCGAAGGTCGATAACCTCGGCAGAGATACCCTGCTGGGCGAGTTCCTCGGCAACATAAGCGTAAGGAAAACGATTTTCGACCATGTGATGAGAGTTACGTCTGTACCTTGGCGTTTGATGTCAGCTTTGCCGATAGGAACGAGGTACTCTCCTTCAGGCACGGGACCGCGCTTTCCATAGGTCAGCTCGGACTCAAAGAAGACAACCGGATTATCATCGCGGATTGAGCTCTTTAACAGTCCCTTCATGTCGTATGGAGTTGCGGGTGCAACGACAATAAGCCCAGGGGTGTAGGCATAAAATCCGTCGAATGAGTTCGCGTGTTGAGCGCCAAGCTGAAAAGCTGCGCCACCGGCACCGCGAAATACTATGGGGCACGAGATCTGTCCTGCTGACATTAAGCGTGACTTCGCAGCGGTATTGATAATCTGATCGATCGCGCACAAAGAGAAGTTAAAGGTCATAAACTCAACGATCGGTCTAAGGCCGGCCATGGCTGCTCCGATTCCGATCGCGGCAAAGCCGTTCTCGGCGATAGGTGCGTCGATGACACGTTTTGGACCAAACTGGTCGAGCATTCCTTTAGAGCATTTGTAAGCGCCGTTGTATGAGCCCACCTCTTCTCCAACAAGGAAAACGCGCTCGTCGCGGAGCATCTCTTCGGTCATCGCTTCTTGAAGTGCGTCTCGAATCTGGATCTCTCGGACTGCTGATTGTGATTGTGAATCGTTTAACATGGCATTAGACATAGGTGTAATCCAAAGCGGTTTCTGGGGCAGGGAAAGGCGACTCTTCGGCGAAGCGTACTGCGTCTTGAATCTCGTCTTCAATCTCTTGATCGATCTGTTCGCGGAGCGACTTCATACCGAGGCCCTCCATTGTTTCGCCAAGAACCTTGATCGGGTCACGGGCCTTCCAGGCCTCAACATCTTGCGAAGTGCGATATTTTGCCGGGTCGGCCATTGAGTGACCGCGATAGCGGTACGTCTTGGCTTCAACTAAAGTTGGAAGGTGTTGCTCGCGCGCGCGCTTGGCAGCGGCGTGAATAACTGATCGTACTGCAAACACATCATGACCGTCGACTGTTTCACGAGCCATCGGATAGGCTAGGGCGCGGATCGATAGGTCATCGATTGGAGCTGTCTTCTCAAGCGGAGTACCCATGGCAAACTGATTGTTCTCGATTACGTATATGACAGGGATCTTCCACAAAGCTGAAAGTGAGAGTCCTTCGTGGAATGAGCCGATGTTGATCGCGCCGTCTCCGAGGAAGCAGATCGCTATTCCGTCGCTGCCTTGGTATTTCTCGGCAAAGGCTAGTCCAGCGGCTACCGGCACCTGCGCGCCCACAATTCCCCATCCCCCCATAAAGCGTCGAGGAATATCGTAGAAATGCATCGAGCCACCTCGACCCTTAGCGCAACCGGTTTCTTTTCCGAGAAGCTCTGCCATCCCCGCTCTTGATGAGCCGCCACGCGCCAGGTAATGCCCGTGGCAGCGGTATGCGGTCATAACGTAATCGTTATCTTGAAGCACAGAGAGGGCACCAACGGCTACCGCCTCCTGTCCGATATACAGGTGTAAGAAGCCGCCGATTTTCTTCTCGGTGTACATCCTGGCTGCCTCTTCTTCGAATCTGCGGATCCGCAGCATCTGTCGATAGAGGTCAATTAAGAGTTCTTGTTCCATGAATTGAGCATCCTCACAGGGTTAATTTCCAGAGAGATATAGCAATGATACGCATCCTGCCCGTTTCTGATCAGGGAAGTATCACGGGCGGCGTTATTCTTCGCGAGTCCAAGGGGCCACTGCTCCTGGAACACTGCTCCTGGAACGCTGTCCCTGGATCGCTGCCCCTGGATCGCTGTCCCTGACAACTGCCCCTAAAGGCGGCATCTCTATGTCTGGGCGGTTATACCAATCGAGCACCAGACTGTCCACCCGTGGGCGGGTATATTCATTGCTGGTAGGCCCGCAAGATCTATTGACAGTATAGCGAGTTAGGGGAATTGCGGGTATCCTTGCCGTATGACCCAGTATCGCTCGCTTTTCGCCGTTGACCCAAGCCTGACATGTTCGGGCTGGGCGCTCTTCTCGGTTCAAAACGGTGCCGTGACTGCGGTAGGAAAGATTAAGAGTGACCCGCCCGCAGTGGCGATGTCAGAGAGATTAAAGTCTTTGCAGGAAAGGATTGAGGCTGTTTTTAGTCGCTTGGGTTTGGGAGCTAATGACGTTTTAGTGTGTGAGGCTCCAACAACCGTGAAGGATCCACACAACGCTCTAAAGGTTGAGAATGTGCGCTCTATTTTTGAGGCGGTGGCTCGAGCGCGTTCGGTAGCTGTGCCGGGTCGGATCAATCCTCGGTCGGTACATTTTGAGGTGATGGGTCTTAAAGGTAGGCAGCTACCAAGGCAAGAGGTAAAGGCCATGGCTCTTCGCACCGCAGAGTATCTGTATCAACCAGAGCTTGCAAAGCTTGGCTTTGCTGGTGACGACCTTAAGGGACATCAGGATATAGTGGATGCACTTCTGATTGGGAGGCTGGCGCTGACACGCATTCAGTCGGCACACGATGGCGGCTTTCCGTTGGAGGCAGTCTTTCAAGGCTCAGTGCAGCAGCGTAGAACGTCTTGGAGGGTGAGGGTAAGTGGAACGTAAAACGACCTGTAGACAGACCTTTTTGTGGTGTGCGGGATTGCTGAATCAGCGAGCCCATTTTCTGGCCCTGAGAATGTTTGCGGTCTTCGCCCTGATTACGTTCAGTGTGTGCGCCGATGTATTCGCTGCCGATCAGGCAGCAGTTAACCAAGAGCCTGCCGCGGAGAAGGCCGGCGCGGTAGCACCGGGCGACGGCGTCAAAGAATCCGATGATGCTGCGATGAAGGAGCCGGTCAAGCCGCAAGCAAAGAAAACCCCAGCGCAAATTCCGGGAGGTGATCCGCGTGGGCGCCCAGATTTAGTGGTGTGTAGCCAGAATCTTAAGCTGTTTGGGTCGTTTGGAGCATTGCAGTTATCAAAAAATTCCTATTCTAAGGAGCAGTACGATGAAAAAGTGCGAGATCTAGGTGCCCGTTTTGCAAGTGTGGGTTGTGATGTGATCGCAGTGCAGGAAGTAATGGCCAAGACTGAAGCCGATGGCGAAATCGCGATGGCAGCGCTAGTCGCGGAGTTGAGAAGACGAACGAATCGATTCTTTAAGGTTGTAGTGGCTGCCCCGAAAGAGGGCCAGATGACAAATGCGTTTTTGGTAGCTAGCGACCGCGCATCAATATTACAAAGTGTGCCTTACGGGCGCGTAGAGCTTCCGCGTACTTCAAAGAAGCAGCGCCCCCGTCTGTTCTCGCGGCCGCCGCTTGAAATTCAGCTCTCAGTTCGCGCACGCGAGTCTGAGATTGTAAAGATTGTTTCACTCGTTAATTTCCATTTTAAGTCCAAACGCGGCGCAAAAGATGATCCCTCGGGTATGGAGTGGGAGACTTATAGAATGGAGATGAGTGAGGCTCTACGCCAGATAGTTGAGTCACGCCACCAAGATGCTTTCGCGTCCGGTGAGTCGATCTTGCTTTTGCTAGGCGACCGCAACAGTAATTTTGATGTGGCTAGCGCTCGGATCCTAGAAGGCTCGTTATCACTTTCAAGCTTTGCAGAGAAGGGGCCGTGCAGGATGAGTAAGCGCGGACTGCCGCTTTGTCGTGCGGATACTGACTTCCCGCGCAAGCTGTTTAGCGTGATTAGCTCAAATAGAGCGTTGCAGAGCTATCCGGGGACTTTTGAATACAAGGGCGAGTACTCGTGGCTTGACGATATTTTGATGACAGCTGAGGGTCTGCGCTATGCCTGGCGCACAGCTTATAGTGAGGGTGACTTTAATTCCGGCATTGTAAGCACCCCTAAAGAGGCCTCAGATCACTCAATGGTGTATGTGCAGCTCAATTGGTGAGGGGGAACTTTAAGTCTTACCTTCACACAATATGCTGATTTGACTCCGAGGGCGCTGCTGTGCGGGCTCCTTGGAGGATCCTTGAAATAATTTTTTCAAGCTCGTGGAGCGCCTCTGTCAGGAGCTCATCGTCCTGCTCCTTGCACGCTTTTTCTAATGACTTCGCTACGGCTGAGAGTTGCGGGAATCCGTACATACCAGAGCTGCCCTTTAGTTTATGCGCAAGGGCTGCCATCTTCGTGGAGTCTTTGGCGCTAGCTGTGTCGGAGAGCTCTTGAAGTTTAGACGGTAAGGCCCGAACGAATTCCGCAATCAGCTCGGCCATTTCCTGGTCCGAGTCATCTACTGCTGAGCGGATCGCTTCGGGGCTTGATTGTGTATTTGAACGGTCACTAACTTGAATGAATCTTGTGAGCATTTCGTAAAAGGCGCTGCGCTCAAATGGTTTACTAAGATGCATAGAGCACCCAGCGTCAAGAGCTTTGCGAATATCATTCGCCATGGCCCCGGCTGAGATCGCCACAATCGGAGTAGCGATACCTGCTTTACGGATAGCCCGAGTGGCTGTTAATCCGTCCACAATCGGCATCTGAATATCCATCAGTATGAGATCGAATTGTTCGTTTCTTAGCACATCGATCGCCTCCTGGCCGTTCTCTACAAGGGTGATCTGAGCGCCTGTTTTCTTCAGTAGGTGCTCGACCAAGCGTCGATTATCCAGGGCATCGTCAGCGAACAGAATTTTTCCACTCAAGCTTGGTGGAGGGATCTGTTCACTTTGAGATTGCGCTTGAGTTACTGGTGGTTGATTTATGACGTTACCCTCGGATGTAGGTTCTGTTCTGATATAAAAGGTGAATGTTGAGCCCTTACCAGGATCGGATTGTACTTCGACTGATCCGCCCAGCGCCTCAACAAGCCGTTTAGATATACTTAGTCCTAGGCCAGTACCACCAAAAATTCGGTTCATCGATTCATTAACTTGATAGAAGGGTGTAAAGAGCTTTTCAAGCTGCTCCCCTGATATACCGATTCCAGTGTCGGAGATGCTAAAGATAACGCGCTTGTTTGCTGGGTCCCAAGAGACTCCCAGCGTGATTCCGCCTCGCGCAGTGAACTTAATGGCGTTACCTAAGAGATTAATCAGCACCTGCTTAAGTCTAAGGGGGTCTGTGGTGATCTGGCGCGGTAGCGGCCAATCGTACGATACGTTAAGGTAAAGTGATTTCTCTGAGACGGTTGGGGAAAACATAACGAGCATCTCATCAACCAGCCCCATCAGGTCGCATGGTGCGGATTCGACGGTGAGTGCTCCCGCGTCTATCTTTGAAAGATCTAGAATCTGGTTGATGATCGTCAGTAGGTGGCGCCCATTGTTTAGAATTACATCGGTATGATTGTAGAGGTCCTCGCGTAAGCTCCCATCCTCGCGTAAAGCATCTGCAAATCCAATAATGGCTGTGAGTGGGGTGCGAATTTCGTGACTCATATTTGCTAGAAATTGATTTTTTGCGTTCATCGCTTCTTGCGCCGCATGCATCGCAGCGACTAGTGCCTGATCGGATTCGTGTTTTGCGGTTATGTCTTCGATTGTTGAGACCCATCCGCTTACGGTATCTGTTGAATTGATCGCTGCTGCTTTTAGGCTACACCAGGCGATGCTTCCATCCGCACGTTGATAGCGAAATTCCTTTTCGAATGACTTGACTGTATTTACGGCGTTGACCCAAGCAAAAATCATCTCGTCTCGATCACCCTCGTGAACTGTTCGCAACCAACCTGTTCCTAAGCTCTCTTCTGGTGTGAGGCCAGATATCCCCTGGAACTTCTGATTTGAGTAGATACAATGACCACTTGCATCTGTGACCACGATACCAAGCGGCGCAGCTTCGCTGACCGCACGAAATCGAGCTTCGTTGTGTTGATATTGGAGTTCGTCTGAGCTTCTTAGGCTGAGATCGACACATGAGGAGATGTAAACCTCCAGTCTGCCATTTGAAAGAAACATGGGGATGGCTTGCTCTAGCACCCAGCGAAATGTGCCACTGCTGTGTCTTAAGCGATACTCGTGTTGGAAGCGTTTCTGCTCGCGCACGCACTCGACCCATTTAGCTTGGTAGACAGTGGAATCGTCTGGATGCACCGCGGCTCTCCACGATTCGGCTAAGCTTTCTTCCTCTGATAGGCCAGTGAAATTACACCAGGCTTTGTTTGAAAGCGTGCGAAGTCCTGAGACATCCGAAATCCACAAGAGTACGGGCGATGCATCGGCGATCCGCCTAAATCTATTCTCACTATCTTCAAGCGAGACGAGACGTTTCTGCACGGCGAGGAGTTGCTCGTGCAGGGTGAGCTGAGAGGCGATGTGAGCAGCAATTGCCTTTAGGGCGCGTAGCTGCGCGGAGCTGAACTGGCGCGTGTGATAATCAGCCAGACACAGGGCACCAATCTGCCCACGTTGATTTGTAGTCACCGGAAACATCGCAAACGTGCCCACCGGCTTAGAGGTTATAGAGAGCACGGACTCCCCATACATTCGATGGAGATGAGGGGTATTGCTAATGTGTGGCTCTTGATTGGAATTACTGGGCCAGTCTAGCTGGCGGAACTTCGAGTCAGCGGGTGGCGAGAAGCCATGGGGAGCCTTGATGATCTCAAACTCAGAATCTTGGATTGATACATACGCGATTGGGCATCCAGAGATCTCCGCCGCGGCTTGGACGGCCGACTCTAACTGTAGTTCTAAGTGCTGCTCGGGTGAGTCAGGTAAATCAGATTGGTGTATGTGATGGTATGTTTTCAAAGTTTTGCGCAGCCTCTTAATCAGTGCATTCGATAGGTCGACTTAAGAAGCGCAGAGGCTTTCCTCGGCCCTTCACCAGTCACCCGTTACCGTATCTCTTGCGACGAGGGTTATATCGTCACGGTCAAAGCAGTTTAGGAGAATTTGTGGCGAATTTTCGTAGCCTGGAAGTGGCTGATTTTATAGCAAGTGTAAGAATTCCGTAGCGAAATAGAGTCACTTGCTGTAGGCGCCCCTTTGAAGGGGCTCCCGACCGTAGGGAGGGTGAGGTGTAGATAAATAGCGATTGAAACTGGAAAATCTAGTTCGCTACCCTTGGACCGTGACATTCGTCTCCGATTTTCTGTCAATCGCTATAGTTCGTAAGACCAGCCAGTTGGCAGATAAGTCTCCAGCCCAGGCAGGGTGCTTCCGGTGTTAAGAGCCTTAACCCTTAAAGCCCCTTAAAGGTAGCCGTCTGGGTGGAGCTGTCGGACTGCCTCGTAAAGTGCAATCGAAACCGCATTGCTTAGGTTTAGGCTGCGGACGTACTCAGTCATTATTGGAATCTTTAAGATCTGAGAGCTTGGATAACGACGCAAGAATTCCTGCCCAAGTCCCTTCGTTTCACTGCCAAAGACGAGGGCATCGTTTGGGCCATACTCAACTTTTGTGTAGAGCCGCTCACCAAACTTAGAGAAAAGCCAGACTCGCTCGGGCTTGGCTGCCGTCAGATACTCCTCCCATGTTTTGTGTTGCGAGAGCTTTACGTGTGGCCAGTAATCCAGCCCTGCACGGCGGACGGCTTTTTCGGTAATTTCAAAGCCGAGTGGTCCTACAAGGTGCAGCGGCGTGTCCGTTGCGGCACAGGTACGCGCAATTGAGCCCGTATTCTGGGGTATTTGAGGTTCTACAAGAACAATATCCACGATCTCTTCCGATTTTTTTCCGGGGAGGGTATATCTACTCTATGTTAAATTCAACTCTCGTAGGAAGAATAGAGATAACTCCGGAGCTGCTTATTTTGCAGGTGCGCCCAGACACTGGCGTTCCGGACTTTAAGCCTGGACAATATGTTGCGCTCGGTTTGCCGGGTGAGGCTCCGCGTTATGCGGCAGCTCAACCCGAGAAGGAGCTTCCCGCCGCAGATAAACTCATTAAGCGAGCGTACTCGATCGGCTCATCGCCATCGCAGCGCGAGTATCTTGAGTTCTACATCGCGGTTGTTCCCGATGGGGTGTTAACCAGTCGCCTTGCAGCGTTGAAGCCAGGAGACCGCCTCTTCTCGCAACCCAAAGTGACGGGGACCTTTACCGTTGATGCGGTTGAGCCTGAAAGAAACTTAGTGCTTGTTTCAACAGGAACAGGGCTGGCTCCATTTATGTCGATGGTGCGTACAGACGAACTTTGGACCCCTGAGCGCAGAGTTACCGTTGTGCATGGTGTTCGTCACGCCACAGATTTCGCCTATGCAGATGAGCTGTTGTCTTTGCGGCACGCTGGAAGACCATTGGAGTATCTGCCTATCGCTAGTAGGGCAGGGGCTGAGTTCGCCGGAAGAAAGGGTCGGGTACAGAAGCTTTTTGAAGAAGGGATACTGCGACCAAGTCCTGAGCATGATTCGGTATTCCTTTGTGGCAACCCAGCGATGATTGAGGATCTAGAGCGTTACCTTACTGAGCAGGGGTTTGTGCTGCATTCAAAGAAGACGCCGGGGAATCTCCACGTTGAGAAATATTGGTAGAGCTTGAGTCCTGATTGATTGAATCGGGTACCTGTGCTCCTGCGCTTGAACGTAAACTTTTCCGTATTCGTTCCCTAGGGGGTTTGCCGGTACACGGAGTGGCTTTAAATGGAAAGGTTTACTTGCAGGTGCCTCGAGCAAGGGGGTGGATAATTGAGCTGGGTTTGCAAATAGAAATTAACAGCGGCCCCTCGAGACCTCAACGGTACATATTCTCAATCACATCGGTATATCTCTCAGTGATCTTCTTGCGTTTCATTTTCAAAGTCGGCGTAAGTAGCCCGTTCTCGATCGTAAAATCCTCATCCAGAATCGAGTATTTCTTAATATTCTCATAGCTCGCTAGCTCGGCATTCGCTCTCTGTACAGCGCGCTCGACCATCGCAAGTACTACTGAGTTGCGAGCCAGAGATTCCCCCGGCGCTACAGCAATCCCCTCGGCGCTTAGAATACCGCGTAGCTCAATCTCATTAAGAGTGAAGAGCATAGTGCAATACGGTCGACCTTCTCCGTAAAAAAAGGCGTGTGAAATAAACGAGTTTCTCTTGAACATACCTTCAATCAGAGTCGGCGGGATCTTCTTACCTCCGGCCGTAACAACGAGCTCTTTTTTGCGGTCGGTAATGTAGAGAAAGCCCTGCTCATCGACTCTGCCGACATCCCCAGTTTTAAACCAGCCATCGTCTGTCCAAGACTCCTTCGTGGCTTGCGGACGGTTGAGGTAGCCGCGTGTCACATTGGGACCGCGTAGCCAGATCTCTCCGTCTTCCGGAGCTATTGAGACTTCAACTCTATCGAAGGCCGGGCCAACGCTGCCGATCTTACGCAGGTTGGGGCGATTAACGTGGGTTGCGACACAGGTTTCAGTTAGTCCATATCCCTCGCACACCATCATTCCGAGCGATTCAAAGAAGCGATTGACTCCCGGATCAAGACGCGCGCCACCAGATATTGCATGCTGGAAGTTTTCGCCGAAGAGCTGTTTCTTGATCTTGGCGCGCACTCCGCTTAGTGCGCGATATAAGATTTGATCAAATAGCCCGGCTTGTTTATTTGAGTCGCGTAATTCTTGTAGCTTTTGTGCATTACGAAGGCAGATCTTGAGCACGTTTGCTTGTAGACCAGCTGCTTGGGATCTGGCTTGAATCGTACTGGCCATTTTTTCAAAGAGGCGCGGCACCGATGGTAAAACAGACGCACCCCCCTCTCTGATATCTCTAGCTGTTGAAGCAAGGTCTAGTTTAGAAGTGCGGCGGTCGGTTGTCGCTGGGAGAACTAGTGAGGCTGATGTAAGAAAACCAACGTAGTATATAAGGCGAGCAAATGAGTGGGCGAGTGGCAGGTATAAAAAAAGCGAACCGTCCTCTGTGAATACGCCACTTTCCGCGGCCTGCTCAACATTTGACAGATGATTGCCGTGGGTCTGAATAACACCCTTGAGTGGGCCGGTTGTCCCAGAGGTATACACATACGAAGCAACTGATGAGCGACCAATAGAAATGGGGAGAGAGGGAGGGGTTGATGATAGCGCTGCATCTTCGACTATCTCGGAGACGAGCTTTACACCGGGAATTGCCGAGACTGCTTCAAACGATATCACTGTGCGGATAGGAACCTGCTCGAGGGTGTCTGGGATGTCTTCGCGCTGGGGAATGGGGCATTTATTAGCCCTGAGCCACGAAATCTTTTGCGCCTGCTCTTCGTTCTCAACTGCCACAACCGCTGCGCCAGAGTCATACAAAATAAATCCGGCTTCGGTAGCTGTAAGAGATTGGTATACACTCACTGCGATTCCGCCCAGCGTTTGAACTGCCATATCAACGAGCATCCACTCGGGCCGAGTGTTTGAGATAATTGCTACAGATGTGCCGGTCGTTACGCCTTGCGCGGCTAGATAGTGCGATAAGCGCGCGACCTTGATCGCTGCACTGGCATACGTTTCCGTACGCCAGACCCGTGTGGCGTCAGCAGATGGAGCGACCGCGTAGCGATACAGAACTGAATCGGGCTCGGCTCCTACTTTAGCCCAAAAGGCGCTGGCGATGCTCGATGCAGAGCTAATGGTTGTCGCGGACTGAGAAGTTTTAATATTCGACATTGGTACAACGCTTGAGAATAGCTTGCAGGACGGCCGGCTTAGTAAATAAACCGACCATGCGGAGACTGAACTACCACTTCGTTCTCTCCATCTTTAAATTTTACCTGGCCGATCACCTTGGCGGCAATCCCAAATTGGCCTGAAAGCTGAATTATATCCTGCGCAACCGAGGGTTCAACGCAGGCTTCAAGCCGGTGCCCCATGTTAAAAACTGCGTACATCTCAGACCATGGCACATTGGCTTGGCCCTGGATTAAGGTAAAAATCGGCGGAATTGGGAAGAGATCCTCTTTTTCAAATCGAACGTTGCGACCAAAGCGCTTAATTTTGGTCTGGCCGCCACCTGTACAGTGGATCAGTGAGTGGGTCTCGTTAAAAAAGTGTTTAAGTATGGAGTGGATTAGTGGTGCGTAGGGTTTGGTAGGGCTTAAGAGCGCTTCTCCCACAGTCATGCCCAACTGATCGTTTTTGTCGGTGACTTTAAAGGAGCCACTGTACGAAATATTCGGAGGAAGATTCGGGTCTGCTACCTCTGGATAACGTTCAGGGTGGTAGCGCGAGAGCAGGGCATTACGGGCCAGGGTTAGCCCGTTGCTTCCGATGCCAGAGTTCGGAGCCTCCTCGAGCGCTGATTGTCCGCTACTACTAAAGCCAATGATAAGATCTCCCGGTTTAACCCGATACGTATCGACCAGAGCCGTCCGCGGAATCCGCGCACTCATTGTTGAATCGACGATTAGTGTTCGTACTAAGTCTCCTACATCTGCTGTTTCTCCTCCTGCAAGGGTGATAGTCAGTCCAGCATCTGAAACCTTTTGCGCGATCTGCTTGTATCCTTGAATGATTTCGCTCACGGCTGAATCGGGCACGAGGTGTCGATTGCGTCCGATCGTATTGCTCAGCACTAACCCCTGCGTGGCGCCGGCACACGCCAGGTCGTCTAAGTTCATCACCAGACTGTCTACGGCAAGGGATCGAAACCAGAGCGGCTCGCCAGTTTCTCTAAATAAAAGATACGCAACGATACTTTTAGTACCTGCGCCATCAGCGTGCAGGAAGAATGCATAGTTCGGATCCCCGTAGGGATCCGAACATGGGGTTGCAAAATACTGTGAGGTGGCTCCCTCGCCTATGGCGCTGAGCACTCCTTCCTTGGCGGAGGAGGCTCCTAAAGCTGCATATGTGGAACTTTCGCTTGAGCTTTTACTCACGTATGCTTTTTGGTAAGGCTACTTTCTTAGGGATTTTACGAATGCTACTACATCATCAAGCTGAGCATCGTTCAGATCGGATTGCGCTGGCATCAATACACTCAAACCGACAGCTGCCCCGCCTTTGGAGATAATTTCTTTTAGCTTGGCATCATCCTTGGCGTACTTATAATCAGCTCCGCTCAGATTCCTAGGTTTCTGATCGGCCGGCATAGTTGCCGCAAGGGCTCCATCTCCTGCGCCTTTATCACCATGACACATGGCGCAGCGTTGAGCGTAGAGCGCCTGACCTTTGGCGGCATCTCCCGCAGCAAAAGCGGACGATGCAAATCCAAAAGTTGAGAGTGATAGGAGAATAATAGCGTTGATTTTCATAAGACTATCCTTTTTTCTTGGCTGCTCTTGCGGAGCTGCTGTGTCCGCACTATACCTGTAACAAACTGTCTTGAAAAGAATATCGAAGCGGGTGTTGTTGGTCTGCTTAATGATAATGAAGTCCTTATGAAGAACGTTATGCAGTGGGTCACTGACACCATCCGTGCGCGAAGTAGGGATGAGTGGCAGAGTTTTTTTCAGGGTAAGGTCGCTGATATCCGAGAATATGCCAGGGCGCACGGTGAGCGTGCAGCCCTGATCGCTTTTGGGTTGGGTATATTCTTAGTGCTGTGCTACAAGCTGGCGCTAGTGGTGGCTTGCATTGCTGTCTTGGCGTACCAGCTAATTCTTATTATTTCCGATACCCCTAAAGATTAAGAAGCGCCGCTATTAAACCTATTAAATCCCCTAAACCTATTAAATCCCCGCAGTGCGAGTCTGTGGGGCTTTTTGGCGCATCACAAATAATAGTAGCACATCCGCAAGAGCGTCGGGTGGGAATCGTCGCCATTGTGGCGCTTTGTTTGAAAGGCTTGTGATTCTAATATGTTGCAGCGTTATGTAATGTGCTGCAGATTATAAAGTTGTTTCATGAAGCCGCCGATTCTGAAGTTACGGGGTGAATCAGCATGAATAAAGCGATTGTGAGCCCAGAACGGATAATATACCTGGCCCACGATTTGGAAGCTGCGGGTCTTTTGTGGAATCCAGAGGTGGGGGATGAGGTGGCGGACCGCGAGGGCA
>Ga0315904_10006022_pt1 | contig 16674 bp, 30 predicted proteins | sample LakEriMetagenome_6_FD_203529 | JGI IMG/M metagenome (GOLD analysis project Ga0315904, IMG submission 203529) | Freshwater fungal communities from buoy surface, Lake Erie, Ohio, United States - Buoy 12 MA120 | ecosystem: Environmental > Aquatic > Freshwater > Lake | place: USA: Lake Erie, Ohio...
GGTCTTCGTTCTCAATCCTATTCGCCTTATAGATGCGCTGTATGAATTCATCCAGTGCCGCGATTTCCTCCTGTTTCCAATCAAGCGCAAACCATTTGTGGGCTGGGCATGATGCAAATCGAAACTTTGTTTTAACAGGCATCACACAACCGCAAAGCTTTATCTTCTCTTTGTAGTGTGTCACGCTGTTTTCTTCAGGGTCTACGGTATCACCAATGATAAGTGTTCCGCAGGATGAAGTTAGTGGTTTGAAGAACTTACATTTTTTGCACGTGTTCAATCTCTCGCGTTGAATGTGCAATGGCACGTTGAAGTTTAACATATTCTCTTATTCGTTTTAATGCTCGATGTATTGAAGTGCGAAGGTAGTTGTATGGAATACCTGTTTCGCGGCTTAATTCTTTATAGTCAAAGTCAGGTTTGCTGTATAAACGTAACAATATGCTGTCGTATTCGTTTAAACGCCCAATTGCGCTGTATAAGTATTCACCATCTATAAATGCGCCTATCCATGTTTCATCTTGTTTGGTATCTGCCACTTCACGTTCGATGTGTAATTCGTAGTATTTGCGGTATTTCACAGCATAATCACTTCGGTTGCTGTGCCATGATAACCACAATGCACGATTTACATATTGCTCTACCTTCCCACCACACACGATATCCTTCACATCTTGCTCTGGTCTATCCATTAACCGGGCAAGGACTTCATGCAATAGATCACTTGCCTTTGTTTTATCGTGAGTAAGCCCTGTAGCTTTGTTCAGCCACTCGTTATAGTGCTTTCCAATATGGATACTTACACAGTCGATTTGTTAAAAATAGTTAAAATGTGGTGTAACTTCTTGCACATTCCAAAAAAGGGTGTACATTTGTACACGTCAAAGATAACACAAAAACACACAACATGACCTATTTCACTTTTGAACACGATTGCAGCAATGCACCACTCACACTCACTATCGAAGTTGAGTATTCAATCTACAACTTTTCAGGCAACTATTACGAGCCAGCAGAAACGTCTATAAAAGACCACAAATTCAAACTGCTTTGCGCTGGCATGGATTTAACCTCATGCATCATGAATAGCAAAAATGAAAAGCTAATAACTGAATTAGAGAACGCAGTTATTGATGCTATTTGGGAAAACGAAAAATATCTGTAATCAATTTTTAATTTCAATACACATGACAAACACAATCACAATTCCAACACGTGCCACTACTGTAATTGGCACAACTGAAATCAAGTTACCGTTTTATTTTACATCCGGTGACTGGACCAAAATCTATTGCTGCATGAATGAGAATTACGTTCTTGTTACTGTATATGCCAATGGTAGTTCAATCCAAATCGAGAGCAAGCAGTACGAAGATGAGCATGAAGTATCATTCCGCTTAGAACGTGAAAGCCGCGACAAGCACTATGCAGCTATTGACCAGTCGGTATTCATGCATAAGTTCAGTGAAGCGCATCGTCAAATCTTCTACGTAGCCAATCCACAATTAAAACCAATCGAATGAGAAAGCGACAGGAATTGAACCAACTAATAGCACGCACAGTAGGGAGCAAAGCTGCTCTCCTACGTGCGATGCAAAGGAGCAACACGCCAATAGTGAAAAAGACATTGCACAATTGGTGTGATGATCCGGGCAGCATCAAACTACGCCAGCTAATGAACCTTAGCCGAGTGATGGAAGTGCCAGTGTGCGAGATAGTCGATTGTATAACCATTAAAAACGAAGGCGATGAGTGAATATAAAGCATATATAAAGACTCAAGGCAAGAAGCTGCGCACTACTAAGCTACCAACACGCAGCGATATTCTTACTATCATGAAGAAGTTTGATAAGATAAGCTTTGCGGATTTGCGAAAGGAGCTAAACGTAAGTAATGCTAAGTTGATGGATTGGTGCAAGCTGGTATTCAGCACAGACGATAAAGAAAAACGTTGGCGAGAAATCGAGCAGAACCTGAACAACTTAGAGTTTCATGAGAACTTTACCGATTCGATGCACAGTGAATACGATGTACACGATGTGCGCAGGGTAAATGACAAGAACATGTACATCGTTAAAAAGAAGGTAGTCAATGAAAATCGCATGTGCTATCTTGTTACATTGAATAATGACCAGCACGTCATAGTTCGATTTGATATACCCGTAGAACGTAGCAGCGTGCAATACTGCCCAATTACATTAGGTTGTGATTATCAGGTAAATTCACTCGGTCAATGGGAATACATGGAGCTGGAATCACATCTACCTGTCATAAACATTCAGGCGGATGAAGACTACATCGGGAAGTTTTGGCTAGCAATATCTAATTCTTTGAATGCATGAAGCACGAAGAAAGCAAGATTCAGCAACGTTGCGTAGAATGGTTCCGCTATTCCTTCCCTCGCACCTTAATCGCTTCCTTCCCCAATGGTGTGTTTATAGGTGGCACTCCGGTACAAAGAGCCAAACGCTGGAACATTTTGAAAGCAGAAGGGGCTATGCCCGGTATGCCTGATTTGATGATCTGCATGGCTTCAGGTGCATACCATGCACTGTTTATCGAGATGAAGACCGAGAAGGGCAAACTATCCGACACACAAAAAATCGTTCACGCACAGCTTATCAATGCAGGATATGCAGTAAAGGTGTGCAGGTCATTTGAAGAATTTACAATCACAATTAAAACCTATTTAGAGCAATGAGAAAAAACACAAAAAGCAAGTATTACGAATTTATGTGTGCATTACATGCCATGCAAGAATTTGATATCAAACAAATGCGCAATGAATATCGTGTAGGTGCGCGATTGATTACGCTGATGCGCGAACACAATATGATTAAACGCGAAGGCAATGTGACACGCTGGATAGGCGATAAGCCTACGCAAGCAATAGCCGTTGCATTTGCTAAAGAATGTTTGAAGGAATCACGTATTGCCAATGCACAAAGCAAAGCAGGTACGCAGCAGCTAACTATAAAACCCATCAAACGTGTTGAGCGAACACAGCCAGCACCGGTGCAGCAAGAACCCGAATGCGATAACAGTAATAGCAAGATGCTATTGATTATGGCTGTTGGTGCTGTAATCGGATTCATGATAGCAACTGCGATTTGGAAATAACATAGGGGTAGCCGAAAACCTTACAGAGTAGGCAAAAAAAACAATTTTATTTTATGTCATTATTTAAGAAAGAACCAATGATTGCATCTACGCATCAAGTTCACACAACAACTGATTACTTTTTGTTTAAGCCCTTAATAGGCAACAGAACAAAAAACCTGTTGCACATTAACCGATTGAAAAAGTCAATGGCTGAGCAGTATCTGTTTACTGTTATTATCGTAAATGAAAATTACGAAATCATTGATGGACAACATCGCTTTGAAGTTATTAGTGAATTGAAACTGCCTTTGCATTACGTAATTTGTCAAGGCTATGGTTTAGATCATGTGCATCGCTTTAATCAAATTTCCAAAACATGGAATGCAGATGATTACATGAACGGATATTGTGAGCTCGGTTATGAAGATTACATTTCATATCGTGACTTTAAGAATAAATATCAAATTGGTCATAATGAATGCATGCTGTTGCTAAGTGGAACTGGAAGCACTAAGAATGCAGGTAACTTTAATTCCGGTCTATTGAAAATTAAATCCATGAAAGAAGCGAAGACCATTATTGAAAAGATTCTGCTTTTACAACCTTACTACGATGGATTCAAAAGAAGAACTTTCATCTATTGCATGTATGGTTTGATGAAAAACCAAAACTTTGAATTTACCGAATTCATTCAAAAGCTAAAGATTCAACCGACAGCATTGCAGCATTGCACAGATGTAGAGCAATACACTGCATTGATTGAAGAAATATACAATTACAAGCGCAGAGATAAAGTAAATCTTCGTTTCTAATTTGGAATTGTGAAAGGGTTGTGTATATTTGCAACGCGTACCCTATGAAAAACATTTTAAATCCCATCTTCACTGCATTGCCATAAGCCATTCGGCTGAGGGTACGCCTTTGCATGTGAAGGTGGGTATTTAGTTTTATGTATCTTGATTCAGGTAGATCAATAGTGGAAACTAATCCGCCACGTTTTCGTGACATGCGTTCACAATGTTTTGTTCAATTTTCAAGAATCAATGGCTCAATTTTCATGTCAGCATATCGTGATTCGGATGGTGAAGCCGTATATATTTCAATGACTGATTATGAAGTTAACCGCATGATTGAACATCTTCAAAAATTACTCGATGAAAAATAATGGCTATTCATATTCACGGGCATGGTTTGACTATGCATTTGAACACCCGGAGCAGGTCACTGCTTCCCATGGTATTTTGTACCTATGGCTTGTTGAGATAAACAATCGTTTGGGTTGGGTAGATATATTCCAAATCACAGCCAGCGAATGCATGCAAGGAATGGGATGCAAAAGCTACAACACCTATAAGAAGTGTTTTGACCAATTGATTGAATGGGGCTTTGTTAAGGTGGTAAAGAAGGCAGTCAATCAACATCAATGCAATATAGTTGCCCTATCAAAATTTGACAAAGCAAGTAACAAAGCACTTGACAAAGCATTGATGAAGCACTTGACAAAGCAAAGTGAAAGCACATTACAAAGCAATGTTGAAAGCAACTGCGACATTCATAAACAAGTAAACAATAAACAACAAACCATAAACCATAAGCGTAGTGTTTTCACACCACCATCCGAAAATGATATTTATAATTTTATGGGTGAGTTGAATATGAAATCGGGTGGTAAGTGGAGCGAAATGAAGATTGTTGCAGAAAGCAAAAATTGTTTTGACCACTACACAAGCACCGGGTGGAAAACATCGGGTGGCGCAAAAATCGTTTCATGGGAATCGACTGTCCGCAAATGGATGAACAATGCATTTAAATTTGACCAAAATAAAAAACCAAATCAAAATGAACGAGAGAAAAGAAATAACGACCTTGAACAATTCCGCAAGCAGTACCGAAGCAGCCTTGCATCAAGTTTTGGCATCCAAGACATCCCCAGCACTGAGTGAGATTCGAAAAGCTAAAGGTGAACAGGCAGCACTGGGTGTGTTGGTTGCATTGATGGATGAGTGCCAACAGTACTTTAACCTTCAGCAGCCTATGAATCCACAGCAGCTTATGCTTACAGCTGAACTAATCATGGAAGAATACTATTACCTGCGCATAGAAGAATTCCGTATCTGCTTCCGAATGGCAATGAAAGGTGAGTATGGACCGATTTACAACCGTATTGATGGGCAAGTATTCTTTGAGTGGATTCGAAAATATTTTACTAAACGCGATGCAGTAACAACACGAATGCTTAAGGATCAGCAGACCAACAACAACATCTACGAAATGTTCCAGCATCCGCAAATTATGGATGCGATGCAACAGGCAGCAGATAAGTTAAGCATCAAAGAAGAACCGGTGCGCGAAGTCAAAAGGGAAAAACCACCGCAGATTGAGATTGCACTCATGCGCGAATACGATGCGCTGCCGCAATGGGATAACGACATGCGCTTCCGCGTGTACAAAAACAAGCCGTATCAGTTTACCGAATACAGGCAGGAACGTTACAGGGAATTAATCGAAACGCAAAATGAATACTGATATGCAATACGATCAACAGAAACATGTAGACATGCTACGTCAAATGCAGTACAATCAACAGAAAGAAGTCGAGCTGCTACGCAAGTTGTTCTTGCTAACAGCTAAGCGAAGTATGCGACCAGCGATGAGTGATAACATGGCAATGCGTCTTATCTTTGAGGAATTACATTTGCTAACTGATAAAGACGAATACAAGCTATGACTATCGGTGAACTGTGGGATGCATTAGCACAATACCCGGATGAAACAGAAGTGTACATCGGGTATATTGATGGGCACAGCATCCAGCAACTGAACTTTGATGTAGTAATAACAACAGAGTTTGGAGGCAAGAAGACAGTATCACTGATGTACGAAGACATCAACATCATAAATAATTAAATACAATGAGCAATTACCAAATGCAAGAAGGGCAGTTCACCCTATTTAAGAACAACAAGACAACCAATAACGCACCTGAATACACAGGTGAAATCATGGTGAATGGAAAGAAGATGCGACTGGCTGCATGGGTTAAGGAAGGAAAGAACGGCAAATTCTTTAGTGGCAAGATGAGTGAACCGATTGTAAAACGTGACGAACAACAAGACGAATCATCAGGAGATTTACCATTCTAATGAACCTGCCTATCCTACCTGAAGACAAAGCTAACCATGCGCTGTATGGCTTAGTCATTTATGCACTTTCTGCATCTTTGTTCGCTCCACCTTTTGCGATGGTGGCTGTGTTTGCCTGCGCGATAAGCAAAGAATTGTACGATTCTGTGCTTAAGGAAAAAGCGTTTAGCAATGCAGACATGATAGCCACGCTATGCGGTGGATTAGTGGGAATGTACATCGGTTTGTTTACATGATAGAATACCTGCCTAAACAGAAGGAAGCATTGCGCGTGCTGGGTAACTCACACCCGGCACGTGTTGTGCTCTTCGGAGGAGCTGCAGGTGGATCAAAATCTTTTATCGGTTGTGCATGGCAGATAAGCCGCAGGTTTAAATATCCGGGCACACGTGGGTTAATAGGTCGGAGTAAATTAGATACATTAAAAAAGACCACGTTAAAGACATTCTTTGAAGTAGCGCACATGTTTGGTCTTGCGCCAAATGAACACTACACCATTAATAATCAAACGCACGTAATTACATTCAGCAACGGAAGCGAGATAATACTAAAAGACTTGTTTGCCTATCCAAGTGATCCTGAATTTCACTCATTAGGTGGTTTGGAATTGACAGATGCGTATGTGGATGAAGCTGCGCAGGTAAGTAAACGAGCAATAGACATTCTTCAGTCGCGCATTCGTTTTAAGCTACGCGAATATGACCTGCCACCAAAGATGCTACTCACATGCAATCCTTCCAAAGGTTGGCTTTATAATGAATTCTATGCACCACACAAAGCAGATAGTTTAGCACAGCACCTTGCATTCATTCCTTCTTTGCCTACCGACAATCCGCATCTACCTGAAAGCTACATCGAAACTTTGGAACGTTTGCCCGAAATAGACAGGCGAAGGTTGTTGTATGGAGATTGGGAGTACGATGAAAGCGTAGACAACCTATACCAGTACGATGATTTGGTGCGCTGCTTCCGGGATGAAGAAGCAAAAGGTGAAAAGTACATTAGTGCCGACATCGCGCGACTTGGAAAAGATAGAAGTGTTATTTGCGTGTGGCATGGATTGCACCTTATCGAGATTCACGAACTACGAAAGCAACCTATCACAACAGTAGTCACAACCATTCGCCAGCTATGTGATAGGCACAGCATCAAACTTAGCAATGTGATCTGCGATGAAGATGGGGTTGGAGGGGGTGCGGTCGATGCGCTCCGTTGCAGGGGCTTCCTTAACGGTGGACGTGCTAAGCAAGCAGATAAGTTTACCAACCAAAAAGCAGAATGTTACTTTAAGCTTGCAGAATTAATTGAGCAGAATAAAGTTATTTTCAAAGTCAATCAGTTTCGTGATGTGATTGTGCAGGAACTGGACATGATACGCAGGCGGCAACCGGAAGCAGACGGAAAGTTAGCCGTAATCAGTAAAGATGAAATTGCCCGGATGCATGGCAAGTCACCTGACTACGCAGATGCCATAATGATGCGCATGTACTTTGAATTGTTTCCGAATTACGGCAGCTATTCGTGGGCATAGCCCCTCTCAATTTTAACAATTTTTAACTTGCGTGTGTAATTACTTACACTACATTTGTCGCATCAATTAAAAACAAAACACATGAAAACAGCATCTAAAATCATTCGCTACATTATCGCAGCAATTATTCTTTACGCAGTGCTTAGCTACTGCCAAGAAATAAACGATTGCCTAATGAAATACTAATCAATAAACAATAGCAACATGAACTCATTTCACAAAGACAACTTAGAAGCATTGCAGAAGTTCCAGCAAATGCTGAATGCAGAACCTGACCAAGCAGGTATTGAATCCACACCGGATAAGAAAGCACGTACGCTGGTTATTAGCCACGTTGAAACCACGTTAGATGAATTATTCTTCGGACATTGGAGAACAGAAAATTTCAAATGGGCAGTATTAGCTAACGAAGTGCAGGCATCCATTGACTTGGTAGTGATTCACCCTATTAGTGGTTACGAAATACGCAGAGTAGGTGCAGCTTCAGTTATCATTATGGTAGATCGCGTGCCTGATGGTGTGACCGGTACTGAACGCAATAGATGGGCATTGAATCCCGATAATAAAAAAGCGAATGCTATGGACTTGGCTTTTGGTAAACTCAAAGCAGAGTGCCTTAAAAACGCTGCGCTGTCATTAGGTAAGGTATTCGGGCGTGACGTTAATCGCGTGAATAAAGACACATACAAGCCATTTAAATTGAAAGGTGCGCTTGGTCGTGGGCATGAACAGGATGTAGCGTATGTGCGCGAACTAATCCAGCAGGCAACCGACCTAACACAGCTGCATAAAATCTTCAAAGCATGCAGCCCTGAAGTATTAGCCGAAGTAGGCGATGAACTGAATGCCAAGAAAGAGCAGTACGGTATTACCGAATAAATGTTAAAAATGATAGCAAGTGGTTACAGATTGTAACCATTTGCTATTTTTACCCCATCAATCAATAACAACATGAACAACACACTATTTAGAGCATCGCAGCTTGGTAAGCTTATGACCGATGCACGCACGAAATCAGGTTTATCCGAAACGACTAAGAGCGCATTGCTCGAAGTCTACGTTCAACAGAAGTACAACCGGTACAAAGAAATCAGTAACAAGTACATTGAAAAAGGTTTAGCTGTTGAGAATGATGCCATCGATATGTGGCGCAGGCATCGTGGTGAAATCGTATTCAAGAATGAAGAAATGTTTACCAATGACTTCATCAAAGGCACGCCCGATTTGCTTATCAAAGATGAAGCAGGTGCAGTAATCAATGTGCCCGATATTAAATCAAGTTGGGATATTCATACCTTTATGGATGCAAAGACCAACGACATCAGCAAAGACTACTACTGGCAAGGGCAAGCCTATTGCTGGTTAACAGGTGCACCACGTGCCACATTCTGCTACGTGTTAGTTAGCGCACCGATTGAAATGATTAACGATGAAAAGTACAGATTATCGCGCAGGCTTAATCTTATTGATCCACAAGGTGACCCTACCTTCATCAAAAAAGCAAAGAGCATTGAACGCAACATGATATACGACATGCCACGTTTCATGCGCGAATATCCGGATGCAAATCTTGAAACGCCACAGGACGAATGGGCGTTTGATATACCCATCGCTGAACGCATCCATGAAAAGGTAGTGGAGTTTGATGCGGATGCAATCGCAAAGCTTCAGGAGCGTGTACCAATGTGGCGTGAATATCTTAATACCTTAGCACTATGAGTAAATTCACAACAGAACAATTATGGGATATGCTTTTTCCAACCTTAGAAAAAGGAGATCCACAACTAAAAAAATTATTGTTTAAAACCATCATGACAAACGAAACAGATTTTCGAAATCACGCTGAACATGAAATAGAGCGATTGAGTGGACTTAAGATAAATGAGGTTTATGATAAACTGATGCGAGGCGAAAAAGTTATGGTAACAAATGATATACAGGCAAACTAAAAAATAAGCCATGAGTACCGACCAACTCAAAGACCACGTGCGCAATTCAATGCAGCACTACTACAACAAAGAGCAAGTAATCGAATTAATCAACAAGCTAAACAATGAAAGCAAAAGACAAAGCATGGCAACTGTACTCGAACTATTTTGATATAGTCGAAGCTGGTGATCAACATGGAGATTTAGCATTGATGCACATGCGTGCCATTAACGCTGCGCTGTATTGCGTAGATGAAGCATTAACAAACGCACCCAGCGACATCATGCAAGACTTTGATGGCACCGGTGAATTCTATTCAGTCAAAGCATACTACCACCATGTCAAAAACGAAATACTGAAAATGAATGGCAGCAAAGAAAATGCGCTCAATAGACGAGCTGAAAGCAGAGCGAACTAACCTGCTGCAGATATTTGTCACAGCTAAAACACGCTACGTAAAAGACAACCTGCACCACAAAATCAAATCAGTAAACAAAGAACTGTATACACTAACCAAAGAAATAAAATATCTATGAGCGATAAAAAAGAAACAGCAATGCGTAGACTAAGCAAAGCCTTACGCAAAAGGTTTCAAGGACCATCCGTAAACATATCATGGATTGAACTGGATGCATTCATGATGAAAGCCCAAACATGGGAATTAGAAAACATACTGAATTCCTACAACGAAGGTTACACCGATTGTAAAAATGGACTACCAAACAAAGCAGAAAATGAAAGCAACACTAACGTTTAATCTACCCGAAGAACAAGTAGAATACAACTACACCCTTAACGCTGCCCGGTATAAGGATGCGCTTAAAGACATCATGGAATTGATGCGCAGAGAATACAAGTACGGTGAACACGTTGAAGAAGTAAGTGATAAGATTGCAGATTTGTACGATAGGTTTATAGAAATGACAGAAGGGCTGCTGGATGAATAGGTTTCTAATCCTTAGCAGTGGGCGCATCATTGCTGCACCTTGCGATAGCCTTGCTTCCAAAGAAACCTACCCAGTGCCTCACCTTCAGCATCCACCTTTTCCTCACTCCACTCCGGCTGGATGTGATGAAGATATTCGTGAATGAGAACAATCATGTAGCGCATAGGCGGTAACGTTGGGTCTATCTCAATAACGTTATCGCAGTACAATCCATCCGCACGTTCTCTTCCCAACTTTCGATGGATAACTTTTGGATGTTGCTTGCGTTTCATGTTTATATTTGCCGCGTTTGTGTACTATTGTTAATGTTTTTGTTATTTGATTGAAGAATGCCCTGCAACGGTGGGGCATTTTTCTTTTACCGAATCTTGCCGTTTACTATACGGTAATTGCTCACTTCAAATTCGCCAGTATCTAATACACGCACATGTGCAAAGCCATGATGGTGTTTGTTGATAGGCATGTAATCAGGATGCAATTCACACAAACACGCAACACTCCAGCAGGTTGTTATCTTGCCATTGATGTTTGGCTCGGTGTGTTCGCTTGCCTGATGGTGATGACCACACAATGCGCTGTCTTTTGCACGTAGGAACAAACCACGCGCGATGTTTACCGGGCTGAATACAGATGCACCCAATTCATGACCATGTAAAATAGTAAGCTTGCCTGCATGAATAATCTGCTTATCCGGAATAAAAGTGATGTTTAACTCATCAAGCTTCATCAATGATTCAAAATTGAACTCATCCATGCCAAGCAAATCAGGTGCATTGCGCATGATGTAGTGGTCATAGCGCACATCATGGTTGCCACACTTGTAATAGATAGCAGCATTCGGGAATAGCTTGCGTAATGTTTGCAAGAATTGTCTTGTCATTAAGACTTCATGCCCAAAGTTCCGTTTGCGTGGATCCTTTTCAAAGCGACTGATAGCATAGAAGTCTATAATATCACCATTGAGCAGAATAGTATTGACATCGTTGTCAAGTCCATACTTCAGTGCCAGCGTCAATGCCTGAATGTTGTGGTACGGCACGTGAATATCCGACAGCAGCAGAATGTTGTTGTGGTTTGTGGGTAGCTTGAAAGGTTTGTAGTTTGCTTCCTGCGATGGCGGCAGATCAAGTGGATTCGCTTCTTGTGGAATCAACTCATTGACCATATTGGTAAAGTCACCGATATGGTTATCCAACTTTTGAAGCTGTGGAGTCGGTTTGACAGGTTGGATAGAAAGCTTATCTACATACCTGCGATAGGTTTTCTCTAATGAATTGACCGTAATATCTAAGCCATACTTTTTTATCAGATCGCGAACACGTGGTAAAAGTGGTCCTGTTCCATCATGTAATTCACGATGTAGCTTTTCGCGGTCTATTGTATGCATAGTATTACTTATTAGCTTTCAAGTAGCCATTCAGTTCAGCAAGGTGCGAACTAATCATGGCAATCTGCGTTTGTATCGCATCAATCTTCCCTTCCAACTTATCATTCTTACTATTCAATTCGGCTTTCTGTTCTTTCAGCGCAGTATTAATCATTTCAATTTCTCTTTTATGGTAGGTGTCTATTCCGCGCACTTGCCCGGCTAACTTATCCACGCTGCGCTTTAATGCAAAATATAACGATGCAAGTGATATAGCTGCACCGAGAATTGTAATAACATCACGTAATTCAAAAGCCATGTTCATAGGATTGCAAAATATATAGTAGAAAAAGCCAGTCCTGTGATACCGAGTGTAAGTGTTGTGTTAGTAATTATTAACCGTCTGTTCTTCTTTTTTAATTCGCCTATTTCATTATCCTTTTCAACTGCAATGGCCTTTTCAATGCTTTGCTTGTTCTTATATATTTCCGCTAATGTTTCATAACTCGTTGCCTGAATGCCTGTTATCTTCGCGTAATAGGTAACCTTCAACCGTTCCATTTGATACAGCGAATCAATCTGCATTGCCGTATCATACCAATACAACATGCTATTGAAATTGAGATTGAAAAGCTGCCTGTCGTAGGTTGTAAGTTCGGGTGTAAAACCCTGCTTTGAGAAGTGAGTCGGACTTTTTGAGGGTTGAGCGAAACTTGACATCGTTATCAGTAGCAGAACCAGAGAGAATGTTATAGGTTTCATTGCGGTAGATTTCATTGGTGATTTGTTGCTTTGTGATAATGGTGTCTTGTTCGACCTGTAGGGAATCAATTTTTAAGAATAGACTGTCCGTTTTTGCGTTATTTATTTCAATGATTTGGTAGAGCGAATCATTGATGTCTTGTAACCTTTTTATAGCAGGATTTGTTACGGGCTTATTACATGAGCGCACGCTGAATACTACAACCAGCGTGACAATCACAACACTCAATCCGATTAAGAGCTTTGTCCTTTTCCCCATCGCGTTATGTGTAAGTTTTTAGTTAGTGGTCGAATCTTGTAATACACTCCATCACGTGACCGACTGTCACGCATTCCTTGATCATTGGTGTTGCCTTCAATGGTGCGCACTGAATACTTTCCTACTCTGTCCACGATGCCAGTATGACCAATGCCTTTGTATCGTTGTTTGCGAAAGCTTGCATAACTCAAAGTCATGATAAGCACATCATCATCATTAAACGTTTTTACAAATTTGCCATCGGTAAATATCACATCGCGCTTGTTATATGCAGTCGGTGACCAACCTGTGATGGTATTAGGTATACCACACTCATTCAGCATAGCCATGACAAAAAATGAACACCATGCATAACCGGGCAACCATCCTTCCTGCTTCATCAATACCTGCAAAGCAGCATCGTTGAAACCTTTATTGTTACCGCCACGCTCTTTTACACCGACGAATGATGCAGCCGTAGTTCTTACGCAGTAGCCATCATCAGCATGCGTAAAATAAACAGGAATGCAGCAAAGTAGAACGCATATAAGAGCAGGTACAAGACAACCTTTTGCCATGTGGTGAGATAGGTATTTAGTTCATGCTTAATTTCCTTACTGTATACTTCGCGTTGTAATGCCCTAAAATTGAAACGAATTCCTAAAAACGTAATGAAGTTAGCAAACACCATGATGAGTGAAGCCAGCACTATGTATTGAACGTATTCGGTAGATATGAGTGCATCACCAAAGTATTCGCTACTCAATGCACCCGCAATCAGGAATACTGCAAAGGCAATCGGTATTGACCACAAGCCATCGAACAACTGAAGGTTGTACCGGATGAACTTGTAAGTAATACTTGACTGTTCACTTTTTGGTTTTGTCTGCTTCTTTGTTGCCATTGCTTCGTAGTTTTAATGAAAGCTCACGCTCATACTTGCGCAAACGTTCAGTGTAATCTTGTTTCAATGTCTTCTTTTCACTCATGGTATACGATTAATGATATTGCGTGAGTAGGTAGGGCGGTAGCTGGTCGATGTGTTGCCCGATGAAAACTGATAATTAAGCGTGTTGGTTACATCAGTTCGCGGTGAACGGTCAGGCCATTGCGCTGTGCTGTATTCAGGAAACAAACTTGAATTCGCACACAAGTAATCGACTAACAAAGTGGTGTAATGCTCCGCGTTTTGACGTGCCCTGTCAATCATATCCTTCATAACCAAATCCGAAACAGGTACAGTGTCTTCACTTTGACGTTGCACCAGCGTGCCATTGTCCATGCGATAGCAAAGATTCGGAGTTACATCTACCATGACCCACCACAGCAGCATCTTTTGGATGTAATCTTCTAAAAGTGTTTGGTAGTTACCTGCAATCGTATTGTTTGCCACATCATTTTTTATCTTATTCAGCAAATCAGTTCCCAAAAAGGGAAGTAGCCATTTGTCCTGCGCCAAATAGATTGACGGATATAGAAGGTTTGGATCAACACTACCATTGATAGTAGTGTACTTCTTCACGTAGTTCTCGGATATTAGTAATACTTCAGCCATAGTTTTGTTTATTTATCTCCGTATATAGGATTGGTTGGTAGAAAGCCGTTATTGTCTTGGTCAATAGGCAATTTTGCTACACGTCTATCATTTCGCACTTTATATCCCATACGTTCAGCAAGTGAAACCGCTATTCGTGTTGCATCAGGATCATTCGGGTTAATCTTCGCCCCATTTGCATCTACATATACTCGCTTCTCCCAAAAGTGTTTGCAGTTTCCACCGCCTTTGTAGAACCAAATATCATAAGTAGCTGCGCCTTCAGGTCCCCATCCGGGATTGACTGCAACATTTTCCATTGCCACTATATCTTCTTTCCGGTACAGCTTACCTGCTTCAAGCATCTTACGACAGAATGGGCGCATATTATCATGCCTAAAGTCACCTGCGTAAACGTAACGAGTAATAAAGTATTTGCCATCGATAATGGCATCTTGTTCACTCTTTGCAGCTGGTCGTGCCGCACCTGTGCGCACTGCGAATGCGTGTTCGATTTCATCATCTGCATTGTAGGCATCAATTAGAATCATGTCGGCTGTTGCATCTTCACCTAATTCGATTAATGCTTCAGCTACGTGTATATCCTGCAGTTCTTCTTTGTTTACACGTTCAACAATTCGTGATGCCCAACCTTGACCAGCGTCACCACCCCAAAGCTGCCATGCTATGCGACCTGCTGTTGGGAATCCTTCTTCGCCTTGATTCCATCCGCTCGCTTGCTTATCTACTTCGTGCCTTGAAAAGTAGCTGTACATTCTTTTGACAGTATCGAATGAAAGATTGCGTTTGTTGCTAATGTCACGCGCACGCGCCACACCTACTTCAGTACCACCGCGACCATATTCTTCGCGCCACTTTAAACCAAGTTCAGCTTCAGCAGCCATTTCATCCGTTGGCTGGTAGCTTTCTTCAGCAGCATCTACTTTTTTTTTTAACTCAACACTTGATTGAATCACTTCGGTAGGCAACAAAGAACCGGGTAACACATCAGCAAAGATTGCATCAATAGTAGCAGGTGGCAATGTTGGGAATGCAGCTTGTACGATTGCCTTTGCGCTGCTCACAGGAACAGCACCTGCGGAACTTTGCATCACAATATCAATAAGCGAACTAATCTGCGCACCATTCAAAGCCGTAGCAGCTACATCGGTAGTAACTCCACCTGTTGTATCTACCACTACTTCTGCCTGCTCAACTGCAAGTGGTGTGTTAGGCACAATCTCAAAGGTTACACCCGGAAGCTGATTGCCTAACAGTTCTTCAATGCTATGGTTAATCATTGCCTGATATGGCTCGACTACCTGCTTGTTGAATATCTCAAGACCTGTAGCCATTTCATCTTTGTTGCTACCAAATCCTGTATTCTCGCGAATACCGAATAGCAATGGTGTGGTTACACGATGCGCTGTAATAATCTTTTGCTGTGCAGTATCATTCATCAACTGATATTGCTTGTCTGCATCATTAACCGGAAATGGAGTGATTTCGGTCTTAGGTTGGTCACGTTCGTTGAAAAACATAACCACCTTGCCAGCATTACGCGCACCACTCATTTTGTTTTCCCAATCCAACATCATTTGCTGCTTCTGTTCAGGTGTTGCCTGCCCATTGTAGAAATTAATGATAGTAGAAGGGAAAAGACCGTTTGAGATTTGGTTGATATGGAAAATAGATATCTGCTTATCTAATTCGATGTAGTTAATCGCACTCCAGTAATCAGGGCGTGGATATGAATCACTACCTGTATACGTAAAGCACCAATAGATTTGTCGTGGTTCTTCGTTACGTGTTAGGTAGTTGTATTTTGGAATGAATTCAGGCGTGTTTTTCTTCTTGCGAATGTTTGACCAATCGTAGCTGTGAAAGATTCCTATCTCGCTTTCGTCTTCTTGATTCACCGCAATGCGGCATTCTTCGAATGGTATCGCGTTAAGCTTCGATATAACAGTGCGGTCATTGCTCCAAATGACTTCGATGAAGAAACCGCCAAATAACTTCAAATCCTTTGCGCAGGCATAAGTCAAAGTATCGATGTGCAGCGCATCTAATTCAGCTTGATATTGCTCCGACTGAATGCCCTTGCCTGCAATCATGTCACCAA
>Ga0315904_10006024_pt1 | contig 16673 bp, 10 predicted proteins | sample LakEriMetagenome_6_FD_203529 | JGI IMG/M metagenome (GOLD analysis project Ga0315904, IMG submission 203529) | Freshwater fungal communities from buoy surface, Lake Erie, Ohio, United States - Buoy 12 MA120 | ecosystem: Environmental > Aquatic > Freshwater > Lake | place: USA: Lake Erie, Ohio...
CGGATCCCAGGCGGCCGTGTCGATGCCATTGACGATGCCCGAGAGCACGTCGCTCCGCGCCGCGAGCACGCCCTCGAGGCCGCAGCCGCCTGGCGCCTGCTGGATTTCCCGGGCATACGTCGGGCTCACGGTGGTCACCGCGTCGGCGAACACGATCCCCGTCTTGAGGAGGTTGAGTTGGCCGTGAAATTCCATCTCCTGCCAGTTGAAGTGCCGCCAGTCGAGGCCGGTGAGCAGCATGTCCCAGTGCCAGAACAGCCCCTGGTAGGCCATGTTGTGCACCGTCATCACCGTCCGGGCCCGGGCCACGGCGTCGTGCGACGCATAGAGCAGCTTCTGGTAGGCGGGCACGAGACCGGCCTGCCAGTCGTGGCAGTGGACGAGATCGAACGGCCGGCCCAGCCGGCAGGCCAGCTCGAGCGCCGCCCGCGAGAAGAACACGAACCGCTCGGCGTTGTCGGCGTAGTCGTGGGCGCCGCCGTAGAGCGTGGGCCGGTCGAAGCAGTGGTCGTTGGCGACGAGGTAGATCTCGGCCCGCGCGTCGGGCAGGCGGCAGCGGAGGATCCGCGCGGGCAGGAGCCGCGTGCCGATCGGCACGTCGAAGGCGATGTCGGCAGGCTCGATCGGCAGCCCTTTGGCGAGCGCCTCGCGGTGGGCGGGGATGACGAGCGTGGTCTCGCAGCCGAGCCGCGCGAGCGCCTCGGGCAGGGCCCCGGCCACGTCGGCCAGCCCGCCGGTCTTGGCGAACGGCACGGCCTCACTGGCGACCTCGAGAACCCGCATCCGGCTGCCTTTCGTGGCGGCCCCGGCCTACGCGGGTCGGCCGGCCCGCGGGAGATCCGCCACTGCTAGTATAGATCGCGTTTTCGACACTCCCGGCCCGCCATGACCCCACTCGTCAACCCCGCGGCCCTGTTCAGGATCCGGCTCTCCTGCCCGCGGCGGGAGCGGCTCTGGCCGCCGGCCGGCTGGGGCATCGACGAGGCCTGCCGGCTGCCCTCGTTCGCCGCCGTCGCCGGCGTGCCCGACGTGCTCGACCTGTCACTCGCCTGGAACGACGACGGCCTCGCGGTGCGCGCCGTCGCCCGCGGCGTGGGTGAATCGCGGTGGTGTCAGCCCACACGGCCGGAGGACAGCGACGGCCTGCATCTCTGGATCGCCACGCGACCCACCGGCGACAGCCACCGCGCGGGCCGCTTCTGCCGGCGGCTCGCGCTTCTGCCCACGGGCGGCGGCCGGACGGCGGACAAACCCGTGGCCGTGGCCGCCATGATCCCACGGACGAGCGAGGTGCCCGCGCCGCTGCCGCCCGAATCGATCCGCATGGCGGCGCGAACCGCCGCCGACGGCTGGGAGATCGACGCCTGCATCGGCGCCGCCGCCCTGCCGGGCTGGGATCCCCGCGAGATCCCCCGGCTCGGCTTCTTCGCCGCCCTCGTCGACCGCCGCCTCGGCCGCGTGCCCTGCTTCGCGCCGCCGGAGTATCCCTGGGACGGCGACCCGACGACGTGGATCGAGCTCGAGTTGACGGGGTGAATGGCGAGTGGGCCGGTGTGGCCCGTCACGAGTCGGGGCCGAACGATTCCACCTCCACGAGCGCCGGCGGCAGGCTGTCGAGAAACACCCTGCCGTAGGGCTTCGTGAGCATCCGCGGGTCCAAAATCACCACGGAGCCATGGTCCGTTGCCGTGCGGATGAGCCGACCAAAACCCTGCTTGAGCTTGAGCACGGCCTCGGGCAGCTGATACTCCGCGAAGGCGTTGCCGCCGGCCCGCTTGATGGCCTCGATCCGGGCCGCCACGAGCGGCCGGTCGGGCACGGCGAACGGCAGCCGCGTGATGATCACGTTCACGAGCTGGTCGCCCGGCAGATCGATGCCCTGCCAGAAGCCGTCGGTGCCGAGCAGGACGCTCGCGGGCCCCGCGCGAAAGTCCTCGAGCATCCGCGACCGCGGCAGGCCGTCGGCCTGGCTGACGAACCGATAGCCGCGTTTGAGACACCAGCCCGCCAGGTCCGCGCTCGCCCGCTCGAGCGCCGCGTGGCTCGTGAACAGCACCATGGCCCGGCCTTCGCTCCGCGCCACGTGGCGGCGGATCATCGTCTGGCAGGCCGCGTCGAAGGCGTCGCGGTCGGCCGGGTCGGGCATGCCCTCGACGAGCACGATCCGCGCCTGACGCGCGTAGTCGAAGGGGCTGCCGAGTCGCCGCGCGAGTGCCGTCGGCGGCACGCCCAGCCGGCTGTTCAGGAACGTGAAGTCGGCGGCATCGGCCTCCTCCGCGACATCCTCTTCGTCGGCCGGCCGCCGCCGGGACGGCGCCCGCACGGCGAGCGTGGCGCTGGCGAGCACGACGGTGCCCACGCGGTCGAAGAGCTCGCGCCGGAGCGTCTCGCCCACGTCGACGGGCGCGCTCGCGAGCGTGATCCGCTCGCGGCCCCGTCGCGACCGCGCCGCCTCCACCCACCACACGCTGCCCGCCACGCCCTGCGCGAGCCAGGTGGCGATGGCGCCGGCGTGCGCGTCGAGCCGGTCGGCGAGCGCGAGGAAGTCGTGTCGCTCGGCGGGGCTCGCCAGGCCGTCGCCGGCCGCCCGCAGCCGCCGCGCAAGGTTTGCGAGCGGGCCGCCGAGCGCGTCGGCCACGAGACCGGGCGACGCGATCCGCCAGGGCGGCCCCTCGCGGCCCGCCACGGCGTCCTTCACCGCCGCGAAGAACTCGCCCGCGGCCCGCCGGCAGCGGCGGACGTCCGCCTCGAGATCGTGCATCTTGTAGTGCGGCAGCAACCCGCGGTCGCCGCGGTCGCTCCAGAGCTTGCCGAGCACCCGCTCGACGCCGCCGCTCGACACGCCCACGCCGAGATGCTCGCTGGCCACGGCCTCGACCGTGTGGGCCTCGTCGAAGATCACGATGTCGTGGGGCGGCAGGAGGCTCGCCCCTGCGCGGCGGACGGCGAGGTCGGCGAAGTAGAGCGCGTGGTTGACGACGAGCACCTGCGCGTGGGCCATCCGTCGCCGCGCGGCGTAGTAGAAGCACTGGCCGTGCGTGGGGCAGGCCCGGCCCATGCAGTTGCCCGAGTCGCTCTGCACCTCATCCCACACCGCGTCGGTCGGCAGGGCCTCGAGGTCCGCGAGCGACCCGTCACCCGTCCGCCTGGCCCAGGCCGCGAGTTCGAAGAGCTCGGCCCGCTCGCCGCCGTCGGGAAACAGGCTGCCGGACCGCTCGAGGGCCAGCTGCAGCCGCCGCAGGCTCACGTAGTTGGCCCGCCCCTTCACGAGCACCGCGGAGAACTCCCGCGGCATGACGGCGGCGACCAAGGGAATATCCTTGCCGATGAGCTGCTCCTGCAGCGCGATCGTGTGGGTCGAGATCACGACCCGCCGCGGCCGGCGCGACGCCGCCGGCTGCGGCGCGGCATCCTCGTCGTCCCAGTCGGGCTCGGCGGCGACACCGGACGCCTCCTGGTCGGCCGTGGCCGCGAGGATCGCAGGCACCAGATAGGCGAGGCTCTTGCCCACGCCGGTGCCGGCCTCGACCACCGCGTGCCGCCGCGTGGCGATCGCTTCGGCGACGAGTCGCGCCATCTCCAGTTGCTGCGGCCGGCTCTCCCAGCCCGGCAGCCGCGCCGCGAGCCGGCCATCGGGCGCGAGGAGATCATCGCAGGTCGTCGTCATGGCGGCAGTGTAATACGGCAGCCGAGATCCTCATGTGCGATGGTGTTCGTGCGAACGGGAAGACTGTGAGGGACTGACCGTCGCCCTGAGAGCCGGCATCGCGTGAGCGAAGCACCGGGCGACCGATCCGCGACGAGCGGATCGGTCGCGGCGCAGCGAACGTCCGGCGACGGGGCACGGACGGTCCCGAACATGCGTCACACAGGACACAAACCCGCGGCTTCCGGTGTTGGATCGCACTCGACAGGCCACGGTATGCTTGTGACGCGTCGCCGAGCCCTCGAGAGCCGCTCCCGTGTCCAAGTCCTCCGATCCGCACCACTCCGGCCAACCCGCGAACGGACCCCAGCACCAAAAGGCCTGGGCCGGCGTGTTTCGCGAGGCCACCGACCCGCGGGTCGAGGCCTTTTCGGAGAGCGTTTCGTTCGACAAGCGGCTCGCCGACGACGACATCGACGGCTCGATCGCGCATGCGCGGATGCTCGCGTCGTGCGGCCTGCTCACCGTGCCCGAGGCCGACGCGATCGCGCAGGCCCTCGAGGAGATCCGGACCGAGATCCGGTCGGGCCGCTTCGTGTTCACGGCGGCGAAGGAGGACATCCACCTCCACGTCGAGTCGGCGCTCACGGCGCGGCTCGGCGACACGGGCCGCAAGATCCACACCGCGCGGAGCCGCAACGACCAGGTCGCCACCGACCTCCGGCTCCACTGCCGCCGGGCGATCGACCGCATCGACGCGGGGCTCGCCGAATTGCAACGGGCCTTCCTCGGCCTCGCCGAGCGGGAGCGGGATCTCGTCATCCCGGGCTACACCCACCTCCGGCGGGCGCAGCCCGTGCTCGCGGCGCACCAGCTCCTCGCCTGGTGCGAGAAACTCCAGCGCGACCGCGACCGCCTCGCCGACTGCCGCAAGCGGACGAACGTGCTGCCGCTGGGCTCGGGCGCGCTCGCCGGCACGAGCCTGCCGATCGACCGCGAGCACGTCCGCGAGTCGCTCGGCTTCGAGGCTGTGGCCGCCAACAGCCTCGACGCCGCCAGCGACCGCGACTTCGCCTGCGAGCTGGCGTTCGTCCTGGCCCTGGCCGCCGTGCATCTCTCGCAGTGGGCCGAGGAGTGGATCCTCTACAGCACGCAGGAGTTTTCCTTCCTGCTCCTCCCCGAGGGCTTCTGCACCGGCAGCTCGATCATGCCGCAGAAGATCAACCCCGACGTGCTCGAGCTTGTCCGCGGCAAGTCGGCGCGGACCGTGGGCAACGTGCAGGCCCTGCTCGTGCTCCTGAAGGGCCTGCCCACGGCCTACAACCGCGACCTGCAGGAGGACAAGGAGCGGATCTTCGACTCGATCGACACGCTCGAGGGCGTGCTCCGCGTGGCCGCGCCGCTCGTGGCCGGCACGCGGTTCGACCGGGAGCGGATCGCGGCCACGATCGACCGCGGACACCTCGACGCCACGAGCCTGATGGAGGCGCTCATCGCCCGGGGCGTGCCGCAGCGGACCGCCCACGAGACGGTCGGCCACCTCGTCCGCCGGGCGATGCAGCGCGGGGTCGCGTTGGCGGAGCTTACCGACGAGGAAATCTCTCGCGACTACGCCGGCTGGGACGCCGCGCTCCGCGGCGCCCTGGGGGCCTCCCGGGCAGTTGAACGGATGCGGAGCTTCGGATCGACCGCGCCCGCCGCGGTTGCCGAACAGTTAGCCGGGTGGCGGCGCCGGCTGGGGGTCGGGGCCGCGGGCACCTGACACCCGCGCCGAGGGCACCGCGGACCGTGAGCATCAGAGCCTGCGCCGCCGCGATCGCGGCCTCGGCCGTGCTGGCGTTCGTGCCCGCCCGAGCCGACGACGCCCTGCTCGATCCGCTGCAGCAGGCGGTCGTCGACTCCCTCGACATCCCGCGCCGGACCACGCCGGCCGACCTGCTCGAAGCCGCGATCCGCGCCGCAGACGTCGAGGCATCCGCGGCGGCCGACGAGGCCGTGAAACGCCTGGGCGCCACGCTGGCCGGCGCCGGGGACCGCCTGCCCGACCTGCTCGCCGACCTGGGCGACGAGTTCGACACGGCGGCACTCGCGCGGCTCGAACGCGCGGTCTCGGGGCGGGAGCCGAAGGCCCGGGAGATCCTCGCCGCGATCCGCGACGCGGCGGCCCTGCGGCGCCGCGACCCGACGCGGCTGGCCGCCGCGACGACGGCGCTCGCGAGCGGATCCGCCCGCGAGCGCTCGGCCGCGGCCGAGGCGCTCGCCCGCGCGGGAGTCGACGCGCTGCCGGCGCTCCTCGACGTGATCGGCCGGCCCCCGCATCCGCGGGCCCGCGACCTGGCGCTCGGCCTCGTCCGTGATCTCGGGGCCGCGGCCCGCCAGCCGCTCGTGGCCTGGCTGGGGTCGAACGACGTCGACCGCTGGCCGGCGGTGATCGATGCGCTGGCCGCCACGGGCCCGATCGCCGACGACGCGGCCTTCCTCCTGGCTCCCGCGACGGTCGCCGACGCGCCGCCCGCCGTCCGCGCCGCGGCGCTGGCGGCGCTCGGCATGAAGGCCCCGCCCGAGCCGGCCGCCGCCACGGCCGTGATCGCGACACGGCTCGACCGGGTGCTCTCGCCGGCGGGACTGCCCGAGTGTGACCGCCTGCTCCTCGAACCGGTGCGGGATCCCGCCGATGCTGCCCGCGCCTCCGGCGGCGCGGCCGGCGGCACGGTGGAACGCTGGCTCTGGAACCCCGAGGCAGGCCGGCTCGCGCGGGTGAACGTGCCGCCGCGCGCCGCGCGGGTGCTCGAGGCCGCGCACCTCGCCCGCGATCTCGCCGCGCTCGGAGGCGGCACGCCCGCGCAGGTGCGGCTCGTGCTGCTCGCGCAACTCGAAGACCTGCTCCTGTCGGCGGGTGAGCCCACGACCGCCAGCGAGCGGATCGGGGGACAGCGGCTCCGCGCCGCCCTCACGCCCCCCGGCGGCTTTTCGCCGGAGACGGCGGCGGAGTTCCTCGACGCGGCCGTCGAGCGGGGCATGTGGGAGGCGGCCGCCGCGGTGGCGCTGGCGCTCGAGCCGGAGGCCGGCGCCGAGCCGGGCGCCTCGCTCACGCCCGATGTGCGGAAGTCGCTCGTGCGGGCCCTCGCCGTGCCCGACCCGGCGCTCCAGTTCGCGGCGGCCCGCACGCTCGCGGTCGCCGGTGGCCGGCCACCGTGGCCGGGGTCGAGCCGCATGGTGGCCGTGCTCGCCCACGCCGCCACGGCCACCGGCGATGACGTGGCTGTCGTGGCCCATCCCGACCTGCCGCTCGCCCAGGAACTGGCCTCGGGCGTGTCGCGCTTCGGATATCGCACGATCCGTGTGTCGACCGGCCGCGACGCGATCCTCGCCGCCCGCTCGAGCGCCGACACCGTGCTCGTGATCCTCGCCGCGCGGCTCGTGCGGCCGACGGCGCTCGAGACGGTGGAGTTCCTCCGCAACCAGGGGCTCGGGGGCGAGCCGCCGGTGCTCGTCGTCGTCGACCCGCTCGACGACGACGGCCGCGGCTGCTTTCTCCAGCAGGTGATCCTGAAGTTCCGCGACGAGCCGGGCGTGGCGGTCGTCGACGCCCTCGACAGTTTCTTCTCCGGCGCGCGTGACGAGGCGACCGGCGCGCCCCTCGTGCCGCCGCGGTTCCCCGACGAGCTGGCCCGCGTCGCCGGACCGGCGGCCGTCGATCCCGCGGCCCGCGAGGCCGCCGGCGCGGCGCGCTCGGCCCGGAGCCGCGCGGCGCTCGCGCTCCTCGCCCGGCTCGGCCGCCACGGCCACGACGTTTCGGCCGCTCTCGACGCGGCGCGGCTGGCGCTCCTCGACCCCGAGCGCGCCGAACCCGCGGCCACGCTGCTCTCGGCGATCGGCCGGCCGGCCGCCCAGCAGGCCCTCGCCGCCGAGGCCACGCGGGCCGACGTGGCCCCGGCCACCCGGGAACTGGCGCTGGCCGCTTTCGCGGTGAGCGTGGAGCGCTACGGACTCCTCCTGGACAGGAGCGACCTGCGGAACGTGCTCGTGAATTACACTGGCGCCCCCGACGCGGCGGTGCGCGAGACCTCGGCCGCGATCATCGACGTGATCCAGACGCCGCACCGCCATCCCGCTTCCACTCCGCCAGATGTCGCGCCTGACCGGTCACGGTGACGAGCCGCCGCCCCTTCGCGGGCTCGTGGGCACGAGCGTCGCCATGCAGGAGGTCTCGGCGACGACCCGCCGCGTGGCCGCCTCGAACGCGTCGGTGCTCCTGCTCGGCGAGACCGGGACGGGCAAGGAGCTCGTGGCCCGCGCCATCCACGAGTTGTCCGCCCGCGGCAGCGGCCCGTTCGTCCGCGTCAACTGCGGCGCGCTCTCGGAGAGCCTCCTCGAGAGCGAGCTCTTCGGTCACGTCCGCGGCGCCTTCACCGGCGCCGTCGCCAACCGGGCCGGCCGGTTCGAGGCCGCCCACACCGGCACGATCTTCCTCGACGAGATCAACTCCACCACGCCCAAGCTCCAGGTGAAATTGCTCCGCGTGCTCCAGGAGCGGGAGTTCGAGCGGGTGGGCGACACGGAGACCGTGCACGTCGACACGCGGGTGATCGCCGCCAGCAACCGCGACCTGCTCGACGAGGTGGCCCGGGAGCGGTTCCGCGAGGACCTCTACTACCGCCTCAACGTCGTGCCGATCGTGCTGCCGCCGCTGCGGGCTCGCCGCGGCGACATCCCCCTGCTCGTCGCCCACTTCCTCGACCACTACAACCGCGCCAACGACCGGCGCGTGGTCCACGTGGCGACTGCGGCGGCGGAGGCGCTCGCCCGCTACCACTGGCCGGGCAACGTCCGTGAGCTGCAAAACGTGGTCGAGCGGTGCGTGGTCATGGCCCCAGGCGACGAGATCACGACCGACCTCCTGCCACCGGCGATCAGCGGCCAGCGGCCGCAGACGGTCGCCCTGCCCGGCCGCGGCGGCGACCTCGACAGCCTGGCCCGCGAGCTCGTCGAGCAGGGCCTGGCCACGGCGGCGCCCGACGACGACACGCTCTTCGACCGGGTCGTGAGCCGCGTGGAGCGGGAGCTCATCGCCCAGATGCTCGCGGCCTGCGGCGGCGTGCAGCTCAAGGCCGCCGCACGGCTGGGCATCAACCGCAACACGCTCCGCAAGAAGCTCCTCGAGCACGGCCTCGAGGAAGAAGCCCCCGGCTGAGCTTGCTCAGACGGCGGCGTCGAGCCGACGGTCGAGCGGCTCGCCGGCGGCCGCGGCGTCGATGACGACGTCGGCCAGCCGGGCCGCGCGATCCGTCCGTGGCACGTCGCCCGTGGCGACGAGCAGCCGGCAGTCCGCCGGCCCGCGAAACCCTCCGGAGCCGGGGCGGACGACGAGATCGACCTCGACCGGACGGCCGTCGGCACCGGCAGCCCGCGCGCGGGAGCCCGCGCCGATCGCGTCGGCCACGGCCCGTCCCGCCGCCGTCGTGACCAGATCGTCGGGCAGCCGCCAGGCGAGGTCGGCGAGCGATCGGCGCACGAGACCCTCCCGGCAGACCGTGAGCCGGCCGCGGCGACCGAAGTAGGCCACGTTCGCGCCGTCGCGCCAGCGTGGCGTGGCCGAGGGGTCGGTCGGATGCCAGACGTGGAGCGAGTAGGTGCGGTCGAGGATCGAGTCGAGTCGCACGCCCGCGGCCCTGAGCCTGAGGCCGAGGTCGTCGTCCTCCTGGCCCCAGCCCACGAACCGCTCGTCGAAGCCGTTGACCCGCGCGAAGTCGTCGCGCCAGACGCTGAAGTTGCCGCCGGCGAGCCTGGGCTTCGTCGGGTGGCGGATCGCGGCGTGCCACGCCATCCGCCGGTGCCGGGCGGCGAGCGCCGCCCGTTCGGCGGGCGGCACGAGCCGGCGCACCGTCCGGGGGCCGAGGTCGGCCACGTCGAGCCGGCGGCTCGTGGCCTCGTCGAGCCGCGCGCAGAAGCCGAGCAGCGCCCGGCCGGGCCGGAGCCGCTCGAGGTGGGCCGCCACGTGGTCGGGCGGCAGCACGCAGTCGCCGTCGAGGAACACGAGCGCCCGCCCCACAGCCAGCCGGGCCCCTTCGTTGCGGGTGCGGGCGAGCCGGAACCCGTCGTGGGCCCGCGTGCTGAACGCCACGGGACACGGCGCCCGGGCCGCGAACGACTCGACCACGTCCCGCGTCGCTGCGCCCGACCCGTCGTCGCTGACGATCACCTCGAACCGCCCGGCCACGCCCTCCTGGCGGGCGATCGACTCGAGCACGGCCGCGAGGTGCGCGGGCTTCTCGAACGTGTTGACGACGAGCGAGACGTCGGGACGGCTGGTCATCCGCGGCGGACCTCCGCGGGGGGCGGCCCCGGCCTCACCGCCCGCGGTGATCGCGGGCGGCCTGCCGCCGCTTGCCGGCGGCGAGCGTGTGGCCGCCGCGGCGCGTCACCTTGCCGTCGAGTTTCAGCCGTGCCGCGGTGGCCGACGCCTTCGCCGACCGCTGCTTGGCGGCGTCGAACCGCACCGCCTGGCCACCGGCCTTGCCGAGCACCGCCGCGGCCGTCTTGGCCGGCCGGCGCTTCTTGCTCGCGGGCCGCTTCACGATCGGCGCCGGCGGAGTGGCCGCCGCCGGGGCGGCAGCTGCGGCGGGCTTCGCGGCCGTCCGCGGCGCGACCTGCGGCGCGCGGGCATGATTGAGCGAGGCCGTGGTCGCGGCGAGCGCCCCCTTCACGCCGGCCCGCGAGGTGCGATGCCCCGCCTGCCGGGCGGCCTTGGTGACGGGCTTCCTGCCGGCCTTCGGCCCCGGACGCCCCGCGGCGGGGGTCAGCCCCAGTTCGGCGAGCCGGGCCTGGATCCGCTCCACCGCGGCCGAAAACATGTCGGTCTTCTCGCGGCTGCGGGCATTGGCGGCAGTGGCCGCGCCGGCCTGCCGCTTCGTGGAGCGGGCCTGCGTCACGTGGAGGTCACGCCACTTGTCGCGGAGCGACCGCGCCTGCGCGAGAGTCTTGTCGAGCTGCTTCCGCGAGGCCTCGACGAGGGCCTTGCCCGCCGTCGACTCGAGCACGGCCCGCTCGGCCGACGTGAAGAGCTCGCGGACACGATCGAGGCCGGGGACGCTGGACTTGGCCATGGACGGGGGGTTCCTCAAGAGGGATGGTGGAGATCGAGCGACCAATCATCCGACACGAACCGGCATCCGGCAAGGGCGGCCCTCGCGCGAGCAGCCGCGCCGTCAGCCCACGCGGCCGTCCTCGGCCATGTCGCGGGCGTGATAGCTCGACCGCACGAGCGGCCCCGATGCCACCTTGCGAAACCCCATCGCCCGGGCCATGTCTCCGAGCTCGGCGAACTCCTCGGGCGGCACGTAGCGGTCCACGGGCAGGCTGTCGAGCGTGGGCTGGAGGTATTGCCCGAGCGTGAGGTAGTCGACACCGTGGTCGAGCAGGTCGGCGAACACGTCGAGCAGCTCGTCGCGGCTCTCGCCGAGGCCCAGCATGAGGCCGCTTTTGGTCTTGGTTTCCGGCACGAGCCGCTTCGCCGCCGCGAGCAGTTCGAGCGTCCAGGCATACTCGCTCTTGCGGCCGCGGACCGTGCGGTAGAGCCGGGGCACCGTCTCGGTGTTGTGGTTGAAGACCTCGGGCCGGGACGCCATGAGCCGCTCGAGGGCCCCCTCCTTGCCGATGAAGTCGGGCACGAGCACCTCGATCGTGGCGCCGGTCGCCGCGCGGACGGCCGCGACGGTCCGGCGAAAGTGCTCGGCGCCGCCGTCGGGCAGGTCGTCGCGGGTCACGCTCGTGATCACGACGTGGGCCAGACCCAGTCGCCGCGCCGCCTCCGCCACCCGCTCGGGCTCGTCGGCTTCGAGCGCCTCGGTCTTGCCCTTGGGCACCGAGCAGAAGCCGCAGGGCCGGGTGCAGACGTTGCCCAGGATCATGAACGTGGCCGTCCGCTGCGACCAGCACTCGAGCCGGTTGGGACACTTGGCCGACGAGCAGACCGTCTCGAGATTGAGCTCCGCGATCAGGTGGGCGGTTTCGGCGTGGCCCCCGCCGGGGGCGAGGTTTTGGCGGAGCCACGGGGGCAGTCGCCGCGCGGGGGATGATGGCGCGGCCGGCGTCTCGACGGAGACGATCGGCAGCGCGACCGACGACACGGACACTATGGTGGCGTCATCCGACACGGCTCGTGACCTCCGGGGAAGACCGACCGGGCACCGGCACCGGCCCGGGAAAACCTGTCTGAACGAGCGTCCGCGGAAACCCGAAGGCGTCGGCGAGCGCGTGCACGAGCGCCGTCCGCACGTCCTGCACGCGGACGTGCCGCTGCACGTCGGCCTCGACCGAGCCCATCGTGAGCGCCGGCGCGCCACGGCCGCGGCAGGCCGCGGGCACGGCCCGCACGCGGGGGAGCAGGTCGGGCGCCGGAGACACGTTGACGAAGCCGCCGTGGCAGGCGACCCCGCGCCGCACGGCGAGGCCGACGGCGGCGAGCAGGCCGGTGCGGCCGAACACGCCGGGCACGCCGCTCACCCGCACGGCCCCACACCGCACCGTGGTCAGGGCCGCGGCGATGCCGGCCTCGAAGCGATCCACGAGGCGGCCGACGTCGTGCGGGCCGAGGCCCAGGTCGGCGAGCGCCGCGAACAGCGCGACGCACACCTGCCCCGGCACGTGGGGCACGGCCCCGCCGCCGCGGCCGGTGAACCGCACGTCGAGCCGCCGGCTCTGCAGCTCGTCGTCGGTGAGCTCGACGTCGGCCCGCGAGCCGAGCCGGCCGATCGTGATCCCCGGCTCGAGCTCACAGACGAGCAGCGTGGGGCAGCGGCCGCCCGGCTCCGACACCTCCCAGGCGAGTCGCTCCGCGAGCCCGAGGTAACTGCCGAAGCCGATCCGGCCGGCGAGCCACGCGGCCACGGGCCTGGTGGGTGCGCTCGGCACGGCGGCTGGCGACGACGACGACGCGGTCATACGCATCGTTGTACCATCCACCGCACCGGGGGCGATCCGCCGGATCCGCCGCGGCCGCGGGCTCACGCCGCCGCGTATTCGTCGAGCAGCGACTCGATCCGGCCGAGGACGTCGGTCATCTGATCGGCGTCGGGCAGGAGCGTGACCCGGAAGTGGTCGCGGTAGGGCACGTTGAAGCTCGACCCGGGCGCCACGAGCACGTGCTTCCGCTCGAGAAGATCGAGCGCGAATCGTTGGTCGTCGAACGCCGCGCCGCCCGGGAGGCGGTCGGCATGAACCTTGAGAAACGCGTACATCGCCCCCTGCGGCGGCACCACCGACAGCCAGCGGCTACGACGGATCGCCCCCAGGAGGGCCTCACGGGTGGCGTGGAGCCGGCCGCCGGGACGCGTGAGGTCGAAGATCGACTGGTGGCCGCCGAGCGCCGTCTGCACGGCGTACTGCCCGGGCACGTTCGAGCACAGCCGCAGCGACGCGAGCAATTCGACCGCCTGCAGGTAGTCGCGGGCGTGGTCCCGCTCGCCGGAGCAGACGAGCCAGCCCACCCGCAGCCCACAGGCCCGCCACACCTTGCTCAGCCCCCCGAACGTGAGGCACAGCGACCGCCGCGCCAGCCCCGCCAGCGGCACGAACTCGGCGTCGTCGTAGAGCATCTCGTCGTAGATCTCGTCGGTGCAGACGACGAGGTGCCGCAGGGCGGCGATGTCGGCGAGCTGCTCGAGCACCCGCCGCGGGTAGACGGCGCCCGTGGGATTGTTGGGGTTGATGACGACGAGGGCCCGCGTCCTGGGCGTGACGAGCCGCTCGACCTCGACGGGATCGGGCACGAAGCCCCGCTCCGGCCGGCAGGGGTAGTGCACGGCCTTGGCCCCATGGATCACCACGCTCGCGGTCCAGAGCGGGTAGTCGGGGCTCGGCACGAGCACCTCGTCGCCGGGATTGAGCAGCGCCCGCATCGCGAGCATGATCAGCTCGCTGACGCCGTTGCCGATGAACACGTCGTCGGCCGTCACGTCCATGATGCCGCGGTTCTGCTGCTGCATGACCACGGCCTCGCGGGCCGGGAAGATCCCCTTCTGGTGCGAGTAGGGGTCGGCCTGGTGGAGGTTCTGCACGATCGCCACCCGCATCGACTCGGACATCCGGAAGCCGAAGGCGCCGGGATTGCCGATGTTGAGCTTGACGATCTCGTGCCCCTCCCGCTCGAGCTGCTCGGCGCGGCGGGCCAAGGCGCCGCGAATCTCGTAGCGCACCTCGTGGAGGTGTTCGCTGGCGCGGAGGAGGGGCAGGCTCATCGGGGCGGATCCGGACGGGGGACCTGAAACCCTACCACACGGCCGTCGGCTACCGCTCCAGGGCCGCGAGCAGCGCCTCCCACGGCATCTCCACCCACGGCACGGCGTCGGGCAGCCGGCCCAGGTCGGGCCGCGCCGCGGGGTCGAAGCCGCCTGCCAATCCCCGCTCGAGCGCCGCATCGACGCAGTTCGACAGCCGCTCGAGCCACTCCGGCACCTCCACGCCCGAGCCGCTGGCCACGCCGAGGAACGACTCGGCGCGGCGCTCGAGCCGCTCCCCCGCGGCCCCGGGACCGTCACCCACGAGCTCGCGGACCGCCGGCTCCACGAGCGCCTCGAGTTCGTCCTGCTCGAGCGCCGCCGTGAAGGGCCGGCGGACCCGGTCGGCGACGCTCGCGAGCCTGAGCCCCCAGTGAGACTCGAGCCGCGCGAGCCGCTCGACGAGGCTCGCCGCCGTGTCGCGGGTCTCGTCGCGCATCCTGCCGCGCCACACCTCGGCCGCCGCGGTCGCGCCGCGCCGGGCGAGCACGCGGTGGGCCACGCTCACCGGCTTGAGCGTCCACGCGATGCGGTCGTGCTCCGCCTTGACCCGCAGGAAATCGAGCAGGATGTGGAGGCAGTCGCCGCGGTCGGACTGCGTGGTGGTGGAGTTCCAGTCGCGATACTCCGCATGATTCTCGGCGACCGCCTCGAGCACCAGCCGCAGCCGCGCGGCCGCCTGCCGGAAGCCGAGCACGCCGGAGGCGAGATCCTCGATGAGCCGCGTCGGCCGCCTCGCGCCCGGCCGCGCCGGGCCGTCGTCTCCCGCTTCCGGTCCGTCGTCGACCTCGTCCTGGGCCCGCTCGACGAGCTGCTCGAGCCAGGTCCGCACGCCGCCGCGGAGCAGGCCTCGCAGCGCCGCCGGCGCGAGCAGGTGCTGGGTGAACAGGCCCGAGCCGTAGTGCTCCACGAACTCGCGCGTGGCGGCGAAGGCCTTGTCGTCGCGCACCCGCTCGAGCACCGAGAGCCGCAGCTGCCGCGCGTGCGTCAGCCAGGTCTCGAGCAGCCGCGGCACGAGCAGCGCGAGGCCGTCCAGGATGCGGTGCGTGGCGGTCGCCGGGTCGGCCCCGCCTGAGTTCGCGCTCTCCACGATCCGCTCCACGAGCGCCGCCGTGGCCGCCTCGAAGACGCGGTCGAACTCGCTCACGCTCGCGGCGCCGGGGGGCCTGAGGCTCTCGAGCGACTTGGCCAGGTGCACGATCCCCGCGGCCTCCGCCACGAGCCCCACCCGCGGCAGGCAGGCGGCCAGCCGGGCAAGCAGCCGCTCGCGGCCGCGGGCGCGGACGATGCGATCCGGGCGGCCGCCCCGCGACAGGGGCACGTAGAGCACCAGCTTGCCCGCGAGCCGGCCGCGGACGATCTCGAGCTCGCGGGCAGACGCCTCGGCATCACCCGCGAGGAGTGCGGCGAACAGCCGGCCGACGGCGCCGCGGCCGGGAGCGCGGCCGGACGGCGGCGACCGCCTGCCGACGTGCATCCGCGCCGCCAGCATCCAGAGCGTCTCGCCGGCCTTCACCGCCGTGTCGATGAGCCGCTCCGCCGCGGCGTCGCGCTGCCACCGCAGCCGGTCGAACTCGGTGGGCGACATGCCGGGGGGCGGCTCGCGGTCGCGCGCGGAGACCACGCCCGCGGCCCGCACGAGCGCCCGCCTGAGCCGCCGCACGGAGTGTCGCCAGCCGACGATGGAGTCGAGCTCGGCGCGGTCGGGCGCGGTGCCCGCGGTGGCGTCGGCCGCGCACCAGGCGGTCACCGCTGACCGCACGAGGCCGAGCGTGCCCGCGATCAGCTCGGCGGCATCCTCGATCGCGCCGGGTCCGCCGGGCTGGGCTCCCCCGGGCAGGTCGACGTCGATCATGCCGCCGTCGACGCCGTCGTCGGCGCTGTCGCGCCACACCATCGACTCATATGCCGCCGCGACGCTCTCCGCGCCGCCGGGCTGGTCGTCGTCCTCGGCGGACGCGCCCTCGCGGGCGGGTCCCGCGCCGCCGCCGGCGGCGGCCGTCTCCACCACGTCGACGACGGCGCTGGTGTTGGCCTCGACGAGCTCGAGAAACCGGCGGACGCGGGTTCGCGCCTCGGGACCGGTGGCGGCCGAGGCGAGGTCGAGCCAGCGGGTCGCGGCGGCCAGCCAGACCGGCCCGGTCCGCCCGATCGCCTCACCCTCCAGGAGCGACGCCCAGTGCACGAGCAACCCCATCGCGCCGTCGAGATCGCCCTCGGCGAGCAGCGTGTCGGCGGCCTGCGCGTGGGACCGCGGCGTCGTGAACGAGGCGACCTCGCGCCGCCAGAAGCCCACGGGCGGCGGCGCCGGCGCCGACTCCCGGCGGCGCTCGAGCGCCGCGATCACCTCGTCCGCCGACGCCGACACCTCGCGGCCCGCGACGTGAGGCACGCCCGAGACCGTGGTGGTGGCGAACCGGTCCCACCACACAGCGAGCCGCTCGAGCCCCGCCGAGGCCCGCGCCGCGACCGCCGGGGCGCCGCCCAGCGCGGCCTGTCGGCTCACGGCGGCGTAGCCGGAGAGGATCGAATCGACGGCATGCACGAGGTCGTCGACCCGCGGGTCGGGCAGACTCTCGCCGCCGGGCTCGTGGAGCGGAAACTGACCCGACAGGCCGAGGATGTTCCAGGGATCGACGGCGGCTCCGCAGTCGACGGCGCGAAACAAGAGCTCGGTCGCCGCGTCGAGCTCCGTCACGGCGGCGACCGCGGCTTCCGGCCCCCGCCGCAGCCTGCCCTGCGCCGCGACC
>Ga0315904_10006025_pt1 | contig 16671 bp, 17 predicted proteins | sample LakEriMetagenome_6_FD_203529 | JGI IMG/M metagenome (GOLD analysis project Ga0315904, IMG submission 203529) | Freshwater fungal communities from buoy surface, Lake Erie, Ohio, United States - Buoy 12 MA120 | ecosystem: Environmental > Aquatic > Freshwater > Lake | place: USA: Lake Erie, Ohio...
ATTTGGCAATGTAGATCAACTGGAAAGCAGTCTTTTTCAAAATGCCTTGTGTAAGGTAAATGTTGCAGACTTTTCAGATAAAAGAGTGGTTGTCAAAGGTTGCGGAGACAAGAATGTTCCCACTTCAGCCTATGTGGAGATTAGCAGATTGCTGCTTCCTGTAGTAAAGTCACTGATGTTTGGCGAGCCTTGCAGCACAGTACCTGTGTACAAAAAGGCCTAATCAAAACGTACCGTATTCTTTTTCAACCTTACAGATTCTGACCGCGTAGGACTGGTACCACACGTTTTTGCCCATTTCTTGGGCTTTAAGATGGAGTTTATGATTCTTCCAATTTTCAATTGAGGCTAATGAATCCCAATAGCAAACGGTAATTCCCATTTCACTTCGCGCATGATCCATTCCTAAAAAACCGGATTGTTCCTTACATAAGGCTTCCATTTGCGCTGCCATAGCAGCATAAGCTTCGCTTTCCTCGTGTAACTTAGAAGTAAAAATTACCGCATAATAGGGCAATTCCCAAGGCATTATTCTGGGTAATTGCTGTCGACCCAACATTGCACAATGGCAATATCAGCATCACTCAACTTGTTCCCACCTTGTGGCATCGCTGAAGCGGTGCCATCATGTTTGATACTGCTGAGTAATTTCCCGTTTTGAGTAGCACTTTTTACCTCAGCAAAAGATGTCAAGGGTATAGAAGCATAGGAACCTCCCGGTTGATGGCATACTTTACAGTAGGTATCAACTATGGACTTCACGTTTTTGGTATACGTTTTTGGATTGGTGCTACAATCTTGTGTAGGCGCAGGTTCAACTGCTTTTTCACAAGATGAAACCGTTATGATTGACACAGAAAGGGCTGCAACAATAAGAGATGGAATCAAAAGTTTTTTCACAAATACAAATATAAACTTTCATTGAAGATTAAAAAAATGGATTTTTGCTCCATGCGCAAGTATTTCATGATTCTGCTGCTTTCCTTTGTAACTGAAATTGGTATGGCAAAAACCGCACTGCATTATACGCTAACAATTACTGCTCCGCAGACCCATTACGCCTCCGTGCAAATTGAGGTATTGGACGTCGATAAGGATAGTCTAACCTTTAGCATGCCTGTATGGACCCCAGGAAGTTATTTGGTTCGCGAATTTGGCAAAAGCGTTGAAAATGTTCGGATAACAGTGGATGGAAAACCTGCAAGCTTTTCACATATCAGTAAAAATCAGTGGCGCGTAAATCAAACCAAAGGAAAGCATATAACATTTCAATATGATGTATATGCCTATGAATTTTCCGTGAGAACCTCTTTTATAGATGCTTCGCATGCCTTCCTTCACAATACCTCTATATTCATGCAAGTTGAAGCCTATGCGGATCAGCAAGGGACACTGTCATTAAACTTCCCCGATACATGGAAAGCCGTAAGCACAACCCTACCTGAAACAAGCAATAACAGCTACACATTTTCCAATTATGACGATTTGGGCGACAGCCCTATTGAAATAGGAAACCATGAAGAATATGAATTCACTGCATACGGCGTAAAGCACAAGGTAGCCATGGTAGGCAGAAACAACTGTGATATTCCTAAATTCTTATCGGATTTAGCCCTGACCTGCGAAACCATGTCATCGATAATCCAAGAACATCCCTGTTCAACATATTTATTCATTGTTCAAAACGTGGAGGCCGGTGGCGGCGGACTAGAGCATGCCAACTCTTGCACCGTGATGATGCCAAGATGGAATTGGTCTGACCCCAATAAATACAAATCTTTCCTAGGACTATGTGCCCATGAATATTTCCATTTATGGAACGTAAAACGATTGAGACCTATTGAACTTGGTCCTTTTGATTACAACGCAGAGAATTACACCTCACAACTTTGGGTTGCTGAAGGCATAACCAGTTATTACGATGAACTCAGTTTGTTGCGCATGGGATTGGTGACACAGCAAGAGTTCTTAAACACCCTTGCTGGCTATATGTCTGACCTTGCCAACCGTCCAGGTGTTGAAGTGCAATCCCTGTCAGAGAGCAGCCATGATGCATGGATTAAAGAATACAGGCCAAATGAAAATAGCAAAAACACAAGCATATCCTATTATGCGAAGGGTTTGATCGTTGCAGCCCTATTGGATATTGAAATTTGCACAGCAACTGCAGGGAATAAAAACCTGGATGACCTCATGCAGTATTTGTATCAAGAATATTATAAAAAACAGCATAGAGGATTCACCGAAGCAGAGTTTCAATCCGCTGCAACAAGCATTGCGGGAAAGAATCTCGACTCTTTCTTCAAGGCTATGGTTTATACCCCAGGCAATATTGATTACGCTGCTTTCTTTTCGAATACAACGGTGCCTTTTTCCGAAAAATCCGCACGTGTTTATACCAGCGGTGCAACAACGGCATTGGATAATGGCAAAACCGTGGTGAAGTTTTTGCTTCGAGGCAGCAGCTTTTACAATCAGGGTATTAATGTAAACGATGAAATTATTGCCATTAATGGCATTCGCGTTCAGAATAACATCGAGCAATTATTGGAACAACAAGGAAACCCAGCAAAAATAGATGTCTTGGTTTCTCGTTCTGGCTTGGTTCTATCTATACCTGTAGCTATGGAATCACATCCTTCAAAAACAACTTACAGTTTTCCTTTACAAAAACTTTCTAAGGACAGTTCCACCGAGGTCTTGGAGAAATGGTTAGGAATACCCGTTAAGTAACATGTGCACATTAAGTTTCATTCCTACCGATACCGGGTATATTTTCACCCACAATAGGGATGAACATTTCCTTAGGGAATCAGCGTTGGCTCCTGCCAAATACAATTCTGGAAACGGTGTGCTCGTTTACCCAAAAGATGGAAGAGCTGGGGGAACTTGGATAGCCAGCGATGGCAGCACTACAATATGTTTGCTTAATGGGGCTTTTGAAAAGCACAAACATCAGCCTCCCTATCAAAAAAGCAGGGGAATTGTGCTGCTTGAGAGCTTTGGATACCATTCCTCAACCTTTGGTTCGACCTATGATTTCACAGGTATCGAGCCCTTCACCATACTTCGTGTAAAGAACCTTGAGGCGCCCCTTGAACTGCGTTGGGACGGAAAACATGTTCACGAAACCATTCGAGAACGCAAGCCAATGATACTTAGCAGCGCCACCTTATACGACCAAGAAAGCCAACTAGAACGCGAACGTTTGTTCCATAATTTCCTCACGCGCAACCCCGCGCCTACACCCGCATCTATATTTACATTCCATGGTTTAAAACACAGCGGAAAACGAGAACAAGATTTTATCATGGAACGCGAATCAGGTGTAAAAACATTGAGTGTAAGCCAAGTAATTGTACACCTGCAACAGATGGAATTTGCCTATGCTGACAAATTGAATCACAAATTTCACTGGCTAGGCCTAAGCGCATGAACAGACTATGCATTTTCATTCACAAAATCAAAAACCCAGAATACTGGCCTACTTGGTTTATATATGCACAATCCTTCTTTTATGTTGCGTTTCATACCTTAAGGCTTAGAAATAGATTCTACCCAGTGGTGATCAACCCTGCCATTGACTCTCATGGCGGATTTGCGGGAGTAAACAAGGTTGATTTGCATTCATTATTTCCACTGCATCTGCAGCCGATTACGTGTGTTTGGGAACCGAATGAATCGCCAGAATTATTTGCACAATCCATTGCTACAGAAATTCCATTTCCCTGTTTTGTAAAACCTACCAACCTATTTCGTGGGATTGGCGTTGAAAAGCTATTTACCAGTGACGCTTTAATAGATTTTCTTCGGGGACGCACCGCGCCGGTTTTGGTGCAGCAGTGTATTCATCTACCGCAGGAATTCGGAGTATTTATCACCAAAATCCCAGGTGAGTCATTACGAATTACTGGATTAACCGGAAAAATATTCTTGACAGTTACAGGCGACGGAAAACATACCATACAAGAACTTTTGCGTGAGAATATGAGATATCACGTATCTCGCAAGCATATTGACCCCATTTGGGCTAATCGCATGCAAGAGGTCCCTAAAAAAGAAGAAATACTTTTGATACAGCCTGTTGGCAATCACAATAGAGGTACCATTTTCAAGGATATGAGCCGCTATATCACTGCAGCGATGGAGTCTTTTTTTGAAGAAATCGTGCCTGAAGGAGTGCATTACGGAAGATTTGATGTGAAGGCACGCAACTTGGAATCACTGGAAACTGGGCAAGAATTGTATATCATTGAATTCAATGGAAGTATTGCAGAGCCTGTAACTTATTTAGATCCAAATTATAGCTTCTTCAAAGGGCAACGCATTATTCGCAAGCATTTTAAAATTCAACGCAACATCGGCGAGGCTATGCTCAAAGCGGGCGCTGTGGCACCCGGTTTGCTTGCAGGTATTGGTATTATCCTGAAGGCCAATACATTTGAAAAAGAAAAGTCGTTTACTTTTACCCGAAAGAGAGAATAAACTATGAAAACCATGAAAAGAAGAATCTACCTCCCTATCCTCATTTTGATATTGCTTGCTGCACAGGGGATGCAGAAAACAGACAGCACCCAAAGGTTGGCTCTCATTGTGGCCATTGCCGATTACAAACCAGAAACCAAATGGGGTCACCTCAGTAGCATGAGTGATGACACCATTATCACTGAGGCATTGAAAAAACAAGGTTTCTCTGAATTTGTAAAAGTTCAGAACAAGCAAGCTACCATTGATGGAATTAGAAATGGCTTCAAAGATCTAATTGGCAAATGTCAAAAGGGCGATGTTGTTTATATACACTTTAGCTGCCATGGGCAACAAATTTGGGACAACAATGGCGACGAACTCGACGGATATGATGAATGTATTGTGACTTGGGACGCCCCCATGATGTATCAGAAAGGGTACAAAGGGGAAAAACACATGCGCGACGACGAATTGGGCGGTTGGGTGCGCAAAGTGCGCGAAGCAGTGGGTCCGAAAGGCGATGTATTGGTGGTAGCAGATGCCTGTCATAGTGGAACTGCATTGCGAGGACCGGTGACCCGCGGTAACAAAGGCGCCATGGCGCCCCCACCCCCTGAATTCGACCCTTTGAAACAAATTAAAACCGAGGATCCAGGGGCAGTTGATAGTTTTACCGTTAACAGCGATGAATTATCTCCCGTTGTGTTATTTTCTGCCAGCAGGGCGCATGAACCCAATCAAGAATACCAAGGCTACGGTTCACTATCACTTGCGTTAACAGAGTCCTTAAGTAAAATCAAACAAGGTGACTCTTACCAAAAATTATTTTCCTATATCCAGATATCTATGTCGGCAATGTCTTTAAGTCAAATTCCCATGTTAGAAGGAGATGCCAACCGAGGTTTATTTGGTGGTAAGGAAGTAAAACAAGCCAATTACTATCCCGTAAAATTTGTACTCAGCAGTGAAGCCCAGATTTCGGGTGGAACCTTGTCAGGATTATACACAGGTTCTAAAGTAGCTTTCATGCCTGCGGGCAGCACTGAATATAATCCTGAAAAAGCTATTTTCACCACAACACTAAGCAGCGCAAGTATGGCAACTAGCTGGGTTGAGCATAACGGTGAGCTAAATGGCTATAATGGCAGTCAGTTGTGGATGTTTGTATTGGAACAGCAATTTGGTGCGGCCAGGCTTACACTCTCTATCGGCGACGGAATCAAAGGCCCTACAAAGGCAAAATTGAAAGAGAATATTTCTAAGCTTGAATTTATTGAATGGGATGAAAAGAACCCTGATTTAATTGTTGATTTTAAAAACAACAATTACGCCCTATACATGATTGATGGCAGAAGACCTTTTGATTCGCTTTCAAAGTTTGAAGGACTGAACAAACAGCTCACAGAATACATGCAGGGCAAAATGATGGTGCAGGCAAGTTTTGTAGACCCAGACTTAGATGTAGAGGTAAGCTTTAATCTGCAACACTTCAGGGGACGCGACAATGAAGGCATTCCTGTTTTGTCTGATGTGGACATGAGTACCAAAATGCTAAATGGGAATTATGAATTGGTTGAAGACGATGTAGTTTTTATGACCATAAAAAACAACGGACATAAAGACGCTTACATTAATATTCTAGAAATAAACCCAGTAGGCCGCGTAGAAGTGGTAGTGCCAAACTACGCACAGAATGAGCAACCCTCAGATTATTTCATACCCGCGGGCGCCACGAGAGAAATTGTAGATTTCGCAAGAAGATTTACAGGCCCTTACCATGGTAAATATGTATTCAAGGTATTTATCACAGAGGTTCCAGTAAGCTTTAGGCATATTTTCAACACCCGAGGCAATACCGGAAAGCAAGAATTCGAACACCCAGCAGCAAGCTTGTTCAATTACTCCTATAAAACCACCAGAGGCGAACCGCTATATGTAAAAAAGGCAAGTTCAGGCGGCACAACCAAAGAATATATCTTCCGAATGAAATGATTCAAATCAGGATGAATATGTTTAAAAGGCTCCCAAGGGAGTCTTTTTTTGAAAATTCCTTTTAGCAACAAAAAATATGCCAATTTCATTTACTTTTCCTAATCGAATGGTATTCTATATAAAAGAACTAATAAACCACAAAATGAAAACAAAATTGATTAATCTTGCGAACATGAAAAAGTTGCTATTTACAATCGCCCTCGCCGGTATCACCGGATTGACATTTGGCCAAAAAGTGCCATGGTATGGACACAAGGATGACGCATCACGTGGCGCCTTCGGACCTGATACCCGTGCTGAAGCAAAATCAAAATGGGAATACCGCGATTACATGCGTGCCACTGCAACCGCAGTGCAAAAGAATCAGGTTAAAGGAGACAAGGTCTATTGCATGGATTTGAAGACCTATATTAACCGTGTATTTGGTGACCATCCCATTAACGAAGATGTGCGTTTTCAAGACCAACCCACAGCTGGTTTCTGCACAGGGTTCCTCATTGCACCTGATATTCTTGTAACCGCGGGACACTGTATCACCAACCAAGAAGATTTGTTGAACACCATTTGGGTATTTGATTATACCTCAGATGTAAACTACAATCGCAGCGGTGGGTACATTACCATTCCTGAATCCAATCAATATTATGGTGTTGAGATTTTGGATACCAAACTCACCAATGACCAAGCTTATGACTATTGTGTTATTCGCCTCAATCGCAAAGCCGATCGCAAGCCTTACAAGTTCCGCACAGGCGGTGCTGTGACCTTTGACGATATGATTGCTATGATTGGTTCTCCAAGCGGATTGCCACTTAAAGTTGCCGATAGTGCTCGCGTTACCAATAATGAAGACTATACTACCTCTTTCCTTACCGATTTGGATGCATTCCATGGCAACTCCGGTGGACCTGTATTTAACCTTTATGGCTTTATCGAAGGCATTTTGGTTCGCGGTCCAGGTTGGGATTACCATTTAGATGATGAGTGCGGATGCATTAAGCAGGACAGCCGTTGGGACTTGTACTACTACTTTGGACTTCAAGCAGAAACTGGAAATGGTGTTCACAGAATAACCTCTATTCCTTGGAATTTGCTTCAACAAAGTGTGTATCGCAACATAGAAGTAGCCATCCAAGACAACAATATGGAAGAATTCAAAGGTTGGAGCATCTATACTTGGATTTGGAAAAAGGAAAATGAGATTTCAGGAAAAGACAACTTGTTGGCTTTGGCTGCAAAAAATGGCCGTGGCGAAATGTTGGACTATGTAATAGGAACTGAAGGCTTGAACATCAATGCCAAAGACATGTACGGCACTCCATTGGTTCACCTCATGGCGGCATCTAACCTTTCAAGTAGCATTTATAAAGCAGCTGCCATTGAAGGTTTTGATATCAATGCAAGAAACAGCGACAATGAAACTGCACTTATGGTTGCGGCTCGCAATGGAAACTTAGAAGCTGTTAATGCATTGCTAAGCTCTGGTGCAAATGTTAATGCAACAAGCTATACAGGAAAGACTGCAAGAGCTATCGCAAAAGCGGCTAAAAATAAAGAAATCGCTAAAATCATTAAAAAAGCGGAAAAGGCTAAGAAATAATCCGCTTCGCACAATCAATAAAAAGCCCTGTCAAAAGACGGGGCTTTTTTTTGGTATTTGAATAAAACCCAATGACATTTGCAGCATGATAATTCAATCCGATATTCTCAAATCCTGGGTACGTGATGTATTTATGAGCAAAGGAATGTGCTTTGCCCATGCCACGCAATGCGCAGAGGTGTTAATCCTGGCTGATTTGAGAGGAATTGACAGCCATGGTGTAGCCCGATTGAGTGGGTATGTGCGCTTAATTGATAAAGGTAGAATTACAGTAAATCCAACCCTAGCAATAGAAAGAGAAACCCCATCTACCGCTACGTTGAATGCCGGTGGCGCCATTGGGTTGGTTTCTGCCCACCATGCAATGAACATTGCCATTGAAAAAGCAACAACTTGCGGCAGCGGTTGGGTAGCTATTTCTAACTCAAACCACTTTGGTATCGCTGCCTACCACGCTATGATGGCACTTGAACACGATATGATTGGTTTTGCAATTACCAATGCCAGTCCACTTGTTACACCGGCCAATGGAGCAGAAAGAATGCTTGGCACAAATCCTATTAGTGTAGCTATTCCGGCGGGCAAGGAACCTGCATTTGTACTGGATATGGCGACCTCCGCAGCAAGCAATGGAAAATTAGAAATTGCAGAAAGAAAAGAAGTTGCCATTCCCGAAGGGTGGCTCATAGACAAAGAAGGAAATAGTAGCCAAGACCCCACGGAACTTAAAAAAGGGGGAATGGTACTCACTTTAGGCAGCGATTTAGATCATGGAAGCTACAAAGGATATGGATTAAGCGCATTTGTAGATATTTTCAGCGGCGTATTGTCTGGCGCCAATTACGGTCCATGGGTCCCTCCTTTTGTTTCATTTCTAGACCCCTTGCCCAATTTACCGGGTGAAGGTATAGGCCATTTTGTTGGCGCTTGGCGGGTTGATGGATTTAGGGATGTTGATGCATTCAAATCCAACATGGACAATTGGATTCAACGTTTTAGAAACACAAAACCGATTCACCCAAGCACGCCCGTTATCATACCTGGTGACCCTGAAAGAAAACTTCACGCCGAAAGAATTGTTTCTGGTATACCTCTCATTGACAAAGTTGTGGCAGATTTAAAAACAGTAGCTGAACAAACGAGAGTAAACTGGCCTGAAGCATAACAATATGAATTCTCAAAAAAAGAAACTCCTAGTGGTTATCATCTTCGTCACTGTGGTGATTGGTGGTGGCTACCTTTTAAGCACCTTTATTGGTCGCAACAGTATTAAAAAATTGGGATACAAAACCCAACACAACCCCACCTATATCGACAGTATGGTGCGGGCCAAAAAGAAATAGCAAAAGCTCAATTTTTGGCATAGCAGCGATCCTGCGATGCAATGAAAAAATCGCAATTCAGCACTACCCCTTAGTGCATTTCTAAAACTGATGATGCAAATTGCATCATGATTGAACATTATGTAGTTCCCCTGTTCTCTAATTTATGGTGGACTGGATTGTTGTTTTCGGCACTGTTTATTGCCCTTCCAATACTCATTGTGCGCAATAAACCAGAACAGTACCAACTCAAATTTGGATTTTGGTTAGGGGTTTTTCTTCTGATGTTATCCTTGTCTATACATCCGTATATGGCATACAAAGGGAATTGGGTACTGCAAAGTTCGCTGCCATTGCAGCTTTGCTCTATGAGTGCCTTGCTATCAGGATTTATATTTTTTTACCGTTCGCAAATCCTATTTGAATGTCTGTTGTACTGGGGCTTGGCAGGCGCTATTCACTCTATACTCACTCCTGAAATGTCATTGGGAAATGATACTTTTCTCATATTTGAATATTATGCAGCCCACGCTGGCATCATTCTTTCCGCACTATTTCTAGCTATAATTCATGGCGAAAAACCCCGCAAACACAGTTGGTTACGCGTGTTTGGCATAACGCAAGTGGTAATCATACTCATCGGAGGCGTGAACTACCTCCTTGACAGCAATTATATGTACTTGTGTAAAAAACCAGCCGTGGACAACCCATTTGTCATTGGAGATTGGCCCTTTTATGTAATTGTACTAGAAATCGTAGGATTGGTACATTTCTTTGCTGTGTACCAGGGGTTTAAATTCTTCAAACATGTTCAGCCTGCAACTGCCAAGTAATTAGGCCAACATCTCTTGGATGAGGGGTTTCATATACTCCGCATCTGCGAGTTTGGATTCCAAGGAATTTTGAATGAGGTGATCAAGCAGTCGGTCGTTTTTAGCACCCATATCCAAGGCATATTTGTATGGCGTGGTATGGAATGTAGTTAACTCATACTGGCTTTTAAACAGCTCCGGATAGAGCTCAGTGAGCTCATGTTCTACATGTTTGCGGTGCAAAAACTCAGGACTCCCAACCAAATCGCGCATTTCAACAAAGTTATTGAGAGCTAAGGTGGCAATGGCGTCTGCATTTGGCTTTCTTGATTTTTGGTAAGCATCAAGAATTTTCGGCCAGTCGCCCTTAAACTCTTCGATAAATTCATCTAGCACGATACAATCTTCAAAGCAGCAGTTCATCCCTTGACCATAAAAAGGAACAACGCCGTGGGCGGAATCACCCAACAAAGCCGTTTTGCCTTTTACCCAAGGATAGCAGCGGAAAGTAGCCAAAGATCCGGTAGGATTTCCAAAGAAATCTTCGGTTAACGCAGGCATCATGGGCACTGCATCCGCAAAGTCGCGGTTAAAAAAGGTTCTTACATCGCTATTCGATTTCAATGTTTCAAAACTCAAATCCCCTTCCCATGGGAGGAACAATGTACAGGTAAAATTACCGCCAGGATTTGGCAAGGCAATCATCATATAGCTCTTTCTTGGCCAAATATGCAGGCAGTTTTTATTCATCCTAAATTCACCTGCTTCTGAAGGTGTAATTTCTAATTCCTTATACCCATGATTCTCATAGGTTTGGGAATACGAGAAACGATGCGTATGCAAAAATGCTTCCCGAACTGCGCTGAAAGCGCCGTCTGTGGCAATAACAACGTCGGCTTTATCTTCAACTGTGCTGCCATCTGCCATAGTGTATCGGGTAATACCAGCCTCCAAATCTGAAAAAGTGCATTTGGCATCAAAATACATGTGAATATTGGGATAGGCATCCGCCAATTGCAAAAGCCTTACATTCAGACCACTGCGACTTACCGAATGTATGGCCTCGCCATCCTTACCATAGGGCTGATAAGCAAGATTTCCTGCAACATCGTGCATCATACGGCCCGACATAGGAATAGAAATATCTAGAATTTCTTTATCCAAACCTACCTTTTGTAATCCGCGAATTCCTCGAGTAGACAATGCCAAATTAATACTACGTCCCCCTTCATAGCGGCCACTTCTCATATCTGGTCTGCGTTCGTACACATGCACTTCATAACCCCGTTTTGCAAGATATACTGACAACAAACTGCCTGAAAGGCCACCGCCTACCAAAGTAATTTTTTCTCCCATTTGCCCACAAAAATAAGGAATCATATGCTTGGATTATTTCTAAAAAACACTTCAATTTGCGTCTCTGTTTACTCCGTATAAAGTTCCGGGTATATTATTCAGACTTTTCCCAGGTCTTGTTTGGCGCATGCCCACAAACAAGAAAACGGTTTACCTCACTTTTGACGACGGTCCGCATCCAGAAATCACACGTTGGGTAGCCCAAGAATTGCAAAAATTCAATTATAAAGGCACCTTTTTTTGTGTAGGTGAAAATGCACTGCAGCACCCTGATGTGATTGCCGATTTAAATTCGGAGGGCCATGCTATTGGCAACCATACCCATAACCATATCAAAGGTTGGAATACAGAATCAACCGTTTATTTGGCCAACACCCTTCAAGCTTCGTCAAGCACAAGCGACAGATTATTTCGTCCCCCATACGGTAGAATTACAGCAACACAAGCCAAGTTAATTAGACGGTCGGGTTATAAAATTGTTATGTGGAACTTATTGAGTTGTGATTATCTTAAAGAGTTGAACACAAGCAAAGCACTTTCCGCTTTAATGAACAATACAAAACCAGGGACAATTGTAGTTTTTCACGACAGTGAAAAGGCTTTTGAGAATCTAAAGCAACTCCTCCCTCCCTATTTACAATTCCTAGCCAAGCAAGGGTACATTTCTGAAGCATTATGATTGGGATCCTAATTTTAGTTGGGATATTAGGATTGTATATTGTTGTTCAACTATGGCAAACGGCCACCTTATTTCGCTACAGGGATACCCTACTTGATGAGCCCATTGAATGGCCCAAAATATCCATTTTAGTTGCGGCAAGAAATGAGGAACGACACATAGCCGCCTGTCTAGAAGCCCTCACAAAACTGAATTACCCTGCAGAAAAAGTTCAAATTATTGTGGGGAATGACCAAAGCACAGATCGGACCAGAGATATTATTGTTGAATTCCAAAAAAGTCATTCCAATATAACCCTAGTTGACATATCGGATGAAGAAACCGGTTTAAAAGCAAAAGCTAGGGTGATGGCAGCCATGGACAGCTTGGCTGAGGGCGATTATTATCTGGTAACAGATGCCGATGTTCAGGTGAATCCCGAATGGGCGAAACACTTGGTCCGACATATGACTGAACCTACAGGAGTTGCCAGTGGTACAACGATGGTCAAATCAAACCACCTATGGGGTAGGCTTCAAGGCATAGATTGGGCGTATTTTATGGGCTTGTTGAATGTTATATCATACAACGGTGTACCTGCAACCGCAGTGGGAAACAATATGATTGTGAGAAAAAAAGCCTATTGGGAAACAGGAGGATATGCGTCTATCAAATTTTCCATAACTGAGGATTATAAACTATACAGTGAGGTATGCAAGCGCAATTGGAAATGGAACAATATCATGACACCTGAAGCCTTAGCCGAATCTGCGCCAACAGAAGGATACCGCCACTTAATCCATCAACGTAAACGCTGGCTTTCAGGCGGCAAAGAACTCCCATGGTATTGGTGGATTCTCTTCGGAATTTTCGCATTGTGGTATTTTACACTCCCAGTTTTAATCTTCCTTTCCTTCCCCACTGCTCTCATTATTTGGGGCATTAAATTCATATTACAAGCAATACAAATCAATAGAATTCACCAATTGGTAGGACAAAAAAGGCCAAGCTTGCTGGCACATGCTCTCTATGAATTATATCTATTTCTAATCACAATTAGCACGGCTATTTTCTTTATTTTACCCATAAAAACCATTTGGAAAGGCAGACGATATTAAGTTAAGTCAGCGCAAAAGCATCATGCCTTACAGGGAATAAGCAATTGTATTTTCCGCATCGCAAAATCGGTTTTGGAACCCAAATTTGGCTGTTACTTTGGGAAGTCTAAGCGCATAAATATGAATGATATAGAGCCGAAAAAGCGCAAGAATCTTGCGAATATGACCAAAAAAAATCCATTTCAACTTTGTATATATCTGGCACTTACAGAAAATTAACCATTCAATAATTGCAAAAACTTGCAAATGATTGAAAATTTATTTTACTTTGTAGCATATTCAAATCATGAAATTTGTAAAACTTACATCTTTAGCCTTAGCCGGTATGTTAACTTTTGCTGGCTGTAAGTATGAAGAAGGCCCAAAAATCAGCCTGCGTGCAAAACGCGACCGTGTAGCCAACGAATGGCGTATTGAAAAATACACCTATAATGATTCTGATGTTACCAATCAGATTGTTCAGGTACCAGGTGGCAACTCTGAAACTCCTTTCGAACTTCTCATCAACTTCTACAGAACAGGATCTTATGGTATTGAAGTGGTTCAAAAAAGCAAGAATGCGGAAGGCCAAGATGTATATCTTACCAACCACGTGGTTGATTTCAATGAGTGCTGCTCAACGGATTACAACAACTACTTAGGTCAGTTGCCACAACATATTCAAGATATCATGAGCCATGGTACTTGGACTTTTGACCGCGGTCATACCAAATTGCAAGTAAAACCTGATTTGAGTTATGTTGCTTCTGAAGTTCAAGCTCAGAAGAACACAATCGATTGGGGTATTGTAATGTTGCGCGAAAAAGAAATGAAAATTAAAGGTCGTGATGCAAGCAACACCGAGTGGACCTTGCACCTGAAGCGTGTAAACGACGAACCTTATTTCTATTAATAGGGAATAAAAGATATTAGAAAGCCCTGTTGATTGCCAACAGGGCTTTTTTATTTACATATATAAGGTGTTACTTTGCACTACATGCAAATCATTCAAGATGATTATAACACCCAACGACCCAATCTGAAAATTTCAGAGTATGGCAGGCATATTCAAGATTATGTTGACCATATCAAAACCATAGCGGAAAAAGAGAAGAGGACTGAGTTAGCCCATGCTTTGGTGCAGATTATGGCCACACTAAATCCGGATGTGAAGCAACAGAACAACTACAAGGAGATGCTGTGGGGACACTTATTTCAAATTGCAGATTTCCAGCTGGACGTAGATTCGCCCTACCCTGTTCCTACTCCAGAAGAACGATTACAAAAACCGCAATCCATAGGTTATAATGACTCCGTAATTAAGTTTCGATTTTACGGAAGAAACTTACAAAACATGGTTGATAAGGCCGCTGCTATGGAAGATCCCGAGTTGCGCCAGAACCTAGTCAATCTTATTGCTTCTTTTATGTACAATAGTTGTAAAAGCTGGAATAATGAGAATCTCAGCAATGAAACCATTGCTGAGCATTTGCGCACTCTTTCAAAAGGGAAACTGAACTTGGCCGGAGAAGAGCTTGTGGTATCTGCTGATACTTCAATCCAAAAGAAATTCTTCAATAGAAATCCAAGTTCCGGTTCCAACAATAAGAACAACAACCGCAACAAGAATAAATTCAACCGTGGTAAAAGCGGTTTCCGTAGATATTGATCTTTATTTTACATGTCAGAATTCATTATTGAAGGTGGCTACAAACTCAAAGGTGAGTTAGTTCCACAAGGGGCAAAAAACGAAGCCTTGCAGGTAATTTGTGCGGTGTTACTCACCGCTGATGAGGTGACCATTCACAACATACCTGAAATTCGCGACGTACTGAAACTTATAGAATTGTTGCAGGACTTAGGTGTTACGGTAGTGAAAAAGAGCAAAGGTTCTTTTTCCTTCAAAGCGGATAACATCGACCTTGCCTACTTGGAGTCTGCCGCATTTAAGAAGCAAGGGGCTGCATTGCGAGGCAGCATCATGATTGTTGGGCCCTTACTCGCCCGTTTTGGCAAAGGATATATTCCGAGCCCAGGAGGTGATAAAATTGGACGTCGCAGACTCGACACACATTTTGAGGGATTCTCTTCCCTTGGAGCTCGATTTGAATACCTACCCGAAGAGAATTTCTATAGAGTGCATGCTGAAAAGCTGAGTGGCACAAACATGCATTTGGATGAAGCCTCAGTTACTGGCACTGCAAACATAGTAATGGCAGCTGTGCTTGCCCAAGGCACCACCACCATTACCAATGCGGCTTGTGAGCCTTATGTGCAGCAGTTATGCCATATGCTTAACCGAATGGGGGCAAATATTGAGGGCATAGGTTCTAATTTACTCCATATTCAAGGTGTAAATAGCCTAAGCGGCTGCGAACACACCTGCTTGCCTGATATGATTGAAATTGGATCATTCATAGGCATGGCAGCCATAACACAAAGTGAAATCACCTTGAAAAACTGCAGGGTGGATATGTTAGGGATTATACCACGTACGTTTCAGCGTTTGGGCATTCAGATGGAAATCCGCGGGGACGATATATTCATTCCTGAAAACAAGCATTATGAAATCGACACTTTCATAGATGGTTCTATTCTTACCATTTCTGATCAAATCTGGCCAGGCTTCACCCCTGACCTTATTTCTATAGCTTTGGTTACGGCTACACAAGCAAGGGGAACTGTTTTGATTCATCAAAAAATGTTTGAAAGCCGCTTGTTCTTCGTAGACAATTTGATAGATATGGGTGCACAAATCATCTTGTGCGATCCGCATCGTGCAACAGTAATTGGATTGGACCGCCGTACACGTCTCAAGGGAATAACCATGTCATCACCTGATATTCGTGCGGGTGTTTCCTTGCTTATCGCTGCCATGAGTGCATCAGGGAAAAGCCGTATCCGCAATATTGAGCAAATTGACCGTGGCTATGAGAACATAGAAACCCGTTTAAACGCCATTGGCGCGCGCATAGAACGCGTTATTACAGAAGCATAATAAAAGACATAAGCTTTGATATTATAAAGGCCGCATATGCGGCCTTTATTGTTTATTGACACGCTCGGTGTGCTATTCATATTCAGGGGATTTTTCTCTTCAAATGAATGCACCAATTCTATGCACCGCTTTAGCATATCAAGAGCATAAAAAAAGGCCGCTAACGCGGCCTTTTCATATTAAGAGAGTTCTTAAATTATTGGATATTCAACATGCTAGTAGCTTTACCTGAAGTGCTTTCAAGTACTACCATGTACATGCCTTTGCTCAAGCCTTCAGTGCTCAAGTTCAACACTTGCTGACCTACACCAAAAGTTTTGCTATCAAATGCTTTGATTTCACGACCGTTCATATCTACGATACGAGCAG
>Ga0315904_10006026_pt1 | contig 16671 bp, 10 predicted proteins | sample LakEriMetagenome_6_FD_203529 | JGI IMG/M metagenome (GOLD analysis project Ga0315904, IMG submission 203529) | Freshwater fungal communities from buoy surface, Lake Erie, Ohio, United States - Buoy 12 MA120 | ecosystem: Environmental > Aquatic > Freshwater > Lake | place: USA: Lake Erie, Ohio...
AAGCCTTCGTCATGCCCCGGGTTTCATACCCCGAGCCGGAGGCTTCCAAAATCATCGACCACAGCCGCGCGGTGGATCTCAGTTCGAAACTCAAACCCGATGGCAGCATCACCTGGGAGATTCCCCCCGGCAACTGGACCGTCATGCGCTTCGTCGCACGGAGCACCGGACAAACCACCCGCCCTGCCCCGCGAACGGGTCATGGCTTCGAGAACAACAAATTCGACGCCGCCAGCTACCAGCGGCACTGGGATCACTATCAGCAGAAGCTCCTCGACAAGGTGCTGGCCCAAGGCGGCCCACTGCAAGCGGGCAAGGGCCTGACGACCATCCACCTCGACAGCTGGGAAATGAGTTCGCAGAACTGGACCGCGAACTTCCGCAAGGAGTTCCATCAACGCCGCGGTTACGATCCCCAACCGTTTTACCCGGCCTTCATGGGCATGGTGGTCGGCGGCATGGAAATCACCGAACGCTTTCTCTGGGACATGCGCAAGACCAGCCAGGAGTTGGTGCTCGAGCAATACGCGGGCGCGATCAAGGAATTGGCCCACAAGCACGGGCTTCTCTACGCGAACGAACCCTACGACATGAATCCCGCCGGTGACCTCGATCTGGGATCCATGGCGGACATCCCGATGTGCGAGTTCTGGAACACGCCCCTCGAAACGCAATACAGCTGCATCGAGGCGACCAGCATCGCCCACACGACGGGCCCGCAGATCGTCAAAGCCGAATCGTTCACCTCCGCGGGTGAGGCATTCGCCAAGAACCCCGCCAACATGAAAAACCAGACCGACTGGGCGCTGGCCATCGGCATCAACGGGATCATCTTCCACACCTATCAACATCAGGCGCTGGGCGATGCGGAAAAACCCGGAATGACGATGGGCCCCTACGGCGTCCAGTGGCACCGCAACCAGACTCTCTGGAATTTCCTGGCTCCCTATCATGAATACATCACGCGCTGCTCACACCTGCTGCGACAGGGGGAGGCGGTGGCAGACATTCTCTATCTGACCCCCGAGGGTGCTCCGCATATCTTCGAGGCCCCGGGCGACGCACTCGAAGGCGCCGCCAACATGCGCGACAAAAGAGGCCATGCCTTCGACGCGGTCTCGCCGCGGATCCTCCGGATGCGCGCCACGGTGGAGGATGGCCGGATCGTCTTTCCTGACGGAACGAAGTATCGCGTGCTTGTCCTGCCCAAGGTGCCGACCATGACTCCGGAAACCCTGACCTGCATCGAGCGCTTGATAATGGCGGGAGCCACCGTCATTGGCAACCCGCCGGCCAAGTCTCCAAGCCTGGTCAACTACCCGGCCTGTGATGCCGCCGTGTCCGCTCTGGCCGCAAAGATGTGGGGCGGGGCCAAAGCATCGGCCACCGTGACCCGTGTCACCTGTGGCAGCGGGACCATCTACTGGGGCGGCGGGCTCACACCGGACTCGGGAATCTATCCAAGCTATGCCGACACCGCAGCTATTCTTTCCAGCATGGGCCTACCCGAGGATTTCACTTCGCCCTCGGGCAAACTGCGATTCATCCACCGCCAGACGGCCAACCATGACATCTACTTCGTCTCCAACCGCAGCGAGGAAAAAGTCATCACCGAAGGCGTCTTCCGGATCCAAGATGCCCAACCGCAACTCTGGGACCCGCTCACCGGAACCACGCGTGCTCTGGGAGAATACACCACGAAGGACGGCCTGACTCGCGTGCCGCTTTGCTTCGAACCGCTGCAAAGCTTTTTCGTAGTCTTCCCGCAGCGCGGCAAACACGTGAATGCGGCAACCCCCAACTTCACCGGATTCAAGGAAACCGCCAGACTCGAAGGCCCTTGGAGCGTGGCCTTTGATCCGAAATGGGGCGGTCCCGGCGAAATCACTTTCGATTCATTGATCGACTGGACCCAACACCCGGAAGAAGGTGTCCGCTACTATTCGGGCACCGCCATCTATCGGAAAACTTTCGATGCCACCGACTTCATTTCCGACCGGAAGTCCGCGATTCATCTCGACCTCGGCACCGTGCATGAAATCTGCCGCGTCCGCCTCAACGGCAAGGATCTCGGGTTCGTCTGGACCTCGCCATGGCGCGTGGACATCACACAGATGCTCAAGGCCGCCGACAACCAACTCGAAATCGAAGTGGCCAATGGTTGGGTCAATCGGCTGATCGGCGACCAGCAACCCGCCCACAAGGGAGTGCGCAAGGCCGCATGGCCAACAGGCTTGCTTGGCGGCAAAGAACAGCCTGCGGGCCGCCATACCTTTGTCACCCATCACGAATACAAGGCCAACTCCCCACTCAAGCCGGCAGGCCTCATCGGCCCGGTCTCGATCCGAACCAGCGATCGCTGACGGCCAGAGGCGCGTGGGGGTTACAAGGTGCGGGCCGCCAGTAACGGATGTCCGGGAACGGTCATGTTCGGCCGCGAAGGAGTTCGTGACATGCCGTCAATTTATCGCTTGCCGCATTTTGCGCAGATTTATAGACGGGTGAATCATGAAAACGCACCGGACTTGTCTGACTGCCGCGGTTTCCCTGCACCTTGTCGCGGGTTTTTCCATCGCCGCCGATCTGATCGTGGAGGAAAACGGCGTGCTGCCAAACTATGCGACCATCCAGAGCGCCGTGAACGCCGCGAACCCGGGTGACCGCATCTTCGTCAAAAACAAGGCTGGAAACGTCCCCTACAACGAGACGATCACCATCGACCGGCCGGTGGAACTGCTGTCCCATGCGCCGGACGGGGTGTTTTACGTGTTCGGCGGCTATTCGATTGTGCCGAATTCCGCCATGTTCACAGGTCCCGGCGGCACGATCCGGATCGTGGGCATGTACAACCTGAGCGGGGGCGTGGACGCCTCGGTGAACAACGGTAGCGGCAGTCCCATCGAAATCGCGGTGGTGAACTCGACCTTCGTTTCCGGTGACGTGAATCTGTCCGGCACCGGCTATGTCAGCCACGTCGCGGGCAACCATCTGATGTCCGGATCGGTCACCACCCGCGAGGGCCTGGTGTCGGGCAACCAGGTGGTTGGCTCGATCACGGTGAATGATGCCGGAACCGTGACCAGCGGGGATGACACGATGTATGTGGTTGGCAACCGGGTCTGCACGGCCGCGGGAGGCTTCGCACCGGGCGGCATCGTCTGGAACAATCCGGTGCACTATCTGCATCTTGCCAACAACCACGTCAGGTCGACCGCGGCGGATCTTATCGTGATCAACAACCTGCACGGCGGGCCTCTTATGAACCAGATTTGCAACAATTCCTGCGAGACCGGCACATCCGCTACCTTGAACACCGGTATCCGGATCGGGATCACCGTGCCGTCCACGGCTCGCTTGTTGATCGCCAGCAACGCGTTGCTCGACTCGTTTTCCGGCGACGATGCCGGCACAACCGAGTGCGCGATCCAGTTCGCCGCGGGCGTGGCCGCGGGTGCGCAGGTGGATGTGGTCAGCAACGTCCACAAGGATTGGGAGACCGGCTTGAGCAATGCTTCCGCGGCCGCGGTATCCTTCGCCGGCAATGGCACGGGAGGCGGTGCTTTCAACCCGAACGACATCAGCGGCGCGTGCACGGACGCTTCCTGTATCAACACCGGCCATCCGGGCACCGATCACACCGACCACGACCTGACCCGCAACGACGTGGGCACGGCCGGCGGATCATTCAACTTGAACAACTTCTGGCCCAACCAGACGGGCTCGGCGCGCGTCTATCTGGTGAAAACGCCCCGCACGGTCGTGCAATCCAGCACCATCAATGCCAAGGCGGACTCCTATGATCGTTAGAATCCATCCGCCTGAAATCCCCGTCTGTTTCCCATGATGATCCTCCGGTTGCTGCTGTTGTGGTTGGGGTTCGTGCTGGCCGTTGCGGGCGACGAGCTTTCGAAGACCGTCGCGCAGGCGGAGTATTTCTGGGGCGCCGACCCCGGGCCCGGGCTGGGCGTCCCGTTTCCGGCCCAGGATGGTGCGCTGAACGAGGCGGTGGAGTCGTTGTTCAAGTCAGGCGTGATGCCGCCAACCGGTGCGGGTCCCCACGCATTCCACGCGAGAGTGAGGGATTCTAACGGAAACTGGGGAGATGTTTTCACCACCATCGTGCACGTCACGGGCGGCGAGAACAATCCGCCGCGGACGACGAAGGTGGTGATGGCCGAATATTTCTGGGACACCGACCCCGGGTTGGGAGCAGCCACGCCGCTGCTTGCTGCCGACGGCAGCCTCAACGAAACCGTCGAGTCCCTGCTGGCCAGCGGAATCCCTGCCCCTGTTTCACAGGGTGCGCATACCTTCAATGTCCGCGTCAAGGATGGCGATGGCCAGTGGGGGCCGCTGTTCACCACCGTGGTCGAGGTTTCCGCGCCTGCCGGGACAGGTTCCGTGAATCTGGCGCAGGCCGAATATTTCTGGGACAGCGACCCCGGACCCGGAAACGGAACGCCGCTGCCTGCGACTGACGGCAACCTGGACGAGACCCTCGAGTCCCTGCTGGCCAGCGGAATTCCCGCGCCACTTGCCGCGGGCGGGCACACCTTCAATGCCCGCGTCAAGGGAGGCGATGGCCAGTGGGGACCGCTGTTCACCACTGTGGTCGAGGTTTTCGTCCCCGCCGTGCCGCGTCCCGTGAATGTCGTGCAGGCCGAGTATTTCTGGGACAGCGACCCCGGACCCGGAAATGGCACGCCGCTGCCTGCCGCCGACGGAAATTTCGACGAGACCGTCGAGTCCTTGCTGACCAGTGGAATACCCGCGCCACTTGCCCCGGGCGGGCACACCTTCAATGCCCGCGTCAAGGGTGGCGATGGCCAGTGGGGTCCGTTGTTCGGCACCGTGGTCGAGGTTTTCGTCCCCGCCGTGCCGCGCCTCGTGAATGTCGTGCAGGCCGAGTATTTCTGGGACAGCGACCCCGGACCCGGAAATGGCACGCCGCTGCTCGCCACCGACGGCAGCTTGAACGAAACACTGGAAGCCTTGATTCGCGATCCCGTCGCGACACCGGGAACCTTCGGCCCTCACAAATTCCACGCCCGGGTCAAGGACGCTGCGGGGAATTGGGGTCCGGTGTTCCGGACGGTGGTGAACTCCCACATCGGCAACGGCTCGATCTACGTTTATGATGAGGATGACGACGGCGACACGCTGCCCAATCTCGTCGAGTATTTTCTAGGTACCAATCCCAAGCAGCGTGACAACCCCGCCGATCACCTTTCATGGGGACTCGAACCCGTTCCCGGCGGCAACGGCAAATCGCGTCTCTTTGTGGAAATCCATCGCAACCATGTCGCACCGGACGCCACTCTGGACCTGCGGGTTTCCACCAATCTAACCGACTGGCACGGGACGGGCGACGGTTGGGTGGCTTTGCATTCGGAAACCGCGTCCACCCTGCGCTTCCACACGGCACAGGACCTCGAAGACAAGCCGAAGTTCTTCTTCCGTCTGGCAGTGACGATGGACGCGCCCTGAGAACCCAAACTCCGCGACCACCTCCCAATCGGGCCGGCTCCCGGAAATAGGATCGAAAGCCAAGCCGCGATTGAGCCTCAATGCCCCTCGCCGCGGGCCATCAATTCCGCTTCCTCCTCGTGGGAATGGATTTGCAGGGAAATTTGCACGCCTTCCTTGTCGGCACCGGCTTTGAGCACGTTGCGGATGGCCGAGGCGGTGAAGCCGTTGCGGCCGATCAGCATGGCGACATCGGCCTTGGACAGCACCAGTTTGAAGCGCACTTTTTTCGGCGCGAGTTCCGCCACTTTGAGTTGCGCCTGTGAAGGATCGTCGATCAGTTTCACGGCGACGTATTGGAGAAAGTTCCGCAGGCGTTCGGTCACAGGTTCCATGCCGCGGAGCATGGCGCGGGATGGCGCGCTTCGCAAGCCCGCGTCTTGTATTCGATTGACGCGGTTTCCCTAATCGGAAAAATCCGCCCCATGAACATTCCAAGCATCCTCGCCCTGCTCGCCGTGATTTCCGCGCCACTTGCCGCAGCGGAGCCGAACATCCTCACCCCGGAGGAGAAAACCGCGGGCTTCAAGCTGATTTTCGACGGCAAAACCCTCGACGGTTTCCGCAACTTCAAGGAGGAGAAGCCGAATCCGAAGTGGCAGGTGCGCGACGGCGCGATCGTCCTCACGGAAAAAGGCGGCGGCAACCTGATGACCGCCGAGCAGTTTGACGACTTCGAGTTCCGTTTCGAGTTCCGCATCGCCGCCCACGGCAATTCCGGCATCATGTGGCGCGTCGCGGAAACCGCCAACCAGCCCTTCCTCACCGGCCCGGAATTCCAGATTCTGGATTCGCATTCCAAAACCGGCTACCCGCACGAGATCGTGGCGGGCAACCTATCAGGCGGGCTTTATGGCATCATCCCGGTGAAGCCGGAGTTCACCAAGCCCACCGGCGAATGGAACGAGGGATCGATCCGGGTGCAGGGAACGAAAATCACGCTCACCCTCAACGGCAATGTCACCGCGGACATCGATACGACTTCCGACAAATGGAAGGAACTGCTCGGAAATTCCAAATTCGCGAAGTGGCCGAAGTTCAACAAGGAACCCAAAGGCCATCTCGTTTTCCAAGACCACAACGATGTGGTGGAATTCCGCACGCTGCGCGTCAAGAAGCTGAAGTGAGCCACCGCGCCGCTTGTTTGGCGAAATAGGTCAGGATCATCGAGGCGCCCGCGCGCTTGATGGCGGCGAGCGATTCGAGCACGGCGGCGCGTTCGTCCAGCCAACCGGCCGCGGCGGCGCTGCGGATCATCAGATACTCGCCGCTCACCTGATAGGCCGCTACCGGCAGCGTGCTCGTTTCGCGGACTTTCGCGATGACATCCAGATACATGCCGGCGGGTTTCACCATCAGCATGTCGGCTCCCTCGGCTTCGTCCAACAGCGTTTCACGCAGTGCCTCGCGGATGTTTCCGGGATCCATCTGATAGGTCTTCTTGTCGCCCTCCTTCGGCGCGGAATCCAGCGCGCCGCGGAACGGTCCGTAAAACGCCGAGGCATACTTCGCGGTATAGCTGAGGATCGACACATCGGTGAAACCCTCCGCATCCAGCGCTTCGCGGATCACGCTCACGCGGCCGTCCATCATGTCCGACGGCGCGACGATGTCGGCACCGGCGCGCGCGTGGCAAAGCGCCTGCTGGCAGAGGGCTTCCACGGTTTCGTCATTGAGAATGGTCAATCCGCCGCGTTCATCGCGCCTGACAATGCCGTCGTGGCCGTCGGAGTTGTATGGATCGAGAGCGACATCGGTGATCACGCACAGCGAGGGATGCGCCTGCTTGAGCCTGCGGATCGCACGCGGCACAAGCCCGGCATCGTTGTGGCATTCCGCGCCGTCGGGCGACTTGAGTGTCTCTTCGATTTTGGGAAAGAGAACCACTGCCGGAATCCCCAGCGCATGCGCCTCGCCTGCCTCGCGCACCAGGCTGTCCAGCGACCAGCGCGTGACGCCCGGCATCGATTCGATCGGAGTGTCCGCGTCATCCTCATGCAGGAAAAAGGGCAGGATGAAATCCGCGGGCGAGAGAGAGGTTTCGCGCACCATCGAGCGGATCGCAGGTGTGCGGCGGTTGCGGCGGGGACGAATCATAGCGGGAGGATGAACATGGGATATCGAACTTCCAATATCGCAAGGTAGGAAAAAATGCTCACGCGGCTTGCAGGGGTTTGACCCTTGACTTGATGGTGCGGTAGCTCTCGCGGGTGGCTTTTTCAAGATCGTAGTGACCTTGGAGGTTGAGCCAGAATTCCGGCGAATTGCCGAAATAAAGCCCGAACGCGAGTGCGGTCTCGGCGGTGATGGAACGCTTGCCGTTGAGAATGCCCGACACGCGGGAACGTGGCATGCCGGTTTCCGCCGCCAGCCGGTAGGCGGTGATGCCGAGCAGTTCGAGAAACTCGGTGGCAAGAATTTCGCCTGGACTGATTGATGCCACGCGAGGATCCGGTTTTCCTTTCGGTGTTTTTTTCATGGTTAATGGTAGTCGGTGATTTCCACTTCATCAGCACCCTGATCCGACCAGCGGAAACAGAGGCGGTATTGTTGGTTGATGCGGATGCTGTGCTGGCCGCTGCGATCGCCCTTCAGTGTTTCAAGACGGTTGCCCGGCGGGCTTATCAAATCATCAGGACTGGTCGCGGCGTGTAGAATCAGCAGCTTTGCCCGCGCCCTTCTGCGGATATCGGCAGGAAAAACGCGGACCAACAGGCCATGGAAGAGTTTTTCGGTTTCCTCGCATGCGAAGCTCCTGATCACGGGGAATGGCTATCATGGCATCAAACGTTCCGCAAGCCGGAACTACGTCCGAAAGTGATCGCGCGACAGTGCGCGGAGTCCGGGCATGCGGCGGGAATGCGCAAATGCGAGCCGCACTTTATCCAGCCGCTGTAACGCGTATCGACTTGCCAGCCGATCATCCCCCGGGAATAAATCGCCGCGTCCTGTCAGCCCGAGTTAAACCGGGCCACGCATCCGACAAGGCCGCCGTGGCGGAATGGTAGACGCCACGGACTTAAAATCCGTTGGTCCGCAAGGACCGTGGGGGTTCGAGTCCCCCCGGCGGCACTTGCTTGGAAAGCATCAACCAAACAGAGAGGGCCCAAATCATGGCAATTTTTTCTTATGCTGCCTTGAACACCCTTCACGAACGGGGAACCAACAGAGACGGGTATCTTCCGCTCATTCCGGCAGCTTCTGGCCATCAGCCACCAGACGGGCGCGGAGTTTGTCGTAGGGAACGGCCTGGACGGGCATGCCCTGTTCGATGGCCATGCAGGCGGCTGTTGCGGCACTCTGGGAAAGAATCATGAACACCGGCTCCATGCGGATCGATCCGAATGCGATGTGCGTGGCGGACAACGCCCATGGCACCAGCAGGTTTTCGCATTCGTCACGGCGCGGCACGATCGACCGGTATGATATGCCATAAGGTTTTCCGCGCAGATGAGATTGGATGTCGCCCTCGTTCTTCACCATGCCATTGTGAACGAAACGCTGGACGTTGTGTGAATCCAAAGTGTAGGCGCCCATGCCGACGGGATCTTCCACCGGCAGTTTGTTGCGGCAGTGGTTTTCGGTCATGACGAAATCCGAACGCATGCGGCGCGCCTCGCGGATGTAGAGGTTGTAGGGCCAGTGGCCGTTGTCGGTGAACTCGTCCTTCGCCAATCCCCAGACGGCGGTGCTTTTGCGGATGTGTTCCGGAACCCGCGGATGATTCTGGAGCGTCCACACCAGCCCGAGTTGGTAGTCGCGGTGCCTGGCGGCATTTTCTTCGCGCTGTTTGTGATTGAGCGTCGCCCAGTTCCAGTTGTCGCCATAGTTGCCGCCGATGAAGTCGCAGGAAATCCCGCCGGTGTTGTTGGCGTCGGTCTTGCGGTTGGGCACCAGTGTGGTTTTGAAAAATCCGCCCTTTTGTCCCGCCTCGATCGCCCGGAACAGGATTTCATAGTCCGCGGGGTTGTAGTTTTCCGGCTTGGGGACCGGCAGGCGGTTTTCCGGCACGTCGGTCAGCACCATGCGGTAACAGTAGGCTTGGAAACGGTGATCGCCTTCGCCGACCTGACCTCCCATGTCGCGGTTGACGCCGGGCAGCAGGCCGCTCGACGGATCTCCCTCCACGACGTAGGGATCGATCCCCTTGGGCAACTGGTTCTTCGGCAGCGGTCCGGTGATGCCGTTGCCTTTCTCATTGAATTCCGCGTTCGCCTCGCGTCCGGCCACAAACGAAACGCCGGCCGCGGCTAACAAATCGCCCTCGTAGGTGGCATCGATGAACATCTTCCCGCGGATGTTTCCGCCGTCTTCCAGCCGGATCGAAGTGATGCGGGCGCCGTTTTTCGCAACTCCCTTTTGCAGATCCAGCCGACCCTTGATCACCCGCACGCCAGCCTCTCTGACCATGGCGTCGAAGACCGCCTCGGCAACCTTCGGTTCGAAAGTGGAGGCCAGTTCGGTTTTCGGATTGAGCGCGGGGACCCCCTGTCCCTCGTTTGGAAACTTCTCACGGCTCTCGTGCTCCCACGCCTCCGGTTTCTGATAGTGCTGATAGAGTCGGAGGTAGAACTCGCGAGAGAGCCCGCCGAGGATCGCATCGTTGCCGATGTCGCTCCAGCCCAGCCCGCTGCTGGTCAGGCCGCCGAGATGTCCGTATTGGGAAACCAGTATCACCGATTTCCCCATGCGGACCGCCTGCACTGCGGCAGTCACGCCGCCGGACGCGTCGCCATAAACGACCACATCCGCCTCCGAGGCCTTCTCTCCGGCAGAGGCGGCAATGGTGATCGCGGTGGCGGCCAACAGGAAGAGTGCGGGTTTCATGAGGTCTCTTAAACGGCCTGAGTGGTGATTTCTTGCAACATGAGCGCCGCGGCAGCCGGAACGGATCGCGGAAATCCCATCCACCAGCCGCATTCACTTGAAGTTGTGCTGGCCGTATTGCGAAGCCATGTTGGGATGTCATGACGGAGGAAAAGCCAGAATCCGCGGAGGAAGCCCGCTGGCATCATCTCGAAACCGCCGAGGTCACCCGCTTGCTCGACAGCGATCTCCGGCAGGGCCTTTCCAGCGACGAGGCCGCCAGACGCTTGAAACGCTTCGGCCCCAACACCGTCAGCAGCCGCGAAGGAATCCCGGAGTGGAAACGCTTCCTGTTCCAGTTCAACCAGCCGCTCGTTTACATCCTTTTGATCGCCTGCGTTGTCACCGCCGCACTCGGCGGCTGGGTGGACAGCGGGGTGATCCTGGGAGTTGTGCTCGTCAACGCGATTGCCGGATTCATCCAGGAAAACCGTGCGGAAAAAGCGATCGAAGCGCTCAGCCGCATGGTCGCCACCGAGGCCACCGTGCGTCGCGGCGGATGCAAGCTCCGCATCCCATCCGCCGATCTCGTTCCCGGAGATGTGGTCTTGCTCCATCCAGGGGACCGGGTGCCGGCCGACCTCAGGTTGTTTGAAGCACGCAACCTCCATTGTGATGAATCCGCCCTCACCGGAGAATCGATGCCGGTGGCCAAGATCATCGATCCACTTGATCACGACATCGCCCTTGCCGAGCGCAAAAACCAGGCCTTCGCCGGCACCATGGTCACCGCCGGAGAGGCAGCCGGACTCGTCTGGGCGACCGGAGATCACACCGAGACCGGACGCATCGCCTGGCTGATATCCGAGGCCGTGGATGTATCAACTCCGCTCACCCGCAAGATCGCCCGGTTCAGCATCTTGCTGCTCTGGGTGATACTGGTTCTGGCAGGCCTGACCTTTGTCATCGGAGTGGCTCGTGGTGAACCGGCGGTTGACATGTTCATGGCGGCGGTCGCACTCGCGGTGGGCGCCATTCCCGAGGGCTTGCCCGCCGCAGTCACGATCGTGCTGGCCGCGGGAGTATCGCGCATGGCCGCGCGCCGGGCCATCATCCGCAAACTTCCAGCCGTGGAAACCCTCGGCAGCACCACGGTGATCTGTTCCGACAAAACCGGCACCCTCACGGAAAACCAGATGACGGTTCAAGCCATCAGCGCTGGCGGCCGGAACTACGAGGTCACCGGTGTCGGTTACGATCCGGAGGGGGAAATCCGCAGTGAGGGCTGGGCCATCGATCCGCTTGAGCATCCGGCCCTCATCGAATGTCTGCGCGCCGGCGTGCTGTGCAACGATTCACAACTTGTCATCGAGGATGGACGCCACCTGATCCAGGGCGATCCAACCGAGGCCGCGCTGTTGGTTGCCGCTGCCAAGGCCGGGCTGATTCATGCCGAAACCGTCGAAGCCTCACCGCGCATCGACATGATTCCCTTTGAATCGGAGCAGATGTTCCGCGCCACTCTTCACGGCGGCGGCGATGGACGATCCAGAAGGGTGATTTACAAAGTGGGCGCGGTCGAACGCTTGCTGGAGCGATGCGACGACGCGCTTGGCCCGGATGGGCATGGCATGCCGCTCGATCTCGCGGCCGTGCACGAGGAAGCGGAGGCGATGGCCGCGGACGGGCTGCGGGTTCTGGCCTTTGCCAGGCTTCATGTCCCGGCGGATCAGGATTCGCTTGAACACAGACACGTGCGGGGCGGGCTTACGTTTCTCGGTTTGCAGGGCATGATCGATCCGCCGCGCACCGAAGCGATCAAAGCGGTGGCGGACTGCCGGCGCGCGGGCATTGCCGTGAAAATGATCACCGGCGACCACGCCGTCACCGCCAAGGTGATCGCCGAGCGGGTGGGAATGCTGCGGGACGCGGAAAAAACCGCGGTCATCACCGGTCTCAAACTGGAAAAGATTTCCGATGATGACCTGCCCGCGGTCGCCGAAAAAACCGTGGTGTTCGCGCGTGTTGCTCCCGAGCAAAAACTCCGCCTCGTGCGCGCGTTGCAGAGCCGCGGCCATGTCGTTGCCATGACCGGCGACGGCGTGAACGACGCGCCCGCGCTCAAACAAGCGGACATCGGTGTGGCGATGGGCCTGATCGGAACCGACGTCGCCAAAGAAGCCGCGGACATGGTGCTCACCGATGACAACTTCGCCACGATCAAGGCTGCCGTGGAAGAAGGTCGCGGCATTTTCGACAACCTGACCAAGTTCATCGTCTGGACGCTGCCCACCAACCTCGGCGAGGGCGGCATCATTCTCGTCGCCATCCTGTGCGGCTTCACACTGCCGGTGCTTCCCGTGCAGGTGCTGTGGGTGAACATGACCACCGCGCTGCTGCTCGGGCTGATGCTGGTTTTCGAGCCCAAGGAACACGGACTGATGGACCGCCCGCCCCGCGATCCGGCGAGTCCGCTGCTGACGGGGCGCCTTGTCATCCGGACCCTGTTGGTCGGATGGATCATCGTGGGTGGAAGTCTCTGGCTGTTCGATGATCAGATCACCCGCTCGGGAGAAACCGTGGCCGAAGCCCGCACCACGGTCATCAATACCATCGTGATGGTCGAGACGGCCTATCTTTTCAGTTGCCGTTCGCTCGGCCATTCGCTCTTCCGCGCGGGCTTGTTCACCAACAAGTTCGCGCTTGCCGGCGCGGCGGCCATGATCCTGCTGCAAGGGTTCTTCACCTACTCGCCGGTAATGAACCGCCTGTTCCACAGCGTCCCGCTGGAGGCCGATACCTGGTTCGGCATCGCAGGGGTTGCCGTGCTGTCATTCATCGTGGTGGAAATCGAAAAACAGATCCGCTTCCGCCGGTGGATGGGGTAACGCGACTGAACGGGGCGCTGTCATTGGCATTGGACAAACCCGGTTCCCCCACCCCACGCTTCCGCGCATGGCAGGTCTCATCATCGCTCCGAGGGCGCGCATTTTTCATGGGCACGAGTGGGTTTACGCCACGGAAATCAAAAAATCCTTCGGCGATCCGCAGCCGGGCGATGTGGTGTCGCTTAAAGATTTCCGCGACCGACCGCTCGGTTCGGCGATTTACAACCCACTCTCGCAGATCGTCGCGCGGCGCTTTTCACGCCGCAAACAGGACCTCGACCTCGATTTTTTCACCCGCCGCATCCGCCAGGCCATCGAATACCGCCAACGCGGCGGCATCGATGAAACGCTGTGCCGTCTCGTATGGAGCGAGTCCGACGGCATGCCCGGCCTGATCGTGGATCGCTATGGCGATCATCTATCGGTGCAGACGCTCACGCTGGCGATGGACCTGCGCAAAGAAATCATCCGCGACGCGCTCGTCGCGTTGTTGTCGCCGCAGTCCATCGTCTTGAGAAACGATTCACCCTTCCGCAAGGCCGAGGGCATGGAACCCGGCATCGAAATGTTATATGGAGAAAATCCCGGGCCGTTCGTGGTTCGTGCGAATGACCTCGATTTCGAGATTGATCTCTTCGACGGCCAGAAGACCGGTTTGTATCTCGACCAACTTCAATCGCACGCGGAAGTCGCGAGACTCGCGAAAGGCAAACGCGTGCTCGACTGCTTCACCAACCAGGGCGGCTTCGCTCTGGCCTGTGCCAAGGCGGGAGCCGCGAAAGTCACCGCCGTGGATGTCTCCGCCACCGCCTGCGATGCCGCGCGACGCAACGCGCGGCTCAACGGACTCGACATCGAAGTGCTCGAACACAACGTCTTCGATTTCCTCAAGCACGCGAAACCGGAGTATGACCTCATCATCCTCGATCCTCCGAGTTTCACCCGCAACAAGAAGACGCTCATGGACGCGATGCGCGGCTACAAGGAGATCCATCTGCGTTCGCTGAAATTGTTGGAAAAGGGCGGCGTGCTTTCCACCTTCTGCTGCTCGCACCACGCGTCGCGCGAGCTGTTTCTTGAAAACCTGGGCGAGGCATCCGTGGACGCGAAGAAGTCGCTGCGCCTGCTGTCCGAACACGGCCAGCGCGACGATCATCCGGTGCTCATCACCCTGCCGGAAACCGGATACCTCAAGGGCTTCACCGTTGAAGTGATTGCGACGCGCTAAGCACGCCTTCAAGCACCTGCTCCGCGATCGGCGTGGCCTCGTGCATCAGCACGATGTCGCCCGGCCCGAGATGAGCCACTATCCGCTCAAGCACCTTCTCCGCATCGGTTTCCACCGCATCGAAACCGCGGCGGCTCCAGGCCATCACTTGCAAACCAAGCGCGGCGGCTACGGGATGGGTGAAAAGATTGCGGTGCCCGACAGGCGCGCGGAAAAGACGGGGTTTGAAGCCTGTCACGCGTTCGATCACTTCCTGGCAATCCGCGATCTCGCAGCGGGTGCGCCATGGGTCGGCGCACCAGAAGGAAGCCTGCGGGTGGTTCATGGTGTGATTGCCGATCTCATGGCCACGGCGCAGGACTTCCCGCGCCAGATCGGGATGCGCTTCGACTTTTTTGCCGATCATGAAGAAGACGGCTTTGGTTTGATGCCGGTCTAACATCTCAAGCAACTTCGGCGTGTCGTGCGGATCGGGACCGTCGTCGATGGTGATGAGAATGCTTTCTTCACCGGTGCGGCATCGCACCGGACCAAGCCATTGGCAAGATGGCCGAAGCACGGCGAGACAATACCATGCGGCGATCAAGGCACCACCCGCGAAGGCCCACCACCAGCCGAAGGTCCAGCCTGCGACGATCGCCGCGACATGCGCGATAATGAAGCATGCGAGCCGCCATGCGTTTGAATGTTTACAGACGGATGGAACAAAGGCCGCCGAGTTGAGGATGAAAATTCCGATCCATGACCATGCGAAAACTCCCGCCACGCCACCATGCCACACCCGCCAGATCGCCCACAGCGTGCATGCTGTTAGCCACAAGCGCCATTGGGAGACGGGACTGCGTCCGCTTAGAACAATGGGCAGCAGGTTCAGTCCGATGAAACCGAGTGGCAGGGCAAGCAGCACACCTGTCATCACGCCCCAAGTTCGGCACAGCCAATCACCGATGGCCATCACCACGGTCAGCGGCACCCATACTGCGAGAAAGCGCCACTCTCCGATGTGCATGCCGCGGCCTCCGGCATGTTGGCAGTCCTCCGCGTGACAGAGCGGAGGTTTGCCGCCGAAGACTCTGAATAGCGCGCTGGTCGCGCGGTTGTCGCCTGATTGATGCATCGTTCAATAAGCCATGCCGATGGCGAAGTGGAGGGTGCCGTTGGGTTCGCCGGTGTCGCGGGTGAGATTGTAGCCATATTCAAGCCGCACCGGGCCGATCGGCAGGTCGAACCGCAGGCCGAGTCCGGCGGCCACCTCGACATCCGCCGAAGTGAAATCTTCATAGTTTCTCGATAGAGCGCCCGCATCGACGAAGGCCGCGGCCTTGAGCGGCCCCGCGATCCTGCGCATGACTTCGGTGTTCACGTGCCAGACCGCCTCGCCGCCGGTGGGATGACCGTTGACCGAGGGGCCGAGCTCGCGTTCGGGAAAACTTCTAACACTGCGCGGACCGCCGTTGAAGAGACGGAGGTCGATCGGCAGATCACCGCCGTCGCCGGACGGAACGAGCATCCGGCACGCGCCGCCGATGCCGATGTCATATCTTCGCCCGAATTCGCGATACCAGCCTCCGGAAAGCCCGGCCATGGCATAGGATGTGGAGACATCACCCACCGCGGCGCCGATTTCCAACGGACTTTCGAGATGCCAGCCGCTTTTCGGCAGCACAGTGCTGTCGCGATGGTCCAGCCGCTGTGTCAGCCTGAGCCGCGGGTGGCCGTAACGCGTCTCGCCGAGTTCGGCGGGCGGCAGGCCATCGTCTGTTAGATTGACCAGCGACATGGTGGCGGTGAGGTCGAGCGAGTAATGATCCGCGGGACGCCAGTTCATGCCTCCGCTGCCGCCGGCTTCATAAACGCGGTAGCCCTCGCGGTCGTAAATCAACGCGAACGCCCTCGCCGTGGCGGACAAGTCGAGGCCGCCGATCCATGGGTCGGTGACGCGCGCATCGCCCAGCACGCCGCGCGAGCCGACTTGGATGCCGGATGTGAAACCGCGCAGGTTTCCGAAAAGATTGCGGTCTGCATAAGTCACGCGGGTGATGAGTCCCTCGTATGATCCGACGCCCATGGCCACACCCAGTTCCCTTGCTCGGGTTTCCTGAAAGTGGAGCGTGGCGTTCACCATGTTCTCGCCAACCGGCGTGGTCTCCACCCGCGCCGATTGAAACGCGCCGGTGGCGAGGAACTCGCGCAAACGCCGGTTCATCAATGAGTCGTCATACC
>Ga0315904_10006029_pt1 | contig 16664 bp, 15 predicted proteins | sample LakEriMetagenome_6_FD_203529 | JGI IMG/M metagenome (GOLD analysis project Ga0315904, IMG submission 203529) | Freshwater fungal communities from buoy surface, Lake Erie, Ohio, United States - Buoy 12 MA120 | ecosystem: Environmental > Aquatic > Freshwater > Lake | place: USA: Lake Erie, Ohio...
GGGATAGTTCGGTTCTAGTTCGTGTAAACCGGCGGGGCTGGGTTTGGCTTACCTGGGCGACTTCTTGCGTTGCTGGTCCATGTAGTAACGCCAATACATGGTCGGGTTGAGGAGCACTTTTCCCGGCCCGCGATAAGTTCGGACGATCGATTCGCCCGACGTAAATCGCCCCCAGAAATTCTTCGTCGGACGGCGCATCTGAAATTTCACGCTTTGTGTTCTGCCAATAACGCAGTTCCCCTCGACGACCAACTGCTCCCCTTCGACTAGCTCCATCTCTTCGACCGGTCCTTTGGTGCAGACGACCAGTTTGCCTTGCCCGGAGACACGGGTCTGCAGATAGACAACTCCTTCGCCCGCCCAGAGCGACGTCAACAGCCGTTCGCGGAAGAATTGCAGCTCGACGCTCCCCTCGGAAGCCCAGTAACTCCCCTTTTCCAGGATCCAGCTTTCGCCTTTGAGTTCAAACACATGGAAACCGCCCAGCGAAGAGGCGAGCGTAATCACGCCTGTTCCGGCATAGGTCGGTCGGTATACCGATTCATTCGCGACCAAAGAGGAAACGAGGCTGCCAACTGAGGGAATCAGCTGGGAGTGCACAGCAATGTTCCCGCGCAGATAATTCAGGGCACCCGACTCGCAGCGGACCATCTCGTGCTCGAGGTGAATATCGACGAATCGCATCCCCTCCAGATATTGAACTTCAAATCGCGCCATCGGTGTTGATCAGGTCTTTTTGGAGAGGGTGATGAGCTTGGCCGGTTGAGCGCAGCGCACGCAACTGTACGCGGTCGTGGAACGAGGCAGCTCAACGCTTCGTTCCTTGCCGAAAATGTTCAAGCCTGCCGCGTGCAGGAGGTACCCTATCCCGGGATAGAGTGCAAGAAACGCCAGTCCGCCAGCGAGGAAGGTTGTCCGCCACGTGATGTAACTGGAGAGCAGGACGCAAATCAGTAGCCAGGCCGGCCAGTAGCCGTCAGTGGGCTCTTTGTAAAGAAACGGCTTTTCCTCGGTGGTCTGCGAAAGATCGCATTGACTGCAAACCATTTTCCCGAAGTACTCGCAATCGCGGTTGACGCATTGCAGGAGGACGTCGTTCGGAGTGACTTGCGAACGGCAGATGAAACAAAAGTAATTCGAGCACTGCGGGCAGAAGTAGGCTTGGGGGTGCACGCTGGAACCACATACCGGGCAAACGTCGAGTTCTCCCCGACGCGCGGCTGGGTCATTGGCCTTTTCTTGTTTCTCAGTTGAGGTCTCGCTCATCTTGCTCTTCTTCTCAAACGTTCCAGGCGGTTACTTTTGGACGCATCGACGCGGGCGTTGTCAGTGACAGGCTTTTAATGTTCCAACTCGACGGCCGGACCAGCCTGCAGCCCGCCTGCGGTCCAATCGCAGCTCCAGCCCGGAAAGGCAAAACCAGGGTAGGGATCGGGAGGGAGCAGGTCGGGAGACTCGTACAGGATTTCATACTGCTGGTTAGGCAGGATGCGGCCGATCCGCAGGAGTTTGTAGGTGTGGTGGTTTTTGGGGTCCACTTTGACCGTGCCAGCTGGACCCGCAACCGAAACTCCCTGTTCCAGAATTTTGCGCACGTCAGCGGCTGCAAAACTCCCTGCTTTCTCGACTGCCTCACGCCAGAGATAAACTTGGGAGTAGGCGGACTCCATCGGATCGTGGACGGGGCGGTCGGAGCCGTATTCATCCTGAAATCGCCGCACAAAAGCTCGAGCGGATTGGGTGTCGAGTGACTGGAAAAAATTCCAGGCCGCATAATGCCCGGTGGTTAAAGCAGCCGGAATCGAACGCAGACCGGCCTCGCCAATGCTGGTTGAAAAAATCGGAGTCGACTGCGGGTCCAGTCCCTGCAACCTGTATTCGCGAAAGAAGGAAATGTTGCTCTGGCCATTGATCGTGCTCAGGATCAAGTCCGCGTTGGACGCCTTGATCGCCTGATAGACCTGATCGAAATCCTTGTGGTCAAAGGGAACGTACTGCTCGCCGACGACCTGCATGCCCTTCCCTTCGAGATACTTTCGGACGATATGATTCACCGTCCAGGGGAAGACGTAATCGCTGCCGACGAGAAAAACCCGCTGCCGCGAGCCGCCTTCCGGACTCATGAACCAATCCAGCGCTGGCAGCACTTGCTGATTGGGAGTCATTCCGCCGTAGAAGACATTTCGCGATGATTCGTTGCCTTCGTACTGCAGCGGATAAAACAACAGCGCATCCGCCTGTTCGATGATTGGGAGCATGGCCTTGCGGTCACTCGAGCGCCAGCCCCCAAAAATGACCGGGACGGCCCGTGATTCGATCAGTTCGCGGGCGCGTTTGGCGAAGATGTCTTCACGGGTCCGGCCATCTTCGATGATCGGCTCCAGTCTTCGTCCCAGTACTCCGCCTGCCGCGTTAATTTCGTCGATCGCCTGAATGACAACGTGTTTCAGCTGGGTCTCGCTGATCGACATCGAGCCGGTCTGGGAAAACAACACCCCGACCGGAATCGGTGGGGGCTCTTTTTTCCCAATTAGTTGCTCCAGCAATTCGGGCGACGGATTCGCAGATTGCTCAACACAGCCGAGGCAGATTAGTACACCGGCAAGAAGCAGCACTGCGGTGAGACAGTGCTGGACTCTTCGCGAACCGGCTGCGAGCGAAATCGGTTTCCAGACCTGGGGCAGGACCATCGTCATTCTTCCATCAAGCGGTCGAGGATTTGTTGAAATGGCGCTGGTGAGATGCTCACATCGCCGCGAAACGGATTGTCCATCGAGGCGATCAGGAAGATCATCATTCCCAGGAAGCAGGCCAGCATGCCACCCAGAAACAGGTGGCTCATCAATCGCATGTCAAACAACCAGACTAAAGTAATGTTCATCAAGGCGCCGACGAGCACCACAACCCACATGATCTGCGGAATCGAGGTCGATACCGCCAAACCGCGAAGCTGCCGCTTTTCCAGGTACTGGTTGTACTGCTTGAGCGTTTCGGCGTGCATGATTTCCTGTCCCGCCGTGCTTGGTTCAAATCGAATCAGGCGCTCGTGAAAGGCATCCATCGTGAAATTGCCTTCAGTGGTAACGATGCCGCGGCGCTGGTTGGGCCACGCAATCTTAATCAAGTCGCGAGTGTAGTCGCGAAGATTCCAGATCAGGTTCGTGCGGTCTGGTTCCGGGTAGGCAGAGACATCGGTGACCAGCGCCGAGAGTGACGAGGCTTCACCGGAGACGATATTTTCCACGTCTCGGAAATTCTGGTAGGCGGCGACAGCGAGCAATCCGAGCAGCAAGCCGTAGAAGACGCCGAAACAGGACAGGATGTAGCCGACGAGATCGTTGACATTCTCCCGGTGTTTGACAAAGGCCCGCAGAATCGGCCGGGCGATCACGGTTCCCACCCAACTAAAGGCGACGAAAAACCCACAGGTGACCAGGGCAAAGCGCAGGGGTGGAATCGAATAAATCCAGTCAATCACTGGGAAGCCTCAGGTCAAAGGTGCAATCTCTCGCGGGAAGACATTCCCATTTTAATCGGCGAATGGTACCTGACGAGCCAGTTGCCCTGAACTTGCGCGAGGAAGGCCAATCGGCAAGGCCGGTGGCCGGGTGGCCCATGGCAAACGATGGTTGAACCTCCCGGTCCTGTTTTGCGGGCTGATTCCCGGCTGATCGTCAAGATTTTGCGGGAATTGGGTTCGAATAATCAGAGTCAGCTGATTTGCCGGGTTGGAAGGTGCCTCGAGGTGTTGCTCGTTTTGCCCTTTGGTGAGTTCGCTTTGATTGTGAGTAGGCGGCGGTGGCTAGTCTGCTAGAGGAAGCAAGTACGACTGCGTTAGCCCATGATCGGTGGACACCCGCGGCGACCCCTAAATTGAAGCAGGAGGAAGCCAGATGTAAACAACGAAAAAAAGGCTCGCAGGACGTTCGACTGGGAGTTCATCGAGAGTGCCGTCAAGCTTGTGACCAGTGAAGGTTACAGCCTTGCAGCGGCGGCTTGGCTGGGTCATAGCGCGATCATTGCCAACAAACATGATTGGCAAGTGACGGACGCCGGCATCGCGCGAGCGATAAAGCCGGTTGAAGCGACGGCTGAAGAAGCCTCTGACAAGGCGACCCATAAAGCGGCGCATAAAGCGGCGCATAAAGCGGCGCATAAAGCGGCGCACAAAGCGGCGCAGCAGGTGCACGCGGGGGGTAGTAAGGAGTCGCACGCGAAACCACCCGCGCATAAAAAAGCCCCAGTTTTGCTGGGCTCTGCTCACGCGAGACCGTGCAAAACTGGGGCATGGGCCCGACAAGTGGGCGATGAGGGACTCGAACCCCCGACATTTTGCTTGTAAGGCAAACGCTCTAACCAACTGAGCTAATCGCCCGAATGCAACCGTCCTTACTCTACGCAAGCAACCGGCCGAGTGTCAATCGGCTGGGATCGGCTCCCAGCCTTATACGGGAAACAAGAAAATCGGCGGCTGCTCCGCACGACACCCGCCGAATTGGAAATAACTGCGAAAGGCAAAGAATCGGCCAAGTCAAACTCGACTCGGATTGAGCTTGCGGGAGGAATGCCAGGCTGCTGCCTGGGGGCGACTGTCGTCGTCGTCATCGTCATCATCATCGTCGTCATCATCGCCTCCCTCCTTCTTCAAACCCATGTTCGGTATCTCACCCTTGGCAATCAGCTCCCCATAAAGCTGGTCTTTCGAATTCTTCTGCTTCTTAACCTCTTCCAGTACCTTTTCAAAAGCAGGTGTCATGACCTCTTTTTCATAAGCCTGCTTTTCTTTTCCCTTCAGCGACTTCCACTTCTTGGTCAACTCCTGATCCTTGAGCTGTTTGAAAAACAACTCACCGAATTCGTTTCGAACCTCCTTGTCCTTGCCCTTCACGTGGCACGCTTCACATTTGACCTGCAGGTTCGAGTACTTCGACGTCAGGAACTTCTTGAAAATCGTATGGGCCTCGGAACTCGCTGGGAAAAGAGCTAAACCCAGCAACGCCAAACCCAGCGAAAACACGGACGCTCGACTCATCATCATTCTGCTCCAGGAAAAAACAGTAGCCCGGCCGCCGCGGCCGACTTTCCTTGACTGGCATTCCTCCAATCCACCAACATTCTACCCGCTTTTACCCGCAGCTGACAAATCAGGGCTCCATTCCGAACGCCCTCCGCCCCGCGCTCCGCTACGAACTGTTAACTCCATACCACGGTGCCAAAGCCATCAAGGGGACTTGAAACGCCGCTGCCGGCCGCGAAAAGCTCCCCGCCCTCCCCAAGCAGGTGGCTGGTTGCTTGCCTTGCATGACGCTTTTGAAGTCATTGCCGCAACCGAGTGCCCCTGTTGCGCTGGCCGGACACGAGACTAACGAGGACCGCATCGGCCGCCCCGCACTCGGCCTCACAGCCTTCGACTCGGGAACATTCCACGGAGCGCGGTCTGCCAGCTCAACGCGGCTGCAATGGCGTTGTCGACTGTGCGGCCACTTCCGGCTGCAACAGCGCAACGTAACGCGACCAGTCGGTAATCAACTCTTCCTGCGAGGCAGATTCGCTTTCGCGCGGAATGGCCAAATGAATTTGTCCGCAGTGACGACAGCGGACTGAGCGGGCCAGATAATCAATCGCTCGATTGGCGATTCGCCGACAGCGAGGACAGGACGAAGGAAAGAAAGGAGTTGACTGCACAAAGACCATCCATGACTCAGCGGCAAATCAGAAGCTGGTTCAACTGAAAACCTGGAACGCCTGCTTCTTGGAGACCGCTCAAATTCCGAAGCGTGCGCGGTCGGGCTGGCTCGGCGAAGCCGGGCTCGGAACAACTTGCGGGAGGATAATCGAATTCCCGACGCAAGAGAACGGCGATTTCGCCGGCAGTTCCGCAAAGATCGCTCTTCAGAATTGCGTTGACTCAATCGCCTGACGCTATCCTGAGCTCTCAGTCCACAGGACACCTTGCCGGTTTTCGTACAGTCCTCGCTCAAGTGAGCGAGCTGGGGACGGGGCCGGACTGGGGCTGGCGATCGGCCGGCGAAGCGAGGGGCGGGGATACTGCCGGCTCGGCTTCCAGAATCGAGTTTTCAATGTCGCTGGTCAGCTTCATCAGGTTGATCACCACATCGTGATGGGGGATGCGGCTGTTGCGGTCCGCTTTGACCGAGACTCTCCCCAGGATCCGATTGGTGACCACCAGCGGCAGTTCGACTTGCCATTGCTGAGAGGGGCTGGTGCGGACTCCAGCTCGTTTCCAGTCTGCGTGAAACGCCTCGTGCATCCAGGGAGCGTTGACGTCGAGCGTGATTTGATTGAGGTCGTGCTCTTCCGCAAACTCAACCAATCGCAGCCACGATTCGTCCCAGGCGCGATGCCCCTGAATCTGGACCGACGTTTCGAGAACCCGCTGTTGTTGACGGTTGGGAACAAAGAACAACGATTTGGCAATGGAGGCAAATTTGCGGTAGAGCAATTCGGATTCCGCTCGGCCGAAAATTCGGCCTGCGACCATCACGATCAAGACGAAAGCGATCGACGCGATCGCATACTCGGCTTGGTGATAAATCGTGGCGAGGACCCCGCCCACGGCCGTCGTGGTACAGAGAAGAGCGACCCAAACAAGGCTGGCGGTCGGGCCCAAGCCTCGCTTGGCCATCACATGATGCATGTGCCCGCGGTCTTCGTGATAGATGCTGCGACCAGTCAGGCGCCGCCGAATAATCGCGGCCGAGGTGTCGATGAAGGGGATTGCCAGCATGGCGATCGGGGCTGCCACCGAATACATGGCTGCCTGTTTGAAGGAACTGCGGATCGCGACGGCGGCAAGCACCAGACCAATCAGCATGCTCCCCGTATCGCCGAGGTAGGCCTTGGCCGGCGGGAAGTTGTAACGCAGGAAACCGAGCAACCCCCCGGCTAAGGCCAGGCAGATGGTCGCATCGACATACTTGCCCTGATAGAAAGCGAGAAAACCCATCGCGAGGCTGGATACAATGCCGATCGTCGAGGCAAAGCCATCCGCACCATCCAACAGGTTCATCGCATTGATCGCCACGAGGCACCAAGCGTAAATCACGAGCACGGAAAAGATTCCGAATCGCACCGGGATGACCATCACGAATTCGGTAAACTGGTAACCCGTGACAATCAGGAGGGTGACGGCCACAATCTGTCCAAACAGCTTTTGACGCCCCCGCAGATTGAAACGGTCATCGAGCACGCCCACCAGCACCAAAATGGTCGCTGAAGCCAACAAGCCGAGCAATTCGCGGAGGTCATCCGGCCCGAGCGTCACTCCGCCAAAAAGCAGCGTCACCGTCACCGCTACGACGCCGGCGACAAAGACTGTCAGTCCACCTACCAGAGGAATGGCTGACTTGTGCAGTTTGCGAGTGTTGTCGGGCTTGTCCACCAGCCCAACGCGACGCGCCAGGATTGCGAACAGGGGCAAGAGCCCGAGTACCAGCAAGGCGGCGGTGAAAAAGGAAAGATATACGAACGTCATGGATGGTGATCCCAGGCTGATAGGCGAGGCACTCAACTACGTTGGGCAGACTCCGAGGGTTCAAAAAAACGAGGAGCTAACTGGAAGGTCCGGAACTGGGGCGGGAACGCTCCAATTCAATTAACTCATTGACTTTCTTCAAAAGCTCCGCATACGGCGCTGCCTTGGCATTGATCAGCAGCAGTTGTTCGACATGTTTCTTGGCCGCCAGGAGCTCGCCCTCCTCCAGCAGTAATTGAGCCAGCCGAAACCGGTTGGACTCGTTGTAGGGTTCGCTGACAACCGCGGCATCCAGTTGGCGGATACCGCCGGCACGGTCTCCAAGAGCGAGCAGGATATTTGCCTTGAGGATCAGCCCCTTGAAATTCGAGGCGAGCACGTCGCCGAGAAGCTCATTGGCGCGGGTCAACAGTTCGCCGCGAAGTGGGTCGTCCGCAGGCAATCGTTCGGTTGCGTAGCGGTAAAGGATCTCTGGGTCGGTGGGGAGGACTTCCGTTGCGATCAACCGGTCGTCGAGAGCCGTCGTGATGCGTCCGGTGAAACCCTTCAGCAAAACGACCACTCGATTGTATTCTTCCGGGGCCAATTCCAGAATCCTGCGGAAATGGGGCGCGGCCTCCACCGGCCGCCGCTCGTACAGCCGCGTCATCCCCGAGGCGAGTTGCAGCCCCACATTGGTCGGAGCCAGCCGATTAGCCAGATCGCTCAGCTTCTCACTCGACTCCGCCTGGCCGAACAGGAACTGCAGTTGACTCAGGCGGGAGAGCGTTTCCGGCTGGGCTGGTTTCAATCGCATGCTGTTGACGAAACATTCGAATGCCAGGCCCAGGTCCTGAAAGAATGGTTTCGAGCGGAAGTTGCGGGCCGCTGCGTAACCGCCTTCCTCTTCCGAGCGGTAAGCTTGCTCTTGCATTCGCGGAAGTGCGGTCAATTCCCAAAGGTTGTTCCTGACCGGTTGCCGTTTGTCCTCGCTGAGCGTTTCCAACGGCGTCGCTGCGCAAAGCATTTCAAAATAACCGAGCCGCGCGCGATGCAGGTACAGCAGCCCCAGTTTGTTAAACCAGGTTGCCGTCCGTCGCGACTTGAGCGCGAGATAACGCCCGAGTTGTTCATCGGTCTGAGCGAGCGAATAGGTCTGGGGTGTCAGTTCGGCCGGTTGCGAGATCCACAAGGCATCTACCCGGGCGACCGAAAACAGGTCGACACCGACCAGGACGCAAAGGGCAAATGCCGTCAGGGATGCCAGATTGGCAAACCAGCGCGGAAGGTGCAGCCGCAAGGCGGTCACCTGTTTGAGCCGGTGGGCCAAGTAGTGTGACTGGTAGCCAACCATCCCGACGAGAGCGGCTCCCAGCACGGTGTTCGCGGGAATGTACCAGCCGAAATCAAAAGTTCCGGCGATGGCTTGCGATGCAACCAGAAAAGTCCCTGCCCCTCCGGTTGCCAAGGTTGCCGGTGAGAATCCGCGAAACAGCAGGAACAGGGCGGAGTAGACCGTCAGCAGCAATCCGGCAACAACCAGGAATAATGCAGGCCAGCCGCCATCAACCAGAGATTGGACGAACTGGTTTTCAGCATATTCCGTGACCCCGATTTCCCGCTGCTGGTTGTACATCCGACTGATCGCCGGGTAGGTGCCCAAGCCGCTGCCAAATAGACCGACCGAACTTCGAGACCGGAGCGACTGGGTCCAGCTTTCCAGCCGTAAATCCAATTCATCGCCCGCCACCACCTCGTCAACGCGGGCTTGCTCGAACCTTGCCGTCAGTTCGTCGAAGAAACCGATCCACGAGGCGAGCAGGATGACCATAATCAGCACAGGGGCAAAGAGCAGCCCTCCCGTTTTCGGTTTCCGCGCGATGCCATACATGAAAATTGTAAAGATGCCCGCGGAAAGCAAGGCAATGACCCCGCCCCGGGACAGCGTCGCGATGATGCCGAAGGCGAGGAAGCCGCAGGCGAATAAACAGCCGAGCTTGCTGGCTGTGATTTCCGCGACCTGCAGCAACAAGTGCTGCTGCCACTGCCGCCAGATCGGCATTTCCCGGCTGATGATCGGGCGTGGGCCGACATGCTGCTGATTGTTCCAGACGTAGATCAGCAATCCGACCGCACTCGCCAGACAGAGAAGCAGGTAACCCGCCGCATTATTGCGGTTAACAAAGGGCCCGTAGGCCGTGCTGCTGAAAAGCGGTGCCCAAGTCCAATAGATTTTTCCGTTCCAGGTTACCTTTTGGATGAGCGCAAAGAAGGTCAGGGCGATGCCGTTTGTCGTGATAGCCAACAGGAAGAGCATCACGTCTTCGCGGCGTTGGAACAGTCCTGCAGCCAAAATCATTCCAGCCAAAGCGAGAACGAGGAGTCGTAGCTGACTCCATGTCGCCTCCCGGTCCAGCGAAAGGGAGAAGACCGGTTCCTGATCGACCGCGACCGACGAATAAGCAGCGGCATAGATCTCATGTTGCAGCGGAGCGGCCGCTTTGCCGGTCGGCTCGGCAAGTGGCAGGCACTGAGCGATCCCGAGAAACAGGCCACACAACAAGGGAAGCAGCAGGAGCGGCGTAAATTCCGTGCGCCGCAAGCTGGCTGCCAGGTCGACCCACCAACACACCAGTGCAGCGACCAGCAGCCAGGTAATAGAGAGCTGAGTGCTGGAGTAGACGCCGCCAAACGCCCAGGGGAGCAGGAGCACCGCCAACAGAAAAAGGAGGCGGCCCACCCAGGCGAGAGGGCCGGATTTGGGGGACTCTGGTTGAACGTCCGGGATGTCCGGAACCGGGCCGCCGCGATCGCGCCGCGCCGCGAGTGTAGAGCGCAAATCGCGTGGGCGTGGTGCGTCAGCCATGGAACGGGTTTGCTGGCAATCAGTATTGGGTGGGGACCTGAATGGTTCTCAGCCCACCCAGCGCCGCAAACGGCCTACTCCGGCGTGGGGGATTCCATAGCAGGGAAAAGATAATCCTCAATGCTATGTCAACACCATCCTTTAGTAAAGAAAACGGCCGCCTCCGAACGGGGAAAGCTCAGCCCCCGGTGTTCTCGCCCGCAGAACCGGTACGACCTGCACGTTGGCGCCAGGTCAAGAAAGGGAGTCGGTTGGCAATTGGCAGCCTGCTCGGAAATCGTCACTCACCGCCGCCGGCCGGTCGATTGTGCAGGGAAAGCGTGTACATCACGGTAATCACCCCCGAGGCCAGCAGACTCCAAGGCATCCAGTCCTTGGTTGTCATTTCGCGCTTCATCCGGGCGTATCCGGCGGGCATGAACGGGCCGCCCTGTGGAGCAGGACCGTTGCCATTGACCAGCCGCGGAATCGCTTTTCCGTCGGACATGATGAACTTTTCAACAACCAAGGTCTCGACCCCCAAGAACAGGAGGAAAATACCGACTGCCAGAAAAAAAGATTTCCACATGGCCAAAACCTTGGAACGATGCTGACTGCGAGTTCGCTTTTGATAAGAGGGGAAGCGACCTGAGCGCGGCGTTTCCACTCTTTTTTCTCGTTCGACTGCCGAGCCGAGGGATCTGAAGGGCAATCGGCTGGGGAGCAGGGGGTTCCCGCATCAGCGGGCGCGTTGTGAATCCTGTGTCGTTTTTGCCGCTCCCAGACCGCTCCCTCCCCGCTGGTTCGAGATGGCTTGGGGTGGGAAAGTAAAGAAATCAGCGTTTTCTGGAAATTCTTCAGAGCCCTGCCAAGCAACTCCTCGTCCCCAGCGGACTTAAAGACAACAGCCCGTCTGCTTGGCTTCGCCTTTGGTGCAGGAAAACCATGAAAGTACTTCCAGGATGATTGCCTCTGATTTTCAACCCCACTCCGGCCCACAGCCAACTCGTCACGTGTTGATCGTGGAAGACGAGCTGGATTCGGCCGATCCGCTCAAGCGGGCCCTTAGACTCCGCGGCTACCGCGTCAGTCTCGCGCTCAACGGGAATGAGGGTTTAGCGGTCATCGAGCATGATCCGCCCGATTTGGTCCTGCTGGACATCATGCTTCCCGACCGAGGGGGACTGCTGGTTTTGGAGGCCGTTCGCGAACGCACCGATTTTAACTCCCCGATCATCATGGTCACCGGAATTGATGCCGACCGCCACCGGGAATACGCCCTGACTCTGGGGGCTTCTGATTACGTCACCAAACCGTACCCGATGCATCGAATGGTCAGGTTGGTCGACGAGTTGCTGGGCGAAAACCCTGACCGTCCATAGTCCGCTCAACTATCTTGCTTGCCAGTTTCTGCGCCCGAGCTTCACCTCATCCACAGCGTTTGGAGACCGCGTTGGTCCGGGTTTGCAACTGGGACTCGGGTTTGCAACTGGCGCTTGGAAAAATGGCTCGGGCGACCCGAGCGAACCTCGCATCAACCGCGTTGGGAGCATGGCTCAAACGGACGAACCCTGAGCAGGCTTGGGAACGACATCCTGCCAGCCCGGGGAAGAGCAAGAGTTTTGGTGCAGTGGCTTGGCGAGAGGCTGAAAGAGAGCTATTTGCCGAGGTCTTTGGTGTCAGATGGGCCCAGCCGAGAGGACTTTTGATTTTCCCGCTTGATCGCTTCGTAAACTTCCTGCCGATGAACGGGGATTTCTTGTGGAGCGTCGATTCCCAAACGAACCTTGTCGCCGCGAATGTCCACGATCGTAATCATGACGTCGTCACCAATCATGATGCTCTCATCTCGATGTCGCGATAGTACCAGCATGGCTCGAGTTCCTGTCCGCGGCGTGCGGTGGTGACGAAGGGGGGGAAGAGAGGTAGGGTATGACCAAAGCAACGGGCTCGGGTCCGGTTACCGGAACTGCTATCGGCCGGGACGAAATCCCCAGTCCAGCATCGACTTAGAAAGGCCACGTTTACCTTCTGTAACCATTCGATGGGATCGGAACTGGCTGGTCAGGTAAACTGCACCGCTCAAGCTGGGTACGCCGAGGGCAAAGATACGGCGGAAGAAGCGCGGAATAAGAGGAGCGGGAAGCGCGGAAGCGAACCCGAAAACCGTACAAATCGGCCCGAGTTTCCGAGCCGCCGAACCGCGTTCGGGAGTTGCCTCGCTGGGCCGCCGATAGCTCCCGCGCGGAGGCAATTCCGACTCGAAGGAGAGTTCTCAAGCGGCTGAGCGACTGGACCAGTGGCGTTCGTCCAGCCAGTTGGATCCCCCGTCCGGGAAGGACCGGGACCGGCAGGAAATCGGCATCAAGCCGAGCGGCGTTGGACCATGGGAAGCACTGCCAAGTCGTACTGCAACGGTTGATTGTCGACGGTGATGATCTGGAACCCGATTCGCCGCGTCAAATTGATGACCAGCGGAGCCCGGAGATTCAAGGTCAAGGTGTCCTGGTCGCGGCCGATGATTCCGAGCACATACGCCTGCTCGCTGGCTGATAACTGGAGTTTTTCCAAGTCACCTGGTTCGAGGCGAACCTCGTATTCCTGAACAAATCGCCGTGGAGAAACGACCGGAAGGGCGACTTCGGGCCGCTGGATGCTTTGCAGCCAAGCGACCGCCGAGTTCTCTGCGTCGGCCAGCAAAACCCAATGTCTACAATTTTCGAAGCCAAAAACGCCGTGCCGGAAGAACAAGATGTCATCCGGCTCGATTTCGATTTGCCCAAAACGGCTGGTTTGTATTTTCATTGGAGGGCCTCAATCCCAGCGGAGTCCGCGCGGTCTACAGTTCATTGGTTACATCGTCCTCCCCGGAGCGGTCGGATTAGTGAAAATATTCCGATTGTCCGCATTTCGCCGTTTTGGCAGACTAACGGGCCTTAGCGGCTTTTTTCCGCGGGCCAAGTTGCTTGCGATTGAAGGCGTTTATCGGGGCCACCCCTGGGATGGCGCCCGTCGACGAGAGAATGCGTACAATTTCCCAGACCCGCGAACTTGCCAAGCTTGGGGCGTGCCGCGGTTGTGGTGGTTGAGAGCCAAGTTCGGGCGAAGACTGCACTGGTCCAGGCGGGAACCGATTGCCAAGTCGGGATTCCATGAAAATGGAGGTCGAGTTCAGTTCCGAAGCAGTCGCCAACCGAGACGTCACTTAACCCACCAGCCTGATGGCTGAGAGCAATGAACCGAATTCGCCCACATCTCAGCTTCTCTCTGGCCGCATCCGCGGGCGTCTGGCTGGTCGCCCGCCTGCGAGGGGCGGTCGAGTCGGCGCAGGGCTTTTTCAGGCCGAGCTTTTTCAGGCCCAGCGTCTCGCGCGGCGTCCCTCAGCCCTCCGCGACTTCGCTTGCGGTTTGCTCCGGGGCTCTCGGTTTGTTGGTATTGATTTTCGTCGCGGCGGTTCCTGATGCCTTCGGCCAACAGTTGACTCCTCGACTGTACAGCACAACCGAGTTGATTGAGCGGTTGAACAGTCCTCGTTTCCAGGAGCGGGCAGAAGCGACCAAGGAACTGGTTGCCTTGGGTGAGTCGAGCCTCCGTCCGTTGGCGAAAAGCTTTTTTCAGTCGAGTCCCGAGCAAGCCTGGCGGATTCGACAGATTGTTCGCGAAGTCTGCATCAGTGGAGATGAGGCGACATTCTTTAAGGCCGCGGCCATGCTGCGACTCCTGTTTGGCGGACAACTCGGCGGTGAAGAAGTCGAGCAATTGCAGCAGGCGTGGATGAATTCCAAGTCCGATCGGGCGATTGAACAGCTCAAGGCTCGTGGAGCTGAGGTCACCATTGTTTCCAACCCCGGAGAAGACTGGAATGACCTCCTCGTTGTCATGAACCGGGGCGAGGACCGGACAGATGCTCGCTCCTCGGGGAAAGACTCCAAACCGGAGCGAGAGCCCCCTGCTCCACCACTTGATGCGGAACAGTTACTGGCAGCGGTCGATTCCATTCTGGTCGGCTCGCTGACCGAGAACCGAAAGTATGCACTCGGTTTGAGCTCCGAAGAAGCACAAGCCCCATCCGCAGCCGAAGCAGAACCGGAAGCTTCCGTCCAGCGCGAGATTGCAGGCTTCCCGCAGCAGCGAGTGGTCGTCGTCGGCGGCAATCAGGTCTTGATTAACTCGCGAACCGGCTACTTTTATCCCGAGTACGCCAATCGTGTTGCCTTCGGACCGGAATGGGAAGGGGAAACCAAGGACTTTCTCAACTTGGTCGCGGTCAAGGGAATCAACTCGGTTGAGCTCAAGGGGCTTGCTCTTTCGAAAGAACAATTACAGGCGGTCTCGCGTGTGGCTGCGTTGCAGCATGTGCGGTTGGATGGTTGTGAGTTGACGGCCGAATCGCTCGAAGGCTTAAAAAGCCTGGCGGGTGTGGGCAATCTTTCTCTGGCCAATTTGACCATTACTCCTGATTTGGAAGAGGTCTTCTCGGAGTTTACGTCGCTGCAGAGTTTGCGTCTGGAGAACGTAACCTTCCAGTCGGGAACTTTTTGGAAGCAGTTTCGTTCGGCGCAGGCACTCTTTTATCTGGAGCTCAAAAACCTGACTTTGACCGGCGATGACCTGCAGGAAATTGGCAAGTTGCCCGCTCTGCAGAGCCTGCTGCTGACTTGGACGAAGTTTCCGCTGGCGGAGTACCGCGAGTTTTTGGCTCAACACCCCACGCTTCGTCCGCAAGTGGTCAACAAGGCGTTTCTCGGGGTGCGCGGTGGGTTAACGCTTGTCGATCAAGACCGAGGACCGTGTGTGATTTCGGAAGTGATAGCCGACTCGGCTGCGGCGAATGCCGGGCTGCAGGTTGACGACGTTGTTCAGCAGGTGAATGACCAGCAGGTTGAGACCTTCCGCGAGTTGGTGATGTATGTCAGCAACTTTAATCCGGGCGACAAGATTAAGGTCAAGGTGCTCCGCGACGGGAAGCCGCTGGAACTTGAAGTCACGCTCGCAGAACGCCCGCCAAACGCGCAGTAGTAGCGGCAGTATCCCCCGCGGCAGTATCCCCCGCGGCCGAGCCTTCAGCGGCCCGCTTCAGCGCAGCCTGCGGCCCGGAATCGATTAACCAGTTTTTCAGCCTCCCGGGCCGTGTCCCCATGGGCAGGGCCCTGTCCTCGTTGGCAGGCGGAGCGTGAGGCAGTCTACGCCTCGGCAGTCTACGCCTCGGCAGTCTACGCCTCGGCAGTCTACGCCTCGGCAGTCTGCGCCTCGGCGGTCTGCGATGGCGTTTGCAGGCCCGGCTAATGCGGTTGGTTTCTGACTAAACGCCCTTCACAACGCGGGGCCTCACAACTCGGGACGACTCAACTCGGGAGGTCGTTCGGTCGGCGACCGAGTTTTAGGCAACGAACGCGGTCCAGTAGAAAATCCAGCCAGTGATCGCTGTCATCAGCATCGCCACGGTGGCAAACCGGCCCCACCAGCGGTGTTGCTGGGAATATTCCGCGGTCGGACGAACCTCGCGGAAATTTTTAACGGCCGCGTACACGACGTAGCCCCAAATAAAGGGGGTCGGGATGGCGAAACAGAGATGGACCAGCAGCAGGCGGTCGACCCAACTGCTGGCGTAATAGGGCGAAGGCTCGGCCAGTTTTCTCCAGTCAGTGAAAAACCGGACATCAATCTCAAAAGCCAGGACAGCCAAGAGCAAGACGATCGCCAGGCTCAGTTGGAGAAGGCGGTGCCAGCGATACTGCCTGCCGAACCGTGCCAGGGCGATACTGAGCAGCATCAGGACGGTGACGGCGACCATGGCTACGCAGACCAAGTCGAGCATGAACGAACCGCGCGCTGGTAGAAAACCTGGGAGCATTGGGCTTCAGTCCGGGGATGTGAGCTCGAGAGAAACGGACCCGACTTAGTCTAACGCCTGCCAAACAACTTCAAACAGGCCAGGGTCCATTTTCAAACCACGAAAGCCAGGCTGGGCCGATGGCTCGCTGCTCACCGGATTTGAAACGCACCGGGTTTTAAACGCACCGTCGAACATGCGAAGTGGGAGCGGTGGGAGCGGGATCATTTCGGCGGTTTCTGCTCGGGCCGTTGCTCCGAACGGCGCTCCCCCGAAACTGAATTCCGAGTAGAATCGAAGCCGCGACAGCGCGGGGGCTCAATCGATTCCCCGCCGATCCGGCCGAGTGGCGGAATGGCAGACGCTCAGGACTTAAAATCCTGTGGGAGTTAATCCCGTGCGGGTTCGAGTCCCGCCTCGGCTATCAAATCAAACGGAGCGAACCGATTGAAGGGCCCGCAGGTCTAGAGGGAGCCCTCAGCACCAGAACGCTGTCAGGCGAAGGCGCCTGG
>Ga0315904_10006031_pt1 | contig 16663 bp, 18 predicted proteins | sample LakEriMetagenome_6_FD_203529 | JGI IMG/M metagenome (GOLD analysis project Ga0315904, IMG submission 203529) | Freshwater fungal communities from buoy surface, Lake Erie, Ohio, United States - Buoy 12 MA120 | ecosystem: Environmental > Aquatic > Freshwater > Lake | place: USA: Lake Erie, Ohio...
TATTATTAGTATACCTATTAATGGTTTCAAATATTGTTATACTATAAATGAACTTATAGGATTAATTGATAATGCAATGGATAAATATAAACGAGATAATGCGGATGTAAATGAAGTTACTATAGATGATATAATTATTCGTGATTTATATACAAATGTTGAAATACCAAATGATATACTAAAAAGGGTGTATGATTATTATTATAATTATAATGACTATGATAGTGATAGTGATACTGAAACTGATAATATAAAAAAAATATTTAGAGATGCTTTTTATACATATGATAATGATTTTGATGCATTACAGGATTTTATTATTGAAATGATTAAAAATAATCGAGATCTTATAATTAATGCTAAATATAAGTTAGATTCACATACTGAAATAAATACTGCTTTACAACTTGCGTGTGAACGAAATTTTACTAAAGTCGCAATGTATATATTAAATAACTTTACACCAACTGAATGTATGCTTAATAATGTTAATAATGATGAAAGAACCGCATTAATGTATGCACTTACAAATATATATGATGAAGATAATACTAATGATTTAAGGTACAAAGTAATTATAAAGATATTAGAATATACTCCTGATGAAAATAATTTATTTTATATTGGTAGTGATTTACACGATAATAAAACTGCTTTAATGATTGCGTGTTATAAAGGTTTAATTGATATTGCTCTTAAAATATTAGAAAAAAGGCCTCCTATTTATTATATCAATGTTCGTTCAGCACCATCCGGTTATAATCAACTAGGATTATATGAAGAAGATTCCACCGATAATAAATCAGCAGTAGATTATGCAGTTAGAAATGATATGGAACCCGTTTTGAATAAATTAGTTGAATTATATGGAAATTCTATGAAAAGAGAAAGAAAAAGTGATATGTATGGATATATTGATGATTTATATGGTTATGATACTAGATTATTAGAATTTCAACCAAGAGGACATTTAGGTGGTAAAGTAATGCGATTTAAAAGAAAATCTAGAAAAACATCAAAAAGAAAATCCAAAAAACGTAAGATATGATTTTATATCTTAATATATTAACTATATGTCTTTTTTAACAAATACTAAGAAAAATAAAAAACAATCCTTATTTAATAAAGTTAAAAAAAATCGTGAAAAATCTAAAACATCTTCTAATGAATATTCCGTAATTGATAATAATACTAATTTACATTCTATAAAAGAATCTACATTAGAACCTATGCCGCAACAAATGCAAAATACGATGCAAGAACCTATGCAATATACTATGCAAAATACTATGCAACAACCTATGCAATATACTATGCAAAATACTATGCAACAACCTATGCAACAACCTATGCAATATAGTATGCAACAACCTATGCAATATAGTATGCAGCAACCTATGCAATATACTATGCAAAATATGATGCAAGAACCTATGCAATCTATGATGCAAAGTCCACTTGTACAAAAATCTCTTATGTATAAGAATAAATTACAAGATATGGGAAAAGTAGGTATGTCTATGCTTAATATAGATAATAATGTTAATAGATTACGATCAACCGCAAAAAATATTACAAATAAAATAACAGATAGTGCTGAAAATACAACTAAGTCGGTATTAAGAACAATGGGTAATATTGCAAAATGTATAGCAAAAGAAACCTTATTAAAAGAAAGTCGTGGTGGAAGTAAAAGAAAATATAATAAGAAAAAAAGTAAATAATTTAAATTAATTTAATATAACAATATTGATATAATCGATATATTAAATTACATTTTTCTAAAAATATATAGATAACTATTATCGTGATTTGCCGTTAATAAATCTATTATTTTAACTAATTCAAAACCTAAACTTTTCGCCATTTCAGTATAATAAGGAATATTTCTCATATAAAAAATATGTTCATTAACTAATAACTTATTATTATCTTTGAAACGAAAATGTTCAGTAAATGTAACGTTCATATTATTTTGTTTAAAATTCCAATCTGCTATATAATCGAATTTTTTAAATTTTAATTTTGTTTTTGTTATTCTTTGATTTGAATGTCTTTGTGGATTAAATAGAGGTATTAATTTACTAGCCTTTTCTAATACCGGATCAAATAATTTTTTATTAACAACATGTATTATCATATATCCACCATTTCTTAATGTATTGTATATATTAGAAAATAATGATTTTGTATCTTTTGTATAATATAGTGTATAAAATAAACATATAACATGTGTATATTTATCATTTACATATAGTGAAGTATTTTTCATAAAGTCATCATTCACAAGTTGGGTATTATTAGCATTTTTATTATTTTGTATTAATAATTTAGCTCTTTTTAACATAGGTGCAGAAATATCGATTCCATCACATTTATAATTTTTTTTTAATAATAAATCTATATGTTTACCATTACCACAGCCTATATCAAGAAATCTAATTTCATCTTTTGTATACTTATTTTTATATTTTGGCTCATTTATAGTATATAGTTCAATATTATATATTTCAAATTCATTTTTTATTTTATTTAGAAAAAGTTCATCATATAAACTACTATAAAATTCATCATATATCGTTATTGGATTATTATGCAGAATTTTATTATCCATATTTTCAAAATGTTCATCTATATTTTCATTTTCATCCATTTTGAAAAAATATCCTAATAATGATGTTATTAATAGTAATACTACAAATATTATCAGTCTATCCATTGTTTATTATTATTAGATATATTTATTATTATAAAAAATATTTAATCTATCTTTCAATATGGATACGTGTCCTTGTAGATTATGATCAAATATAACCATAAATGATACGAATAGTGAACTATGTATAACTTCTTTAACAAGTAGATGTTTATATCCATATACACCTTCAAATGGCCAAGGTATCATTTGGAATAAATTACGAACAATATATGCAAAAATAGCTATAATCCAAGTACGTAAAATAACATCACCAAATAGACGTATTGTACTTTTTTTTTCTTCAACGGTTTTATCATATTTACCTGATAATTTATTAAGTATTGAAACCAATATTATAGCAGATATAATATAAACTACACTCGCATATCCAATATCTATTATTTTAATAGTACGAATAACAATCTCTTTTTCTAAGTTTTTCATTATATTATAAATTAATAAAAAAAGGTCTAAGTCTATTCATCTAACTCGTCATAATTTTCGTTTGATGAAATAGATACATTATCTTCATCACTATCTATAATAGTATTATTGTTACTACTTGATATAGTAGCATATGTTTTACATATACCAAAAGTTTTTCTATGATGTGAACTTATGCCATTCTCTTTAATTGCTTTTATATGTGCTGCCGTACCATAACACATATTTTTAGCCCATCCATATTTGTTTAGATCCGGTTCTAATTCTAATAGACTTTTAACATATTCATCGTGATATGTTTTCGCTAATATTGATGCAGCTGCAATATTTCGATATTTATTATCACCGCCCGTTACTAACATATGTGGTATAACCTCACCACTATCTTTTTTATACATTTTAAAACGATCTCCATCGACTGCTATATATTCCGGTTCAATTGATAAGCCGGCTATTGCTCGATGCATAGTATTCATTGTAGCTTTTAATATATTAATGCTATCTATTTCTGCAACTTCTGCATAACTAACGTGATATGATATAGCATGAGTTTCAATATATTTACGCATTTCATCACGTTGTTTAGCAGATAATGTTTTAGAATCACGTATTAATTTATATTTATCATCCGGAAACTTTTCTTCATCCGGTAATATTACACAACCTACATATACACGACCTGCTAAACATCCCCTCCCTGCTTCATCTACACCTGCTTCTAATAGAATATCATTATTAATTCGTAAAGACATATCAAGTCCCCGTGGAATTCTTTTTTTTCGTTCTTTTTTCTCTTCTTCAACAGACATATTGTATTAAATTACTCAGTATTTTAATAGAATATAGAAAACATTATCAAATTTTATTTTATATATATCAGTATTGAATATCCAAATTTAATTATTACGATTATTAGCAAGTTAAACTAATAAAAACTTCACATTACTATTTAGAAAGACAAAAATGCACGAATACCTATTTTTAGTATTTTTATTTTTATTAAGTATTAATTATCTATTAGAAATTCAAATAAAAAATGTACCTGAAAATATATCATATAATAGGATCAATAAATTTGTCAAATATACATTAATAATAGTAGGTATATTAGGATCTTTAATATATTTTGGAGAAAAGAAATATGAATATGGAAATGATTTTAATTTTACAATTTTTATATTTGGTAAAACTATTTGTAAATTGAATAAATTAAAAAATATAAATTATCTAAATAGTTTTCGTTACATCTTTTAAATCTTGTTTAGTATGATATCTATATATATACATTGATATAACTGATGTCATAATATAACCTAAAACACTATATGTTATAATATAATTTATTTCATAAAATGCAACAAAATAATTACCAAATAATATTACACCAATAATAAATAATGTGCAAAATATACGTCCTGTTATTTTACTATCACTATTTTCTTCGGGAAAAATAGATGGTTCTAATATATTGAATCCTATACACATTAGTATGGTTAACCCATTTATTAAATTGAATAAGCTAAAATGTATTTGAGATGGATTCAATATTATAGCCATTAAAATAGCAATAATACTAGATATCATATATATATTCCAATGATGATCGTTTATAGCATCTTTATAATTTTTATAATTACCTATATTTGATTTAGAATCAATCATAATTTGTAGTTTTGAATCAAGTTTATTCCATATTTTAGTATTTTTAAAATGCTCAATAGATTTTTCCAATGATTTATTGATGAACTCATTTATAAATGTATTTTTCAATTTATCTGCAACATATGATGATAATACTGCAAATATAGGAATAAAACTGAATCTATAATCATATATAGATATTATAGTATTTAACATAAAAATCATCATTTTTAGAATATCAGTATGAAATGTAGGTATTTTTAAATTTTCAAAATCAGTAAAATCATCATATAATTTTATACATATACCTAATATAAATGCCACTAATATATAAATATGATATTTTGACATAGTATTTATATTATAAAAAAAATAAATATACCTATTTAAACCCACTTAATTGGTTCATAACCATTTTCAATTAAATATTCATTACATTGTTTAAAGTGATTGCAACCTATAAACTTTTTTGTCCCGGTTTGTGCTAATGGAGATGGATGAACTGCTTTTAATATTAGATTATGTGTACTATCTATATATTTTTCAATAGATTGTGCATCATTGCCCCATAATATATATACAATATTTTCATAATTATTTGCAAAGTATTTTAATAGATCATTTGTAAATGATTGCCATATCATTTTATGACTATTTGATAATCCTTTTCGAACGGTTAAACTTTTATTTAATAATAATACACCTTGTTTAGCCCACATAGTTAAATCAGTATCACAAGTTGAGCCATATTCATATTCAATTTCTTTTAATATATTCTTAAGTGATGGTGGTATTTTAATACTATTAGGTATACTGAATGATAATCCCATTGCTTCATTTTCATTAATATATGGATCTTGGCCAAGAATAATTACTCGTAGATCATCACTATTAAATTGATTAAATGAATTGAATATTAAATTAGATGATGGATATATAGTATATTTGTTTGATTCATTAATTAAACTTTCTTCAATTTCATTAGAATATGTATGAATGATTTGCATAAAATTAGCATCATTCTTCCAATCAGTATTTAATGATTCAATTAATTTTGTAATATTATACATTTTTACAAGATTGATTTATAATTAGAAAATTATATCAAAATTTATTTTACTTTGCTATATTAAAATGACTACTCAAGTCTCTAATTTAGTTTCATCCGTAACATCCTATTGGTCATCAAAAGAATCATTCGAAATACTTAGTCAAGAAAAAGAAATTCTTCGTATCGGTAATGTATTAAATTCTATTTTCCTAAACCGCAATGAAATAGAAATACCTCATATGGTCGTTGTTGGTAGCCAATCATCAGGTAAAAGTTCTATCTTAAATTCTATATTAGGTATGGATATTTTACCAACCGGTACAAATATGGTAACACGTTGTCCAATTCAGTTAGAGTTAATACAATCTAAAACTGATATAAAAGCTAGTTTTGGTTCTTATGATACAACTCACGGAACTTGGCAAAATATAAAAGATATAATAATTAAATATCCTAATCCTACGATCGATCAACGCAAAGAAATATTAAATACTATACAAGAAATTACACAATCTACTGCCGGAAACGGTATGAATATTTCATTTGAACCTATTCATATACGTATTTATAGTCCTAATATTCCTAATTTAAGTTTAACAGATTTACCCGGATTAACTATGGTCGCTTGTACCGATAAAGGACAACCTAAAAATATTAAAGAGCAAATTAGAAATCTAATAGGTAAATATATATCAGTAAAATCTTCAATAATACTTGCAGTAATGCCAGCAAGAACTGATATTGAAGCAGATATCGCATTAGACTTAATAAAAGAATATGATCCGCACGGTGAAAGAACTATAGGTGTATTAACAAAAATAGATTTAATGAATGATGGTACCGATATTACTAATTTATTAGAGGGACGTGTATCAAAAGATTTACAATTAGCATATGGTTATTATGGTATTCGTAATAGAAATAATATTGAAATGGATACAAAACCCGTAATGGAAGGACTACAAATCGAACAAGATTGGTTTACTAAACATCCTATATATTCACAGTCTAAATTTAAAGATAGATTAGGTATACCTGCATTATGTAAAAACTTAAGTAGTATATTAGTTCGTGCATTAAAAAAGTCGTTCCCATCAATTCTTCAAAATATTAATCAATCATTAGATAAAAATATAAAAGAATTAGAAGCACTTGGTATATCCGTACCTAATGAAGAGTCACATCGTATATCATATATTCATAGTACTATTGCACAATTAACACGTAATTATATTGCCATATTAGATGAACGAGGTAAAAGTATTCATACCGGTCGTAATATAAAACAGTATTTAATTGAAATGAGACGTAAAATGTACGATCATCAACCTTTCAGTTTAAATCAATGTTCGAATGAATATATTAAAACTATGGTTGAAAATTGTGATGGAAATCATATGTCAATATCTATATCCGCTATTGAAGTATTAGAACAAATGATGAAAGATAAACAACAATTACCTTTAAAGAAATTAGAATGTATTGCAAATGAATATGTTGATAAAATAATGAATTCTATGAATGAATTATTATTAATTTTGATAAAAGAAATGAGAATTGATAGATTCCCACAATTTAGCAAATTTATTCAACAAGTAATATTAAACGACGTTTTATTGAAAAATATTAAAATTACAAATGAAATGATTACTTTTGAAATTGATTCACAAGAAAATTATATTTGGACTGATAATAATCGTTTTATACAAGAAATACAAAAGAAAACTTCTACTGATATTGAACATATACGTACTATTGCAAATACTTATTATTCATGTATATTGGAAGTATTACAAGATATAATACCTAAAAAGATTGTATACTTTTTAATAAATGCAAGTGAAAAGATATTTAGTAGTGTATTGTATGATAAAATTAAATCTCAAAACATATCAACACTATTACAAGAATATGAAGAAATAAATACACAACGACTATTATTAGAAAAAACTATAAAAGAATTACAAACATCTAAACAAATGATAGAAAGTATCCTATAAATATAAAAAAAAATATGAATTAATTTTTATATTAATTCATGATTTCATTCAAATCATTATCATTAAATGCTATATAAGCACTAGAACTTATCGATTTATTATAATAATCTTTTAACATATTGATTAATTCATTTTTTCTCTTTTTTGAATATCCCGTAATTTTTCTTTCTTTACATAATTCTATTAATCTATTAACAGTAATAGAACATCTCGATTTATTAATTGATGATACCGATTTTGTTTCATTCTTATCATTATCATCATCACCATTATCATCATTATCATTTTCATTAATAGATGCATTTGAAATAGTATCTGCTGACAAATTATCATAACCTAAAATATTTGTATCATTAATTAGTTTAATATCATCATCTAATAATTTAAAATATTCAAAAACGGTTTTATCATTCCATAATCTATCTAAAGGTGGTAAAGGAATCCATTTACAAGTTGCTTCACTAATATCTTGTGCTATTTTTCTTAAAGAAAGCATAAAATTAGGTAATTTACATTTCATATAACTTAATAATGAATTTGCTTCATCTAGAGTTTTAACCTCAAATAATATATAACTTTGACTACAAACTTCATTAGGGCAACCAATAAACATATTACCAAAACTACTATTAGCAGCGTGAGCCGCACGAGCAGTAATTACTTTAAAAGTAGAAATATCATTTTTAATATGTTTCTTTTCAATATATTTGATAAAACCCTTTTGTTTAGAAACATAACATTTGATATACTTATCATTTATACTAGAATCAATTAAATTAATATCATTCGTTTTAATATTAAAATGACCTTGTCCGTGATAAATATCAGCTAATTTATTATTATAATCAACAAATTTAGATATTATATTGTAATATTTACTATCAACAATTACATCAAAATTATTAAGTTTTATTTTAGTACCATTATAATCACATAAACCATTATATTCTTTATCAATTAGGAAATAATTAACACCTCCTTTAATATCAACTAAATTGCCAAATATTTCACACGCATCGTCATAATGTTTTATATATAATAAGTCGGTGCGACCTAACATCATATTTCTAAATTTATCTAAACCTTTACCACCTGCAAACCAACGACTAGGAGTAATAAATGATAAATAATTACATTTATCAATATAAAATTCAATAAATTTATTATATAATGGTTTTGCACCTGCCTTAGTTAATTTTTCATTATAAGGTGGATTACCTATAATAATATCGAATTTATTAATACCAAATACTTTATAAATGTTAATATCTAAAGTATTACCGTGATATAAATTAAGTTTATATAGATTATTGATATTAAAGATTTGTTGAATAATGAAACAATTCTTTTTATTTAATTCACCCATATATAATTGTTTTTCTATGATATGCTTACTACGTAATTTTTCATCAGGAATTTTATTTTTTAGTCCTTCAAATAATTTATAATATATTGCAATAGGATAATTACCCATACCTGCTGTAGGATCATACCACGTTAATTTATGATTCGACCAAATATTTTCATTATATTTAGTCATCCAGAAAGTTTCAATATCTTGAAGCATATTATCATTAATAAAGTCCATAGGAGTAAAAACTTCGCCAAAGTCTTTTTTTTCAATAATTTTAGGTTTTAAACAATCACTAATTAATTTTAATAATTCGATATGATTATCTAATAATGATTGTAATGATAATTTAAATTGTATTGACACTGAATAAGTATTAGAAGATTTATCTATAAATTTATTAGAAATATTTTTTATAATATCTATTAAATCTTTTCTATTCCACCAAACGTAACATTGTTCATTAAATGTATCTAATAAAGATGGTTCATTTTTGATATCATTAAGCATTTGAATAAAATCCATATTAGAATTTTTAATAGTTAATATACAAGTTAAAGGTATTATATATGGTAATACATCAGTAGTAAATGAAACTTTTTCAATAACTTTACTATCATCAACATCATCATCACTTTTACTATCATCATCATCTTTTCTTTTATCAATACCGGAAGGTAACGGTTGATTATCTTCATTTAATAATATAGATGCATCTACATTTTTTTCATTTTTAATTAATTTAATAAATTTTTCATTAATTAATTTTTGAGTATCATTATCGAATTCAATAAGTTCATTTTCTAATTTTTTTAATAAAATTTTAAAATGATTAATAGGATCTTCTTTCCAAATATCCATTAATTTATTAACTAAATAAATACTATCTACTTTTTTATTATGCATAATATCAACATCAATATTAATAAGATGATTACTAATTATATAATGTAATTTATCTTTGAGACTTTTATTATTATTATAGATAGAATAATTAATACAAGTACTTAATACACGATTAATATTAAGATCAACTACAAATCCCACTTTTTTATCTTCATCTTCCGTCATACATCTATACATTTGTTGTAAAACTTTATCACTAGATAGTGTATCATTCATAAGTACAACTAAATCACATAAATCTAATGATATACCTAATGAAAGCATATTACCTGCAAGAAGAATTAAACCTCTTTTACCTTTAGATTTAGCTTCTTCTTGTTTTAAAGAAATTTCATTTTTAATATTTTTAGGAAGATCATTATTTTTACGATTAATACATAATATATCGTATAGCTTTAAAACCGAATCATTTTTAATTAATTTAACTAAAAATGTAGAAATATAATTAATATTATCCGGTGGAAGAAACCAAATTTGAGTGAAAGGATTACGTGTATTTTTAAGAGAACATATAGTGTTAATACGAGTAAATATAGTTTTATCACCATCTTCTTCTTTATTAGAGCCTGATAAATATCTTAAAATTGTTTGAATTTCAATCGGATAATTAAATTGTGTTTTAGAATTATTAATACTGAATAAAGTATTAAAACTGAAACCTAATTTACTATTATTTTTATTAAGTTTATCTTTAATAATTTCATATCTTTGAGAATCAAACATATTAGATATGATATGTAATTCCGGCATTTTATTGTAATTTGAAAAAATATCATATATTGTGTATCCTTTATTTTTATAAAGTTGGATAGTATCATCAATATAATTAGAACCGTGTTTTTCTTTTAATTTATCAATATTAGATGAATCATTCGATATATTTTTACATAATTGTTCATCTTCGATATCCCAATACATTTGACACTCAGGTAATATATTCCATTCACGAAGGGGTTTATAATAAGTAGCCGTTAGATAAATTTTGACGGTATTTTTGTAAGAATAGGAAGATAAAATATCTTTAGAAAGTTGAGTAGTACCTGCAAAATGGTTTTCATCAAAGACTATAATATCGAACTTAATATTTTTGAGAGTAAGATTAGTATTATTATTAATATAATTCTGTAATAATTGTTTAGAAATTATAAAAATATTATTATTATCGAGAATAATATTATTTAAATAAGATCCATTATCGACATTATGGATTTTAAATTCATGAAAATCGGCAAATTTATTAAATAAATCATCGGTAAATTGTGGAATTGTTTCTGTCGGTGCAGGTGTAATAATAAGAACGTTCAATTTTTTCAATTTTTCAAATTGTTTTATTATAATACCACCCGTCATAAAAGTTTTACCACTACGACATTTACAACCCCATAAAAATGATTTATTATTTGCATCAATAAGTATGGATGTTTTATTAGTTATTAATTCTTGATGAAAGCGTAATGATAATCTATTTTTATTATTATGAAAGATATCATTATATTTTAGTGATTCATAATTAGAATATTTTAACATATATTGTTTAAATTGTAAGAATGATTTATTTAAATCATCTTCATCTAATATTCGATCTTCCGCAATATGTTTAGTAATATATTGACGAGTAGCACGATACGCTTTATTGATAACCGATTTTTTATCTTTAACTATTAAATAAATCGTGTAATTTTTATATATGTGTCTATGTGATTCAACCATTGAAACTATATTTTGAATATCATATTTATCGATTGAATGATTATCTTTTTTATCATCATTATATGAAAGATATTTAGAACTTATAAATATATAAGTATCATCATCTTTTTTTTTCAAATGAATATCCGAACAACCGGTTTTTTTTCCACTAATAACATTATTATTATTAAAATAATTATCATAATCTTTAAATTCCGTTAAGAAATTATCAGGATTACCTATTAGACTTATATAATCAGTTTTTTTGAATTTATCACAAAAACCTAATTTTATTAATATGTCAAATAAACGTTCATATACTGAACCTTTATCAGCTTGAGTATTACAATCATCAAGTATATGATTAATATTATCATATTTTAAGATGATTGGTATAAATTTATTCAATTTTAGTTTAGTTAGTTCCATATTGAAATTAAATATATTCTTATAATCGATTTTAATTATTTTTCTAGAATTTATCAAATTTTAAATTTATATCATATAATAATAAATGTACAAGTTGATGCCTATAATATTTGCCGTTACTATGGCAAGTATCGATGCACTGGTATTACCTATATTAAAATATATTAATGATGGCTATTATCCAATATATATACTAATTATACCGGTAATTATTTATGCTTTTCAACCTATTTTATTTTATATGTCGTTGAAGTTTTCTACATTAACATCTATGAATATTTTATGGGACTTAATGAGTGATGTTATAGTAACTATAATAGGATTATTATATTTGAAAGAAAAATTACATTATACTTCTAAGATGGGTCTTGTATTTGCTTTTATAGCTATTATATTTTTTGCAAAAGATGGTGTTAAGGATAAAGTTTAATTCTTATAATATTGTATATAGGATATGTCATATATTAAACCTAAGATGTGTCGTTTTAAACAAATAGTAACACGACGTGGTGATACTAAAAACGAATGTGTAGTAGACTCAAATGCGTTAACTATGGATCCTGATTGTAAATATAATTTTTCAACCGGTAAATGTATTATAAATCGTGAAAATGTACCAGCTAAAAAGAAAACATATCGACGCTCACCGGTAAGACAACAATTACAAAATATGTATCAACCATTTGGTGCATACATTCAAAAACAACCCGTATCAAAAGGTGAATGTCGCTATAAAACAAGTATAAATGCAAAAGGTATTGTAACAAAAGGTTGCGTTCAAGATAAGAATTTAACCGTTAGTGATAGTCGATGTAAACGTTCATCATATGGTCGTTGTATATTAGCAAAAGCAGAACCATTGATGATGCCTAAATATGTTACACCTAAAATGAAATCGCCAGTACAACCAAAAAGAGAATATATTAAATATGCCGCAAATAAACAATTAGCTGATCAATTAAGACAACTTCAAATGAGACCATTAACAAAAACACCTATTATTAATTATTCTATTCCACCACCACCACCTCCTTATACTGAAAGTATATTAGCACGTAAATCACGAAATTTTATGTAAATAAAAAATATATAAAACAGATTAAATATTAACTAATAAATATTTAATATGTCATTTTCAAATCCATTATGGAATGATATGATTATTCAACAATTATTGAATATAGATAATAAATTAACTGATATGAATACTAGATTAGATAATATGTCTAAACGATTAGAATATATTGAAAAATATATTTTTAATAATAAAGATGAATTAAAAGAAGTTTCTAACGATATTATTCATAATAATATTAGTAATAATAATCAAGATATTTGCGATGATGATGATGATTCTTATGATAATGCCGGTGAATGGATGAAAGTTAATAAACGTTATCATAAAAAACGTTTCTAATATATTTATTTAGATTTAGTATATACTATATTATGATCATATATTGGTATTAAATCATACTCTTTAAATATAAGAAATATTATATCATTAAGAATAGGCATATATCTATTGAATCCATTAGTTTCAATAAAATTTATAATATCTTCATATTTTTTACGTGTTATTATAGAATCTGTATGATAATTATTATCAATTATGTATTGTTGTAACGAATTATATAAATTGTTATCTAAATCCTTTTCAATTATTTTTTTATGAGTATACTGAAAATATGCATTCGTTATATCATATATAAATGGATACAGTGATCTATACCGTTTATGTATAATATTTGTTATACTATTTGAACCATATTGTAATTCTTTGTGTATTTGTTCAATAATATTAAAATGTATATTCATCTTCTTATTATTGTTTAAAATATGTTTTAAATAAAAAAAAGATATCTATGATATTATTTCATAAATATCTTACTTTATTCTATTCATATGTAGAGATTCCTATAATGATTAAGTTGGATTTTTTAAAAATCTCTACTACATACACTACATTTCTTTAATCTCATTATACAATTTTTACAATATAAGTTTTTACAACACCTTGTAATTATTATATTATCTATTGTATTTGATGTATAACATATACAACATTCAATCGTATCCGCAGGATTTTCTACTATTTGTTTTAATTTATTATACATATCAACTACTGATTTGCCGGTCATATAATTATCCGTATTATATAAATTAAAACCTGCTTTTTCTAAGCAATTGAATATCATCTCATATGTAATTTCTTCACTTATTCGTGTTAATTCATAAATATCTTCTATTATAAATGGTATTACATCATCTATTCTATAAATTGACATATTATCCTTCATTTCTAATTCGTGATTCCAACTAATACTTGGTTGTCCTATTATTATATTTCTACTGCTATTTGTATCAATTTTTGATATAGCACCTATATTATTTTTATAAATAATATATATTACTTTACATTTCGTATAATTATGTTCAGTATTTGAATTATATGTCATTTCTATTTTATTACCATTCATATCTGTAAAACATGTAAACTTTGTATATCTAAACTTATCGTTTATCATTTCAACAATATCCCCATCAACGGGACGAATAAATATAGTTTCTTCTTCCATCATTTTTTATTAATGCAACAAAAAAAAATATTATTTGATCAAATCAAATTTACGGAACGGAACAATTTTCTATTTCACTTGCAAATCTTTCCAATTCTATATATAAATGTAAAAGAGCACGTGCTAAGCCATTTGTATTATTACTATAAATTACAAACTCTTTTGTACTATTATTATACCATATCATTAATAAATTATATTTACGACATATTAAATATAATCTAAAACAATTTTTACCCATCATTTTAGATAATATATCACGTCGATTACACGATATTTTACGTGGAACATATAATTTTTCATAATATATTTTTGGTGATGATAATATAGTTTTTTGAATATATGGTATATATTCTCTTTTATCTACTTTTACTAATTTATCTTTTAATCTATATGTTGGTATAGGAATATTTCTAAAATTATTAGTTATTTTAGAAATATAATGATAACATTCTACACTATTTAAATATGAATAAGGATATTGTATATGTGTTACGTTCATTTTCATTATAAAATAAAAAAAAATCATAATATATCAAATTTATTCATCAATCATTACAACGGTTGAAATAAACTCTAAAAATTTCATTTCTATTTTTGATAATTCATTCAATCCTAATAATACATATCCATATTCATCTGGATTTTCAACACCTCTATATCTAATTTCTAAATTAATTGGTGTAGTTGCAGAATATTCTAAATAATATTCGTTATTCAATCTATTTTCTATATTGATCTTATTATGTGTCATTTTTTTCAATTTTCTATAACTCACTTTACCTACTATAAAGTAACTATAATATTCCCAATATTTATCAGTATCTATTGAATTATCACCATAAACTCTACTTAAAAATTGATATATGTCATCCGGAAAACCATCAAGGGCAAAGTTATAATCTTTATTTATTCTTGATCGATTATCACATATTTTAAACTTTTCATATTTATCAATAAACTCATATAATGTCATATTAGATGGTATTATTTTAATTAATTCGCTCATTAATATATTACTTGAACTCATTTTTCATTATTATTCTCAAATAATCATGTAATTCATCAAATTTTTTTCAATAATTTCTATACAATCCTATATTTTTAAAATATGAATCTCTCAAATAATTATATAATAATTTTTCTTCAACAGATATATCTTTATAATTCATAACTATAAATTGTCGATCATTTGTATTACTTACATTATTATAATTTATTTCATATAAATAATTATATATATTAATGTTAACACGATAGAGATTATTATTTGATTTTATTAAATGATTTTCACATAATAATTCTAAATTTTCTTTAGTCATTAAACCTGAAATAAAATTAGAATTAAATGCACTATAAATATTCCATTCAGTATTACCATATATTCTATTTATTATATCTTTTATAATAAATGGAATTTCATTATCATTACTTGATCCAACTATATAATTCATTTTTTTAATATCCACTTATTATTTATTAGTTGTTACATTCAATCAAATTTATTATTATAATATTCAAGATACATTATTTCAGTCATACAATCTTCAATGAATGCACGATATTGACCAATGAAATATATAAAACTAATATTAAAATTATATTTTTTATTAATATAAACAAGAATATTATTTGTTATATTTAATAAGTTTTTATCTATTTTATAAATATCAATAATAGACTGTTTTATGATCATCTTCATATGATCACGTATTATATACCATTCAATAAAACTGTTAGGTTGCTCAAAATTCATTTTTTATTAGATCATTAATATTAAAAACAATATCTTTATTATTTTTTAACTATATTAATAATATATTAATATGACTTCTAAAAGAAAAAATAATATTAGAAAACTTTCTAAAAGAAAGT
>Ga0315904_10006032_pt1 | contig 16660 bp, 13 predicted proteins | sample LakEriMetagenome_6_FD_203529 | JGI IMG/M metagenome (GOLD analysis project Ga0315904, IMG submission 203529) | Freshwater fungal communities from buoy surface, Lake Erie, Ohio, United States - Buoy 12 MA120 | ecosystem: Environmental > Aquatic > Freshwater > Lake | place: USA: Lake Erie, Ohio...
CCCGATCGAGCCGCAAGCCTGCCTCCCGCTTGGCGTCGTCGGGGCCGTGGCAGGCGAAGCACTTGTCGGAGAGGATCGGCCGCACGTCGCGGTTGAACACGATCCGCTCGGCCGCAGCCGCGGTCATGGCGAAGAGCGTGAACACGACGCAGGCGGAAACTGCGGTGTGTCCCATGGGATTACTCCGACGGAAAACACCCGCGTCGCCGTTCGGCCGCCGAAAGAAGCCGGGCGACCAACCGCGGACCCGTGGTGTCACGGATCGATCGGCGGGAGCTTCAGATTCTAGCACCCGCCACGACGACCACCAAACGATTGCGACGGGGCACCGGGCAGACCCGAGCCGCCCCGGGTTACTTGCCCGCCTTGAGCCGTTCGACCTCGGCCTCGAGCTTCTTGATCCGCTCCTCCATCTCCGCGAACCGACGGCGGGCCTGCTCCATCTTCTCCCGAGTCTCGGTCATCCGCTTCCGCATCTCCTCCGGCATCTCGCGACCACGGCTGAATCCGGGCCCCGCGAATCCGGGCCGTGCGCCCGCCTCGGGCCGTGGCGACCATGGATTGCCCATCCGCGGCGCGGCATCGAGCTTCCGCTCGATCCGCGCGAGCCGCTCGGCGATCTCGTCGAGCTTGGTCGTCGAACCGGGCCTCATGTGAGGCATGCCTGGCATCCCGGGCATGCCAGGCATGCCGTGCATCGGCGGACCTTGCATCCGCATCCCTGGCCCACGGGGGCCAGGGCCACGGTCGCGCGACCACTCGCGCGGCCCCCTCCCCTCACGACCACCGCGGTCGCCCCGCATCGCGTGCTCGCGGTTCGAGCGCTCAGTATCCCCCCGCTTCGCTTCCCCTTCGCTCTGTTCCTTGCTTGTGGCATCGCCGTCTTCCGCGAGGAGCGTGACCACGCCCATCCACGCACTGATTGCCCGGTGGAAGGCGGTCGGCTCCATGTCGTTCGCCATCGCGCGATGGCCGGCGGCCGGAGACACGACAAGCAGGGCGATCAACGTCGATCCAACGACACGAACTGGCAGGCATCGCATGGCACAAGCCTCCTTCAGAGCGGCGAAACGCGGGTAGCAAACGCGAGGAACCGAGCGGGCGATGACCGGTCGTCATGCACCCGACGGTATTCTCTCATCCATGATGAACGGCCCCGAGCCCGAAAAGTTGCGTGACCCCGCCGTCGTCGATTTCGGCGTCGATGACCGGGGATACGGCCGACGGCTGGAGCGGCTCGGCGGCATGCTCGTGGATCGGCCGCTGCCGCAGGCGACCGATCGCCGCCGCCTGCCGCACCTCTGGCCCGACGCGACCGCCGTCTTCAGGGCCGACGCCGCCGCCACGGCTGCAGACAGCCGGGGCACATGGACCTTCATCCGGTCCCTCCCCGAGCCGTGGCAGACGCCCGTGCCGATCGGCGACGCGACGATCGTCCTGGAGGTTCATCCCTCGCCCTCGGGCCAGGTGGGCGTGTTTCTCGAACAGGCGGCCCAGTGGCGATGGCTTCGCGGTGCGACGCGATCCGGCATGCCGATCCTCTCGCTGTTCGCCCACTCCGGCGCCGCGAGCCTCGCCGCCGCGGCGTCGGGCGCCGAGGTGGTGCACGTCGATGCCTCGCGGCAGGCCGTCGCCCTCGCCCGCCGAAACGCCATCGCCTCGGGCCTGGATCACCTGCCGATCTCGTGGGTCTGCGAAGACGCGACCGTCTACGTGGCGCGGTGCCTCAAGCGCGGCCGCCGCTTCGCCGGGGTCGTGCTCGATCCTCCCTCGTGGGGCCACGGCCCGAAGGGCCAGCCGTTCTCGATCGACCGGCACCTTCCCGGTCTCCTCGCCAACCTCGCCAGGCTGCTCGACCCCGACGCGTCCGGCCCCGTGCTGCTCACCTGCCACTCACCCGGCTGGCATCCGGCACGACTTCGCGACACACTGGCCGACGCGGTCACCAACGCGGACCGTCGATCGGCCGCACGGATCGAGTCGGGCTCCCTCGATGTGCTCGACGACTCCGGACGGACGCTCACGCTCGGCGGTTTCGCCCGCCTTCCTCCAGCCCCCTGACCGCAATGCACGGCCCCGAATCGATCACGAGCCCCGCCAACCCACGCCTCAAGCGGGCCGCGGGGCTCCGCGACGCCGACGAACGACGGGCGACGGGGCTCACGCTCGTCGATGGGCGGCGCGAACTCGCCCGAGCGGCCGCCTCGGGGATCGAGATCGTGGAAGTGTTCGTCGATGTCCGCCGCCTCGACGAGCCCCCCACCGCGGAGTTCGAGACCCGGCTCGCGGATTGGCTCGCCGCGCTCGCAGCCTCGGGCACCCAGGTGGTGAACGCATCGGAGAGGGCGTTCGAACGGGTCGCCTTCGGCGGCCGCAACGAGGGTGTGGTGGGTGTGGTGCGATTTGGCCCCACGCCCCTCGTCGCCGTGCCCGTGCCCCGGGACCGCGGCGTGTTCATCATCGAGGGCGTCGAGAAGCCGGGCAACCTCGGCGCGATCCTCCGCACGGCTGATGCCGCAGGCCTTGGCGGCGTGCTCGTCTGCGACGCCCGCACCGACGTCGCAAATCCGGCGGTGATCCGCGCGAGCCTCGGCACCGCGTTCTCGATGCCGCTGGCCACCTGCTCGGCGGCCGAGGCCATCGCGTGGTGCTCTCGCCAGGACCGCCCGGTCGTGGCCGCCACGCCGGGCGGCACGCGGCTGTGGCACGAGGCCGACCTCCGCGGCGGTGTCGCGATCGTCCTCGGGAGCGAGGCGCACGGACTTTCATCCGCGTGGACGACGGCCGCGACCGAGGGGAGACTCCGGGTCGATCGCGTGAGGCTGCCGATGCATGGCATCGCTGACAGCCTCAACCTCTCCGCAACCGCCGCCGTGATCGCCTACGAGTCGGTCCGCCAGCGGGAGGCTGCCCGATGACGGAGCCTGATCGTTTCGACGAGCTGGTCCGCACGCGCGACAGCGCTGGCGAAGCCGCCATGCTCGACGAACTCGCCGCGTCACTGGCGGCCCGCCGACGCTGGCATGGCCTCTTCGACACGCGGATCATCCAGGCCCGCATCGCGATCGGCCTGCCGCCCGTCGGCGCACCGGGTGACGTGCCGCTGGCCGTTCGAGATGCCTTCGACGAACGCTCGCTGGCCGCCTGCCGCGAGGCCGGCTGGCCGCTCATCGACGACCGCCAGATCGCCGCCGGCTGGATGTACCTCCGGGCGGCGGCCGACCCCGCCGAGGTGTCGGCCCGGCTCTCGGCCATCGCCCGGCCCCTCCTCGCCTCGGCGCACGACGAGAGCGAGGCCGATCGCGTGCTCGAGGAGATTCTCGGCGTGGTGCTCTGGGATGCCATCGACCCGGCTCTTGGCATCGAGATCGTGCTCGCCACGCAGGGCACCTGCAACGCGATCACCACCTTCGAGCAGGCGGTCTCGCGGCTGCCCGCGATCCGACAGCGGCCCGCGGCGGGCGTGCTCGTGGCCTGGCTTCATGACGAGATCCGCGCGAGCCTCGCGGCCGACGTCGAGTCGCGGGGCATCCCCGTGCCGGCCCCCACCACGCTCGGTGGCCTGCTGGCCGCGTTCGGCTCCGCCGACGTGGGCCTGCACGTCGATGTCTCGCACCTGCAGTCGGTGCTGCGGATCGCGCGGGTCTGCGACGACGAGCCGACGGTCCGCCGCAGCTACGAGCTCGCCGACTATGCCTCTCGCCTGCCGACAGACCTCGTCTATCCGGGCGAGCCGCCGTTTGAAAACGTGGGCGAGGCTTCGCGGCTCTTTTACGGCAGCCAGCTCGGCATCGACGTCGACCACGCCGTCCGCTTCTTCCGCAGCGCGGCCGCGACCGCCGAGCCCGAGGCCGGGTCGCTCCCGCACGACGTGCTCGTGCTCATGCTCGCGCGGCTCGGCCGGCCGGCCGAGGCCCTGCATGCGGCGCTCGCGCGGCCCCGCGACGAGCGGGGCATGCCGAGCCCGCTCCAGACGGCGGCCGCCCTGCCCGCGCTCGTCGATCTCGCCGCGGCCTCGGGCGAGTGGAACCTGCTCCGCCGCGCCTGCCGCGATCGCGGCGACGAGATCACCTTCGCCGCCACACTCGTGGCCGAGCGTCAGAAGAGCCAGGGGAACTGCGGCCCGCAGGGATTGCAGGTGCCGCACGGCGCCGACCGGTAGCCGACGTCCTGCCCGCTCTGGAACCCGCGGCCCGGCGGCAGCTGCCAGGGTGCGAGCTTCTCCGGCATCTGCTTCGCGCCGTTGCAGCCCCTCCACCGCGCACAGGCGTCGCACGGGTCCGGCGCCCAGCACTCTTCGTGCTTCGCACCGCAGTACCGCGGCCCACACCCCGTGTCACCGTAGGGCGTCTCGTCGCCCGCGGCAGTCCGCTTGCAGTGGCTGCAGTGCCCGCACGGCGCGGCGGCTGCGGCGACCGAGACCAACGAAACGGCAGAAAACAGCGCCAGTCCGAGAATGATGCGGCTCATGCGAGTTGTATCGGTCGCAGCGGTTCGCCCGCCCGCCGATGGCTTCCGGCCCCGGCACGGTCGGGTGCAGGTTGCCCTGTTTGCCAGCGTCGAGCGTCAGCCCGTCCGCATCCGCTCGAAAAGCCGAGCGTACTCACGGCCGCTCGTTCGCCACGACCAGTCCTGGCGCATCGCGTTGCCGACGATCGTCGTCCAGAGCGGCTTGTCATCGTAGGCCGCCAGCGCCCTGCCGAGCGCATAGCCCAGGCCGGCCGCGTCGAACCGCTCGAACGCGAACCCCGTCGCCGAGCCATCGCGGATCGACTCGGGGGTGGCATCCACCACCGTGTCGATGAGTCCGCCCGTCGCGCGGACGACCGGAATCGAGCCGTACCGCTGGGCGTAGAGCTGTGTCAGGCCGCAGGGCTCGAATCGGCTCGGCACGAGCGTGATGTCGGCGGCCGCCTGCACCAGATGCGCGAGCCCCTCGTCGAAGCCGATGATCGCGTCCACCGTGCCCGGAAATGCCGCCGACAGCTGCCTCAGTGCCTCCTCCTCGTCGCGACCGCCCGTGCCGAGCATCACGAACTGCACGCGGCCGGTGCCCGCGAGGTTTCCGACGACCTCGAGGATCAGCGAGATGCCCTTCTGCTCCACGAGCCGGCCCACGAATGCCACCAGCGGTCTCGCGGCCGGCGCGGCGCGGCCCAGCCTCGCGGCGAGCGCGACCCGGGCAGCGTACTTGCCCGCCTCCGCGTCCACCGCGGCGTAGGGCCGTGGCAGGTGCGGATCCCTCGCGGGATCCCAGACCGTCGTGTCGATTCCGTTGACGATGCCCGCGAGCACGTCGCGGCGGCCGGCAAGAAGCCCTTCGAGGCCGCAGCCACCGGGCGACGCCTGGATCTCACGGGCGTACGTTGGGCTCACCGTCGTGATCGCGTCGGCAAACACGATGCCCGTCTTCAGGAGGTTGAGCTGGCCGTAAAACTCCATCTCCCGCCAGGTGAAGTGGCTCCAGTCGATGCCCGTCAGCAGCATGTCCCAGTGCCAGAAGAGCCCCTGGTAGGCCATGTTGTGGATCGTCATCACGGTACGGGCGTTTGCGACCGCCGGGTCCGAGCCGTGGAGCAACCGCCGATATGCCGGTACAAGCCCCGTCTGCCAGTCGTGGCAGTGGAGGATGTCCCACGGGCCGCCGAGCCGGCAGGCGAGTTCGACCGCCGCCCGCGAGAAGAAGATGTACCGTTCGGCGTTGTCGGGATAGTCGCTCGGGCCGCCGTAGAGCGTGGGCCGGTCGAAGAGGTCGTCATTGGCGACGAGAAAGACGTCGGCCCGATGCCCCTCGCGCCGGCAGCGGAGAATGCGGGCCCGCCGGGAGACCGTGCCGACCGGCACGTCGAACTCGATCCCCGTCGGCTCGATCGGCAGTCCTTTGCCGAGCGCCTCGGCATAGGCCGGAATCACGAGCGACACGTCGTCGCCGAGGTCCGCGAGCGCGTCGGGCAAGGCGCCCGCCACATCCGCGAGACCGCCGGTCTTGGCGAAGGGAACCGCCTCGCTGGCGATCTCGAGCACGCGCATCGGTCGCGATCCGGGCAGAGGGGCCGTGGGTGGCCAGCCCACCGGCACTGCTACTATAGGTCACACCCGACGCACCGGTCGCCGTTTCCCGACCGTCATAACCGGCCCTTCGTGACCTCGCCATGAGTCCGCTCGTCAATCCCGCCTCGCTCTTCACGATCCGGCTGCGATGCCCGCGGCGCGACGTTCTCTGGCCCCCGACGACGTGGGGCCTGGACGACGCCTGCCGGCTGCCCTCGTTTGCCGACGTGGCGGGCGTGCCCGACGTGCTCGAACTCTGGATGGCGTGGAACCCGACCGGCCTCGCCGTGCGGGCGACCGCCCGGGGCGTGGGCGCGTCGCGGTGGTGCCACACGACCCGGCCCGAGGACAGCGACGGACTGCACCTCTGGATCGCCACGCGACCCACCGGCGAGAGTCACCGGGCCGGTCGCTTCTGCCGCCGGCTCGCGCTTCTGCCCACCGGCGGCGGCAGGCTCGCCGACCAACCCGTGGCCGTGGCGGCGGCGATCCCGCGGACGAGCGAGATGCCCGCAGACCTGCCCCCCGACGCGATCTCGATCGAGTCGGTCCCCACGGCCGACGGCTGGCGGATCGACGCCTTTCTCTCGGCCGCCGCACTGCCCGGATGGGATCCCGCGGAGGTGCCCACGCTCGGCTTCTTCGCGGCCCTCATCGATCGCCGCCTCGGCCGGGTGCCGTGCTACGCGCCGCCGGAGTATCCGTGGGACGGCGATCCGACGACGTGGGCCGAGGTGATGCTCGGCGCCTGACCGACCGCCCCCGCCGAGCCCCTGCTCAGGACGTGACCAACTCCACGTCCACAAATCGCCACGGTGTGGCTGCGTAGGCCATGGCGAGTCGTTGGAGCGTCTGCCAGCGGACGACGTCCTGCTCACGGCGCAGGACCGGCATCGTGGCCGGGAGCGCCAGCAGTTGGTCCTTCCGGACCACGAGGACCCGAACCTTACGGGTGCGGACTTCCGCCGCCCGTTCGCAGGTGAGGCAGACGACATACGTCCCGCGCCGTACCGTCGCGCCCAGATCGGCGGCGATGAAGCCACCGGCGCACAACGACGACACTTCATTGACGACACTGTTCAGGAACGACCAGTACCGCTCCCTAGGGAGGTCGAGAATCGGGTCCTCGAGCGGGGCGCGGCGGGCCGCCTCCGCGATCGCACGAGCCGCTTCCTCGTTGCCAAACACCTGGAGACATGACCGCTCGCCGAGCGTACGAACGTCGAGCATGCCGTTGTGCAGCATGGTGAGCGAGATGTGAATCCTGGAGAAAAACTCCTGGCCCACCCACTGCCGTGTGGTTCGCCAGCGTCCAAACCACCAGCCACACACAAGCAACGCGACCCCCGAGATCACGTCGAACGCATGGTCTCGCGCGATCTCGAGTCCCAACTCGATCATGGCTGCGATCCTTTCATCACCTCATCACCGAAATCCGTACACGGGCCGGACCAGGTTCATTGACGGGAACACGCGGCTCCGTCCGATGCCGCCGGGACGTCGGTGATCAGGCGGGCGGACCGGTTCCGGGTCACGTAGTTCCAGAACCACTGCAGCGACACGAGCAGCCGGTTTTCGAACTGCGTCAAGGCGAGGACGTGCACGACAAGCCAGAGCAGCCACGCCACGCGACCGGACAACCGCAACCACCCGATCTGCACCACCGCGTGCGAGCGGCCGATCGTGGCCATGCTGCCCCGATCGCGGTAGCGAAAGGAGGCCGCCGCCGGCCGGCCGGCCATCCGCCGGACGATGTGCCGGCCGACCCAGTCGCCCTGCTGCATCGCCACCGGCGCCACACCGGGCAGCGTCCGGCCTCCGGGAGCCGGAAAGGCCGCCAGATCTCCGATCACGTAGACCCCGTCGACGCCCGGCACCTGGCACCGGTCATCGACTCCGACCCGCCCACTTCGATCCAGGATCTCCGGGCGAGCCAACGCGTCGGCAAGCCGCCGTCCCAGTTCGCCCGCACGGACACCGGCCGCCCAGATGACGGTGTCGGCGGCGATCCTGCGCGTCGTGCCTTGTGCGTCCCTCGTCACGACGCCCGTCGACTCGATCTCCACGACTCTCGTCCCCCACAGGATCTCCACGCCGAGCCGCTCCAGTGCCCGCGATGCCGCAGCCGAGAGATCGGGGGCGAAGGCATCGAGCAGCCGATCGCCGCTCTCGACGAGGATGATCCGCGCGGCCTGCGGGTCGATCGCCCGAAACTCTCGGCGCAGTGTGTCTCGCGAGAGTTCGCGGATCGCACCGGCCAACTCCACTCCCGTCGGTCCGCCGCCAACCACCACGAACGTCAGCAGGGCCGCCCGAGCCTCGGCATCTTCACTGCGCTCGGCGCGTTCGAAGGCGCCGAGGACCCGGCAGCGAATCCGCGTCGCATCCTCGATCGTCTTCAGACCCGGAGCCAACGGCTCCCACGTCGCGTCGAGACCGAAGTAGTGCGTTCTCGAACCCCCGGCGAGCACCACGATGTCGAACGGCACGACACCCCCGTCCGCCAGCCGAGCCCCACGAATCGTGAAGTCGAATCCCACCACGTCGCCCAGGAGCACACGCACGTTGCGCCGGCCACGAAAGATGCTGCGGAGGGGAGCGGCGATGTTGGCCGGCGACAGGCCGCCTGACGCCACCTGATAGAGGAGCGGTTGGAAGAGGTGGAAGTTGCGGCGGTCCACCACCGTGACGTCCGCGCGGCTGCCCGCCAGCGCCCGGGCGCACGCCAGCCCACCGAAACCTCCCCCGATGATCAGCACACGCGACGCACCGCTCGCCGAGTGAACGTCCATCGATGGCATTCAGGACCCGGCTTCGTGCCCAAGGATGCCCGACGGACGCACTCGCGCCTCGGTCGGGAAACGTGCTAGGCAAGATAGGCCCCTGATCGAAGCCCTGACAAGGTGTGGCTCGGGTGGTCGGGTTGCGACGGCGGGTATGTGGTGCAACCAGGGGCGTCGCGAACGATCGGCGAGGCGACGGCGGCACGCCGCATCCTCACGCCTCATCGGCGAACGGCTCGATCTCGACCGCCGCCGGCGGCAGGCTCTCGAGGAACACCTTGCCGTAGGGCTTCGTGAGCATTCTGGGATCGAGAATCACGACCGTGCCGTGATCGGTGTGCGTGCGGATCAGCCGGCCGAACCCCTGCTTGAGTTTCAGGACCGCCTCGGGCAGCTGGTACTCCGCAAACGCGTTGCCGCCCGCCTGCTTGATCGCCTCGATCCGCGCGGCGACCAGCGGCCGGTCGGGCACCGCGAACGGCAGCTTCGTGATGATCACCGTCACCAGACAGTCGCCCGGCAGGTCGATGCCCTGCCAGAAGCCGTCGGTTCCCAGGAGCACACTCGCCGGCCCCTCGCGAAACATCTCCAGCATCCGCGACCGGGGCAGGCCGTCGGCCTGGCTGACGAGGCGGTAGTTCCGCCGCACGCACCAGCCGGCGAGGTCCGCCGAGGCCTTCGCGAGCGACGCGTGGCTCGTGAACAGCACCATCGCCCGTCCCTCGCTGCGGGCCACGTACCGCTTGATCATCCGCACGACCGCGTCGTCGTAGCCGTCGCGGCTCGTCGGATCGGGCAGCCGATCGACGAGCACGAGCTTCGCCTGCCGCGGATAGTCGAACGGGCTGCCGAGCCGCCGCGCCAGCGCCGTGTCGGGCAGCCCGAGCCGCCGCCGCTGAAACGCGAAGTCGGCGGAGGCCGCTGCCGCGGCCTGATCCTGATCGCCGCTCCAGGCGTCGTCGTCGCGGCGGGGTTTTTGCGCCTGCACGGCGAGCGTGGCGCTCGCCAGCACGACGGTGCCCACGCGGCCGAACAACTCCCGACGGAGCGTCTCGCCAACGTCCACGGGCGCGCTGGCCAGCGTGATCCGCTCCCGGCCACGGCGGGACCGCTGGGCCTCCACCCACCACACGCTCCCCGGATCCTTCTGGCCGAGCCACGTCTCGACCGCGCCCGCGTGGGCGTCGAGTCGGTCGGCGAGCGAGGTGAAGTCGTGCCGCTCGGCGGGATTGCCGATGCCGTCGGCCGCCGCGCGGAGCTTGCGGGCGAGCGACTGCAGGTGCACGCCCACGGAGTTGGGCACGAGCCCCGGCTTTGCGATCCGCCACGGCGGATCCCCGCGGTCGTCCACCACCTCGCGGACGTCGCCGAAGAACTCCTCGGCCGCCCGCCGTGCCCGGCGGACGTCGATCTCGAGATCGTGCATCCGGTAGTGGGCGAGCAGGCCGCGGTGCGTCCGCTCGCTGTGGAGCTTCGAGAGCACCCGCTCGATCCCGCCGCTCGACACGCCGATGCCGAGGTGCTCGCTGGCAACGGCCTCGACGGTGTGCGCCTCATCGAAGATCACGATGTCGTGCGGCGGCAGGAGGCTCGCCCCCGACCGCCGCACGGCGAGGTCGGCGAAGTAGAGGGCATGGTTCACGACGAGCACCTGCGCGTGCGCCATCCGCCGCCGGGCGGCGTAGTAATGGCAGCGGGCATTGTGCGGGCAGGCCCGGCCCATGCAGTTGCCGGAGTCGCTGGCGATCTCGTCCCACACGCCGTCGCTCGGCACGGCGGGCAGGTCGGCGAGCGACCCGTCGCCCGTGCGTCTGGCCCAGGCGGCGAGTTCGAGCAGTTCGGCCCGATCGCCCTCCTCGGGAAACAGGCTGCCCGACCGCTCGACCGCGAGCTCCAGCCGTCGCAGGCTCACGTAGTTGCTGCGGCCCTTCACCAGCACCGCGGAAAACTCCCGCGGCATCACGGCGGCGACGAGGGGGATGTCCTTGTCGACAAGCTGCTCCTGCAGCGCGATCGTGTGGGTCGAGATCACCACCCGCCGCGGCCGGCGGGATTCATGCGGCGACGCACCGTCCTCCTCCCAGTCGGGCTCGACCGCGGCCTGCGGCTCCGCCTGATCGGCGGTGGCCGCGAGCACCGCCGGCACGAGGTAGGCCAGGCTCTTGCCCACGCCCGTGCCCGCCTCGACGATCGCGTGTCGCCGCTCCGCGATCGCCGCGGCCACGACGTTGGCCATCTCGATCTGCTGCGGCCGCGACTCCCACCCGGCCAGCCGCGCGGCGAGCCGCCCGCCGGGCGCCAGGAACTCCTCGGGAGTCGTCATGGAGTGAAGTGTAGCGGCCCGCCCACCGGCACCGAGTTTCAAGGCGACGCGGCCAGAAGGTAAGGTTGCAGCGGTCACGACCCCCGAGAGGAACGCAGCCGTGTCGCACGCAGATGGTTCGCCGCCGCAGGCCCGCCAGGAGAAGGCATGGGGGGGCGTGTTCCGGGAGCCGACCGACAAGCGGGTCGAGCTCTTCTCGGAAAGCGTCTCCTTCGACAAGCGGCTCGCCGACGACGACATCGACGGCTCGATCGCCCATGCCCGGATGCTCGCCGACTGCGGGCTGCTCAGCGTGCAGGAGGCCGACGCCATCGCACACGTGCTCGAGGAGATCCGCGGCGAGATCCATGCCGGTCGCTTCGAATACAGCATCTCGAAAGAAGACATCCACCTCCACGTGGAGTCGGCGCTCACGGCCCGGCTCGGCGACACCGGCCGCAAGATCCACACCGCCCGCAGCCGCAACGACCAGGTTGCCACGGACCTGCGGCTCTTCTGCCGGCGGGCGATCGACCGGCTCGACCACGGCCTCGCCGAGCTCCAACGGGCCTTTCTCGGCTTCGCGGAACGCGAGGTGGACCTCGTGATCCCGGCCTACACGCACCTCCGCCGGGCGCAGCCGGTGCTCGCGGCCCACCAGCTGCTCGCCTGGTGCGAGAAATTCGGCCGCGACCGCGACCGGCTGGCCGACTGCCGGCGGCGGACAAACGTGCTGCCGCTCGGCTCGGGTGCCGTGGCCGGCTCGAGCCTACCGATCGACCGCGAGCATGTCCGCGAGGCGCTCGGCTTCGGAGCCGTCGCCGCCAACAGCCTCGACGGCGCCAGCGACCGTGATTTCGCCGTCGAACTCGCCTTCGTGATCGCGCTGGCGATGGTCCATCTCTCGCAGTGGGCCGAGGAGTGGATCCTCTACAGCACGCAGGAGTTCGGCTTTCTCAAGCTGCCGGAGACGTTCTGCACCGGCAGCTCGATCATGCCGCAGAAGATCAACCCCGACGTGCTCGAACTCGTGCGAGGCAAGAGCGCGAGGGCGATCGGCAACGTTCAGGCCCTGCTCGTGCTCCTCAAGGGTCTGCCCACGGCCTACAACCGCGACCTCCAGGAGGACAAGGAGACGCTCTTCGATTCGATCGACACGCTCGAGGCCGCGCTCGGCGTGGCGGCACCGCTGGTCGCCGGCACGGCCTTCGACCGCGGGCGGATTGCCGCGACGATCGACCAGGGACACCTCGACGCCACGAGCCTGATGGAGGCGCTCATCGCCCAGGGCGTGCCGCAGCGGACCGCCCACGAGACGGTGGGCAGGCTCGTGCGGCTGGCCATGACCCGCGGCGTGGCCCTGGCAGACCTTGCCGATGAGGAGTTCTCCCGCGAATATGCGGGCTGGAACGTCGCTCTGCGTGGGGCCTTAGGCGCCTCCCGGGCAGTTGAGCGGATGGCGAGTTTCGGCTCCACGGCGCCGGCGTCGGTGGCCGAACAGATTTCCGGCTGGCGACAGCGGCTGGGAGCCGCGGCCACGCCGTAGCTCAAGGCAGTCGCTCCCGCCATGCCAGGATGTCCGCGGACCGGACGATTTCGCGCGGCGGGATTGGCCTGCGCCCTGCTGCTGCTCGCGGCCATGACGGCAGCGCCGGCCCAGACGCCCGCCGACGCGTCGCTCGATCCACTCCAGCAGGCCGTGGTCGACTCGCTCGCCTCCGCCCAGCGGACCACGCCCGCCCAACTCTTCGAGGCGGTCGTCAGGGCCACCGACATCGGCGCGGTCGACGTGGCCCTCGGCTGGTTCCGTCGGCTGACGGCGGCCCTCGACGAGGCCGGCGACCGTCGCGGCGACCTGCTCGCCGACATCGCCGACTCACCCGATGCCGAGGGTCTCGGCCGGGTGGAACGCGTGCTTGGCCCGCGAGAGCCCGCAGTCCGGCAGCTGGTCGCCGAGATGCGCGACGCGGCGAGGCAACGGCGGGGCGATCCCGCGCAGCTCACGGCCGCCGCGGCCGCGCTCGCGAGCCCCCGGGCGGCCGAGCGGCAGGCGGCGGCCGAGCGGCTCGTCCGCGGACACGTCGATGCGCTGCCCGTGCTCGTACCCCTGCTCGGGTCGACGGCCGCAGCCGATGCCGGCCCCCGCGAGGCCGCTCGACGGATCGTGGCCCTGCTGGGCGACGATGCCCGGCAGCCGCTCCTCTCGTGGCTTGCATCGGGCGACGTGGAGCGGTGGCCCGGCATCCTCGAAGCGCTCGACGCCAGCGGCGCCTCCGACATCGACACGTTTCTCATCGCACCCGCGCTCGTCGCCGACCTCCCCGCCCCCGTGCGGGAGACGGCCCGGGCGGTGCTCGAGCGGCGGGCCCACCGGCGGCCCGAACCCGTGCGGCCCGAGCAGGCCCTGCCCAGCCGCGATGCCGCCGAACGGCTGCTCGCCGGGCGACTCGACCGCATCCTCTCGCCGGACGGCCTGCCGCAACCCGACTGCCTGTCGCTCGAACCGATCCGCGACCAGGCGCACGCCGCCGCCGCCTTCGGGGGCAGCGTGACGGGGGTGGTGGAGCGGGTGATCTGGAATCCCAACGGGCGGTTCGTGCGGGAGAAGATGTCGCCCCGCCGGGCCCGCGCGCTCGACGCGGCCCACGTCGCCCGGGATCTGGCGGCCGTTGGCCCACGCGATCCGCGGAGCGTGGAACTCGTGCTGTTGGCGAACCTCGAACGGCTGCTCGTCGAACGCGGCGACCCCGCCGGCATTCCGCCGGCCGACCTGCAGAAGGCGCTCTCGGGCCCCGACGGCTTCTCGCCGGAACGAGCGGCCGACGTGCTCGACCTGGCGGTGACGCACGGCACGTGGGAGGCCGCGGCGGGCGTCGCCGCAGCCCTGGCGCCGGCACGGGGTGCCGTGGCCGCGGAGTCCCTTCCACCCGACGTCCGCACGGCGCTCGTGAGGGCGCTGGAGGTGCCCGACCCCGCGGTGCAGTTTTTGGCGGCCCGCACGCTGGCGCTCGCCGCCGGCGAACCGCCGTTCGCCGGGGCGAGCCGGGTGCTGGACGTGCTCGTGCATGCCTCGACGGCCCGCGGCGTCGACCGGGCCGTGGTCGGCCACCCGGATCAGGTCGTCGTCGACGCACTGGCGACCGGGATCTCACGGTTCGGCTACGAGCCCGTCCGCGTCTCGACCGGTCGCGAGGCCGTGTTCACGGCCCGCGCCAGCGTCGACACCGTGCTGGCGATGATCGCCGCGCGGATCAACACACCCTCCGCCTACGAAACGACGCAGTTCCTCCAGCAGCAACCGGTGGGCGGCCTGCCCAGCGTGCTGATCGTGGTCGATCCGCTCGACGACGACGGGCGGGGCAGGTATCTCTCGCGGCTGATCCCGAGGTTCTCCGAGCTCCACGGCGTGGCGATCGTCGATCGGCTCGAGAGCTTCTTCGTGCCGGTGGTCGAGGCGGGGACCGATCGGATCGTGATGCCGGCACGGTTCCCGGACGCAATCGCGCAGGCGTCCGGACCGGCCGCCATCGACCCGGCCTCTCGGGCCGCCGCCCGCGTCGCCCGCCTGGGACGGGCCCACGAGGCCCTGCGGCTGCTGGCTGGCATGAACGACCGGGGGTGGGACGTGCGGCCCGCCACCGCCTCCGCGATCGACGCACTCTCCGTCGCCGAACTCTACGAGCCGGCGGTGCTGCTGCTCGGCGTGCTCGGGCGGCCCGAGGCCCAGCGGGCGCTCGCCGTGGAGGCCGAACGCGGCGACCTGCCGGCGGGGCTGCGGAAGACGGCCGCGGAGGCGTTCGCAACGAGCGTCGCGGGGCATGGAGTCCTGCTCGACTGCGGCACCATCCGTTCGATCGCGGCAGGGTACAATCCGGACCGGCCGCCGGCTCCGGAGTCGCGGGAGACGCCTGCCCGCGTCCTCGACGTGCTCGAGTCGGCGGGCAGCGTTCACCGCCCTGTTCCCCCCGATGCTCCGCTCCCACGTTCCAACCGCTGAGTCGCCGCAGGCGCCGCCGCTGGCGGGCCTGATCGGGTCGAGTCCCGCGATGCTCGAGGTCTATGCGACCACGCGGCGGGTGGCGGCGACCAACGCATCGGTGCTCCTGCTCGGAGAGACCGGCACCGGCAAGGAGCTGATCGCCAGGGCCATCCACGAGATCTCCCCGCGGGGCACGGGCCCCTTCGTCCGCGTCAACTGCGGCGCCCTCTCCGAGAGCCTGCTCGAAAGCGAGCTCTTCGGCCACGTCCGCGGGGCGTTCACCGGGGCCGTCTCGAATCGGGCCGGACGCTTCGAGGCCGCCCACACCGGCACGATCTTCCTCGACGAGATCAACTCCACCACGCCGAAGCTCCAGGTCAAGCTGCTGCGGGTGCTCCAGGAGCGGGAGTTCGAGCGGGTGGGCGACACCGAAACGGTCCGCGTCGACACCCGCGTGATCGCCGCGAGCAACCGCGACCTGCTCGACGAGGTGGCGCGGGAGACCTTTCGGGAAGACCTCTACTACCGCCTCAACGTGGTGCCGATCGTGCTGCCACCCCTCCGGGGCCGTCGGGACGACATCCCGCTGCTCGTCCGGCACTTTCTCGACCACTACAGCGCCGCGAACGACCGTTCGGTCACCCGAATCCGCCAGGATGCCGCCGATGCCATGGCCAAGTACCACTGGCCGGGCAACGTTCGCGAGCTCCAGAACGTGATCGAGCGGTGCGTGGTGATGGCCGAGGGAGACGAGCTCACGATCGACCTGCTGCCGCCCGCGCTTCGAGGTGACCGCGCCGCCGTGCCCATGCCCGGCCGCGGTGGCGATCTCGACAGCCTCGCCCGCGACCTCGTCGAGCAGGGCATGACGACCGCCGCCCCCGGCGACGACAATCTCTTCGATCGCATCGTGAGCCGCGTGGAGCGGGAGCTGATCGCCCAGATGCTCGCGGCCTGCGACGGCGTGCAGCTCAAGGCCGCAGCCCGCCTCGGCATCAACCGCAACACGCTCCGCAAGAAACTGCTCGAGCACGGGCTCGAGGGGGGCGACGACGCCGCCTGACGTCCGGACCGTCAGATGCCCCCGAGCGGCACCGGCGCTCCACCGACGCCGGAGGCGGCCCGCCCGTCGAGCGCATGGACCTTGTCCCGCCACTCCTCGGGCACAGCCTCGAAGTCGGTGGGCTCGTCGAGTGGGCCGGCGTGGATCTCACCACCGTCGGGGCCGAGGATCGCCACCGTCTTCCGCCCGCCGCGGGAGGTGATCTCCACCGTGCCCTCGCGGTCGCGCGACACCGCACGGATGTCCGCGACGCCGTTGACGATCGACGACTGGACCTGAGTGCTGCTGCCGACACCGACACCGCCGGCCGGGGCCGGCTGAGCCATCGCGAGCGCCTGCGCAAGAAGATCCCCGGCGTTCGGCGGCAGGCCCGGCATGGGCAGCCGCGCCTCGCCGGCGGGGCCGCCCCTCGCCGGGCCGACTCCTGCGCCGGCTCGCTCCCGCCTCGCGGCGAGTACCACGTTGATCTGCTGCGGCCTGCC
>Ga0315904_10006033_pt1 | contig 16660 bp, 22 predicted proteins | sample LakEriMetagenome_6_FD_203529 | JGI IMG/M metagenome (GOLD analysis project Ga0315904, IMG submission 203529) | Freshwater fungal communities from buoy surface, Lake Erie, Ohio, United States - Buoy 12 MA120 | ecosystem: Environmental > Aquatic > Freshwater > Lake | place: USA: Lake Erie, Ohio...
ATGGCGCTCACGTGCCCCGGCCATGGCGTTGTATCGAACTGCACCCGGTAACCGCTCTTCAAGATGCGGCCAGGTGCATCGTCCTCCACCCGCGGGCCGATAATGCCGCCGGATCCATCCGGCCGGATTTCGAATTCCTCACAGCACCGTTCGGTCCAGCCCGAACCAGGCTCCGCCGGGACAGGCCTCCGCCCGCACCCAAAGACCGGGCGCCACTGAAAGTTCGATATGTCCCGTGAGGGCGCCGCTCAGGGTGATGCGTGGCTCCTGGATCGCTTCGCGCTCAAACGACACAGCGATTTCCCGCCCCGCCCGGTCATTCCAGACCGGCGACAGGCGGGCGAAATCGCAGAGCAAGTCCAGAAGGAACTGCGCCGAGGCCAGCGGAGCGGGGCCATCGTCGCCCCAGAAGTAATGCGGTGCACGGATCGGCGGCTTTGGCTCCATGCCGGCACGAAACCGGGCGGCGGGGGCTGCCCCAACTGCTTAAGCGACCCGAACAGCCGCTTGCTGAGCTCAGGCGGCGCGCGGCCAGAACTGGCGGATGTCGGGTGCGGCGCCCACGGCGAGGCGGGCGCGAACGGCCTCGAGGATGCTCTCTGGCAAGATGGTGAGGCGGGGTTCGGACACCCGGCCTTCGTGCACAGGGAAGAGCGCGGCATTGGCGCCGGTCTTGGCGATGATCAGCGCGGCGAGGTCGGCGACCAGAGTTTCTCCGGGGACCGTACCCTCGTCGTGGCAGACCTGAAGCCTGGCGCGGGCAAACTCGATGGCCTCGCGGGCCCGCATGGCATGCACGTCCTCGAAGCCGAGGCTTGGGCCGCGTTTCAGGAGGTGCAGCTCAGGCGCTTCAATCTCGGTCACATACTCGTTCAACAGGAACAACATCGCTGCCACCACCCCTTTTAGCCCAGCGAATCGCAAATTGCTTTGTCCAGATGAAGGGAGAGTTAACCGAGCCGGCAGGCACTCAGGGGTTCCTGTTGATCCAGAGTTCCGACAGGATGGCCGCCGACCGGGCATGCGCGCCGCAGGCGGTCTCGTGGGCGGCAAGCGCAGCCTTGAGGCCGCCGTCAGCCTTCGAGAGGAGGCGGTAGCCGGTCTCCCATTCCGCCCGGCAGGTTTCCGTATCGGTCGCCAGAGCTTCGGCGACTTCTTCCCATCCGTCATAGCCGCTGTTTTCATCACCCCCCTGGATGAGGGTGTGATGGGCGATCTTCGCCCCGTTGAAGAGAAGCTCCGTGTTCGCCAGTTCCTGGCTAACCGCAGGGAAATGCTGGCCTTTCCGGATCACCTCCGGCCTGTGCGCCTCGCAGGCCTGCGCGAGCGGCTGGACCAGGAGTGCGCCGAGCAGGCCAGTGGCAAGGCGGATCATGGCCGGCTGTTCTGTCTACTGAGGAAACTTTTTGTCGCCGCGCGCAGGCAGTATTTTCAATCTTCGACAGGTTCCGTCAGGAACGCACGGCCTTCCTTGTCTTCGATCTCAACGATCCAGAGGTCGCTGTCGCGGGATTTCGCGCGGCGGACATAACCGTCCACGCTCGCCTCGTCCGGGCCGATACCCTGGATCTCGAGGTTCAGGAAGACGCGCTCGCCTTCGAGGTTCGTGGACGGAAGATAGGCGGCGGCTGTGCCGTCGAGCCGGGCGACCTTGATCAGCACATCGCCGCGATCATCGTCCCCGTGCTGAACGATGAAGGCACTGGCGCCGGAGAGCTGCGCCCGCCGGACCAGTGCCTCGATCCATAGTCTGGAAGGTAAGCGGTCCATCCCGGAGTCTCCCCCGAGATATGCGCCTGCGTCAAGCGCGATAATGATCAGCCCTCGGCGGGTGCGCCGCCCATCATGCAGGTCATGCCGGCAGACATCAGCGCGCCCATGACGGCGCCCTGCTTGTCGGCGGGGAGCTCTTCCATCATCTTCTCTCCGGCGGCGTCATCGGCTGCCATCGCGGTTGCGACGACCTTGAACGTGTCGGCATCGAGGCTGGTCTCGAGATTGTCGGCGATGCAGGTGCAATCCTTCTCGGCCTCGCCGCTATCGGTGCAGGCCTTGACCATGGCGGCCTTCTCGCCGCCGCCGATGGCGCCGCAACCCGTAAGTGCAAGTGCGGCCACAGCCGCCAGAATGATATGTTTCATTGGGAACCCCCTCTCGTATGAACGTGAACGGTGGCACGGTTCGGGGGGCCGGGAAACCGAAAATGTCGGTTTTCAAGGGCCGCCTACTCCGCCGCTTCTTCCATCGGAGCGATGTCAGCTTCCGAGGCGCGGGGGAGCGTTACCTCGACGCGGGTGCCCTTTCCCGGCTTTGAGGTGATGCGCAGGCTGCCGCCGTGAAGCTCGGCAAAGCGGCGCACGACGGAGAGACCGAGACCGGTGCCCGGCTTGGCGCCGGCGCCCTGCGCGAAGGGCTCGGTCAGACGGCCGAGATCGGCGGCGGCGATGCCTGCGCCCCGGTCGGTGACGCTGAGCAGGGCGGCGCCATTGTCGAGGCGTGTTTCCAGCGTCACGGTTTTTCCGCTGGCGGAATATTTGATCGCGTTGGAAACGAGGTTCTGCCAGATCTGGCGCACCGCGCGGGCGTCGGCTTCAGCCCAGACTTCCTCGCTGGATTTCAGTTTCAAGGTGATACCCAGCCGGTCCGCCTGCCCTGTCAGCTGGCGGATTACCGACTCCGCCGAAGCGGTGAGGTCTACCGGTTCAGGATCCAGGCGGGGCTGACCCGCTTCGGAGCGCGCGAGATCGAGGATATCGTCGACCAGCAGCAAGAGATCCGTGCCGCTTTCGTGAATGATCGACGGATAGTCCGCATACGGTTTGGGCATCGGCCCCATCAGCTCAGCCTGCATCACTTCGGCATAGCCGAGAATAGCATTCAGCGGCGTCTTCAGGTCATGGCCGAGCGAGGCGAAAAAGGCAGTGCGCGATTGCAGCTTGGCTTCGAGGTCCGCCACCGCTCTGGAAGGCAAGGCGGGCGTCTCGTCCAGCGAGTCCACCATCAGCAGATGGCAGCCCTTGGCATGGCGCTCGGCGATCACGCGCACACGTTGTCCGGAGACGAGCTCGACAGTCACCAGCTTGCGCCCGGTGCGGCCGGGCGGCGGCAGCGGGAAATCATGATCCGTGAACAGACTGCCGAGCGCGGAGCCCGGCCGCATGGTGACAAGGCCGAAGGTGTCGCCCTGCACCCGGCGCAGGCGGCCCTCGGGGGTCACATCGATCCAGCTGATGCCGTTCATGACCATCGGTTGCAGGTCCGGTTCGCCCTTCGGCAACTCGGCCGGCGGCGCAGCAGCAGGCGCTGCGTCGCTTCGTGACACGAGGTGCCAGATCTTCAGCGCCGCCAGCACGAGCCCCGCAAACGCAAACGGCGCGGCCAGTTCCGGCGCGCCGCGCGGCGGCGGCGGGATCCAGCCGGCGGGTGTGGCGATGAACACCGCGAACAGCGCGAGCGCGGCAAAAGTGCCGGCCTCCGCCGCCATGCGTGGCGCGCCGGCCAGCAAGGCGGCCAGCGGCGCGGCCACCAGCAGCACGATCAACGGCGATGCGGCCCCGCCTGTCAGCACGACCGCTATCAGCGCGCAGACCAGCCAGGCAATTACCACGAGCCCGCGCCGCAGCGTGTCGCCCGCCCCGGCCACGGCAAAGCCTGTGAGGCCCGGAATGAGGGTCAAAATCATTGCCGCGATGAGGCTCGCGAGAGGCGCGCCGCCGATGCCGCCAGACACGGCCGCCGTCAGCCCCAGCGCGATCCACGCGAGGTGAACAAATTTTAACCGCTTCTGCGCCGTGTCGGGGGCCAAGTCTTAACACCCCATAGAGAATTGTTAGGCATTCTTGCCAGGTCAGGTGCCCGCTCTGCTGTATTTGTAATGCGCAAATCACACAAGGCATGGTTCCCCATGCCGGGAAGTTCGGGCATCACTAATCACGTGACGGGTGAGGGAGTTTAGGATGAAGACCTCTGGGGTGGTTGCTGCACTGTTTTGCGGCTTTGTACTTTCATCTGGCGCGTCGGCACAGCAATCCGATCCGATCTCGGAAAGTGCTGCCGTTTACATGACGTACCAGTCGGACGCCGCAGACGTGGCAGCCAAACCGTTCAAGGATGCGGGCGATATCGATTCCGCCCTCAACACGCTGGGCGCCTACAATGCCGATCAGCTGACGCGCGGCTGGATGGCGTATTCGGCGCTGGTCGCGTCGCAGGATCCCGAATTCAGCGCCACCGTGCGCGACATCGAAGCCTTCTATGGCCGTGAGCCGGTAATGAAAAGCTTCGCCGCCGGCAACAGTTACGCCCGCTCGCTCGCAGGCGGCGACAATGCCGTCGGCGGCGCGATTGCGGTCACCGATTCGGACCTGCCGAAAATCTACTCCTCCGCGGCGATCGTGAAGGAACAGGGCTATTCGCTGCAAGGCTATGGCTGGGCGAAATCGCGCATTCGCAATGGTGGCCAGCGCGCCGAAGTCGTCAAGGTGCTGCAGGGCAAGGGCAAACCGGCTGACAACCTCATCGTCACCGCCCTCACCAGCGCCGCGCCTCTCTCGGGCGACACCAAGGCCGGTATCATCACCGCTGCCGCAACCACGCAAGACGTCGCCGGCGCGGTGCGCCTGCCCGCCTTCCTCACCAGCGGCTTCACCGGCAAGCGCGAGAACGTCGCGTTCGGCAAGGAAGCCGTCGCCAACCAGATCGCCTCGCTCGCCGCCATGCGCGTCATCGGCGCCGGCTCTGTCGACCAGGCCCGCCTTGCCAAGGTCATGATGGAACCGGCGGTTCAGAGCTGCCTCAAGATGCAGAACCTGCAGCTGCAGGGCTGCGTCGCCGGGGTCGGCCAGGAATTCGAGCTGCCGCACTGCATCAGCCAGCACACGCTGACGGAAGTCGCTGACTGTCTCGGCAACGTCTATAAATAGTCCGCACGCTCCAGACTCACTCTGCAACTCGAACCCCGGCAGGCACTGGCCCGCCGGGGTTTTCTTTTGGGGTTTTGCAACTCATATGGAGACCTATGAGTATCGAGACCAAAGCGGCAGACATACGGGAAGAATTCTCCTGGCTTGAGGATTGGGAGGCGCGGTACGCGCACCTGATTGATCTCGGCAAGGCAAACCCGCCGCTGGCGCCGGATGAGCGCAGCGAAGAGACGCGGGTGCGCGGTTGCGCCTCGCAGGTCTGGATGGTGACGAACGTTGAAGACGGGCGACTGGACGTGCGCGCCGAGTCCGATGCGATCATCGTGTCCGGCCTGATCGCGCTGTTGATGCGCCTGTATTCCGGCGAGCCGGTGGGCGACATCCTGAAGTTTGACGTGAAGGCCCTGCTCGACGAGATCGGCGTGACCGGCGCCCTCACCGCGCAGCGTTCCAACGGCCTGGCCTCTATGCTGACCCGCGTACGAACCGACGCACAGGCCGCCGCCAGCGCTTGATCCGCCTGCGCCGCCGGAAATCTGTCAGGACCGGCCTTGCCGCTCCTGACGCCTGCTTTCATTCAAGCCGCAAAGCGCGGGGAGGTTTCGGGTGCGTCGGAGGGGGGCAGCAGCGCGCGGCGGCTCGGGATCAGTTCGTCGTGGCAAATGACCATCGTGAGGGTGCCGTAGTCGTCGGCGACCGGGAGGCGCAGCCAGGCGTGCAGGCGCCCGCCCGTTTCGATGACGCCGCCGACCGGCAGGCCGCGCTCCACCGCCGAAGTCAGGCCGAGAGCGTAGCACTCACCATGCGCACCGGCGATTTCGGCGATGCGGCGGCCGCGCACGTCCATGCCGAAGATATCGCGCAGGCGGGAGCCGGCGATGCGGAAACGGCCTTCGCCCTCTTCGTTGACTTCGACGACGGACAGGCAGGCGAGCGTGCTGCGCACGATGCCCGGATCAATGGCGTCGCGCGGGACAAGGCCGTCAGATGCCCGGCACGCATACCAATGGGTGATCAGGAGGCGCTGGGCCTCGGTCACGCCGGAGAAATTCGGCTCGTTGAACATGTTGTCGCCACCCCCGTGGTGATTCGGTAGATTCACCTATTGCGCGAGTGGACTCGCCGATCAAGAGTCTTCGAAGGGATTTATTAACACTAGTGTACGGAATATTTCATTCCGGATACGGAACAAACCTGCTTTTACTGGTTTATTCTTCGCGAGTGTTGCGCCCAAGACCCATCTTCTTTGCGAGTTTTGACCGTTTCTCTGAGTAACCGGGCGCCACCATCGGGTAATCTGCGGGCAGGCCCCACCTGGCGCGGTACTCTTCCGGCGACATTGCGTATTTAGATCTGAGATGGCGTTTCAGGGATTTGAACTTCAGCCCGTCCTCCAGGCAGATCAGGTAATCCTTGTAGATCGACTTCTTGACCGGCACGGCAGGTTTCGGCGGCACGGGCACCTCGCCCGGCGGCCGCGACAGGTCCATCAACGCGGCATGGACGCTGCGGATCAGGTCCGGCAGCTCGCTAGTCTGCAGGGTGTTGTTGCGAACATAGGCCGAGACGATTCCCGTCGCATACGCAACAGTGGCGCCGCCCGGGGCATTTTTTTCACCTTCAAACATCGACTCTTGCCTCCCCAGCAAGGGCCGGCTGCGGACACCCGCGCGCCAAGGACGCCGGAGGGGCCGAGGCAGGCCATTCTCCGGGTCTCGGGGCGCAATATGGCGTAATTTTGTCACCCCGCCGCTGCAGGGATTTCAGCTTGTCAGGTAGCTCACGAGCAGGACGAGCGCGAGAATCACCGCGGTCCAGACCGCCATTCCGCGTGAGAAGGGGTTTCTGGACAGGACGCCGCGCGGGCTGAACGCGTCTACCAGACGGTCGTAGGTGCGCTCGGAGAAACCCCGGAAGACCGCTGTCATGGCCACACTGAGCTTGGCCCAGACCGTGTCGATCCAGCGGACAGCGCCGTAGCCGACCTTGCGATAGGTCCAGTCGGTATCGAGAATGACACCCGGCTTCTCAGGCGGGTAGAGGCCGAGGCGCTGGAGCAGGATAAAGGCGAAGACGGCGAGCGCCAGAAGCTGCAGCTGAGCCAGGATATGGCTTAGCGTGAAGGGCTGATAGTTGGCCGCTTCGATCGGGTATGGCAGCAGGCTGTAGAGCCATTCATAACCGAAGCCCGGCAGGAATGCCGGCAGGCCGATGGCGATGCAAAGGAAGGACGCCATGCCCATTGCGAGGAGCATGTTGAAGGGCGCTTCCTTTACGCGCTTGCCGCTGTCGTGGCCAAAGAAGGCGAAGTACGGGATCTTGATGCCCGAATGTTCGAGAACGCCGGCCGAGGCGAACATCAGCATCAGCCAGACGACGATCATGCCGGTGGAGGCGACCGCAGACAGGATCATCGACTTGGTGACGAAGGCCGAGAAGAGCGGCATCGCCGAGATCGAGATGGCGCCGATGAGGCAGAAGAGCGTGGTCCAGGGCATCGTGCGGTAGAGGCCGCCGAGTTCGTTCGCCTTGGTGGTGCCGGTCCGGTAGAGGACGGCGCCCATCGACATGAACAACAGGCCCTTGAAGAGGATGTCGGCAAAGGCGTGAGCCACCGCGCCGTTGAGCGCGAGCGGCGTTCCGACGCCGATGGCGCAGATCATGAAGCCGACCTGGTTGTTGGTCGAATAGGCCAGCACGCGGCGCAGGTCGTTTTCGATGACGGCGAAAAAAACCGGGAAGACGGTCATGATCGCGCCGATCCAGATCAGCTCATCCTGGCCGGGGAACATGCGCGCGAAGGCATAGACAGCGAGCTTGGTCGTAAACGCAGAGAGGACTACCGCGCCCACGACCGATGCCTTCGGATAGGAATCCTGCAGCCAGTTGTGCAGGAACGGGAACGCCGCCTTGATGCCGAAGGCGATGAAGATGATCAGCGCGCCCGGCTGGTCGAGGCTGGTGAAGGCAGAGAGCGAGAGGCTGCCGGTGGCGTTCCAGACATAGGCGATGCCCGCGAGCAGCAGGACGCCCGAAAGGATCTGGACGCCGAGATAGCGCATCGAGGCGAAGTAGGCGGCGCGGGTGCCGGCTTGCAGGATCAGGAAAACCGAGGTGACGGCGGTCAGTTCCCAGAACACGAACAAAGTAAGCAGGTCGCCGGAGAAGACCGCCGATACGGCGGCCCCGGCATAGGCGAGCGCCATACCGTCCTGAATAGGGTTATCCGTGTGCAGAGCATAGATGGCGTTGAGCAGGGCGGCGATCAGGAAGGCAAGGCCAAACAGGAAGCTGAGGCTGTCTACATGGTAGAAGGACAGCGTGATGCTGAGCGTTTCATAGGTCAGCAGGTCAATGCCGTGCGGGGTGCCGGAAAGCAGCAGGATGCCGAGAATCGGCGCCGCAATGGTGATCACCTGGCGAACGACGCGTACCCGGACGAACAGGGCCAGGAGGCCGGCGGCAATCAGAAGCCAGCCGGGGTTAAGGCCAGCAAGGAAAGCGGGCATCAGTGCTCTCCTCCGTGCGGGCCATGGCCGCCTCCGAGAGGCTTGCCCTCAAGGCCAGGGTCGATGTCGTCCGGCGGGCCGCCGGCATCGCCGTAATAGTTCTCGTCGCGGCGCAGCAGTCGGCCGAGTGGCCAGCCCATGAGCACGACGAAGGAGAAGGAGAGGAAACCCCAAAGGCCGAAGAAACCGATGGATTCGGCGAAGTTGAAGTATTCGTGCCGGTCGATCACGAGATCGGCGAGCACGAGGATGATCGACAGGACTGCCAGCACCCAGAACAGGATGGCGCCGATGTTCTTCGTCTCGGTCCAGCCGAACAGGACTTTCGACATCGGATGGATGCCCTCGTCATTGGTGCGGCTCATCGCGTTCACGGTCTCTACCGCGCGCTTGACGAAGCGGCCCGAGGTATCGCGGCCAGTTGGCGTTTCGTCGGTCATGGCAGGTCCGCCTCGATGAGTGTGCCGGGCGCCTCAAAGGCAGGCGCAAGGAAGTTGCTGATCGGGGTGATCATGAAGAACAGGAGAACGCACAGCGCCGCCGTAAAGGCCGGCGCGGCAACAGTGAGGGCGGGCGCCCCGCCCGGCCGCTTGAATTCCTTCGGCGCCTTGGTCCCCGGCAGCGGCATCAGCGCCAGGATCGGCAGGGGCAGCAGGTAGGCGATGTTGAGCAGCGAGGAGATGATCAGCACAGCGAGCACCCAGTCCATACCGCCATCTACGGCGCCCTGCATCAGTTCGTATTTCGGCCAGGCGCCGGCCAGCGGCGGAATGCCGATGATCGACAGCGAAGCGACAAAGAAGGCGATGAAGACGATCGGCATCTTGCGACCGAGGCCTTTCATGTCCGAGACATTGGTCAGGCCCGTTGCGACATATATAGCGCCGGCGCACATGAAGAGGGTGATCTTGCCGGCGGCGTGCGCAGCGATCTGCAGCGAGCCGCCCATCATGCCGGCCTCGGTGGCGAGCAAGGCGCCGAGCGTAACATAGGCCAGCTGGGCAATGGTCGAATAAGCGAGCCGGGCCTTGAGATTGTCCTTGGTCATCGCGATCAGAGAGGCGAGAACAATGGTCACGCAGGCAACGATAATCAGGAAATCTGCCGAAGGCGTGGCGTTCATCAGGTCCACACCGAAGATGTAGACGGAAATCTTCATCACCGCGAACACGCCGGCCTTCACGACGGCTACAGCATGCAGCAGCGCCGAAACAGGGGTCGGCGCAACCATCGCGTTAGGCAGCCAGAAGTGGAACGGCATCAGCGCCGCCTTGCCCAGACCGAAAATGAAGAGCAGCAGAAGCGCGCTGGCGACGACCGGCGACATGGCGACACCGGCGAGCAGGCCGCCATCGACGAAGTCGAGGTTCTGGCCGGCAAGCGCCCATGTCCACATCACGGCGGTAAGGAAGAATCCGATCGACGTGCCAAGCAGCGTGAGCAGGTAGATGCGCGCGCCGCGCTGGGCGGCCGCGTCGCCCTTGTGCGCGACAAGCGGATAGGTCGACAGCGTGAGGACTTCGTAAAAGACGAAGAGCGTGAACAGGTTGCCGGACATAGCGACACCCATGGCGCCGCAGATGGCGAGGGCGAAGCAGATGTAGAAGCGCGTCTGGTTGCGCTCGCGGTTCCCGCGCATGTAGCCGATTGAATAGAACGAGTTCACGATCCACAGGCCGCTGGCGACGACCGCAAAGAGCGCGCCGAGCGGTTCCAGCTTGAAGGCGAAGGCGAGCCCCGGTACCGCTTCACCGATGAAGAGTTCGGGGCGCTGGCCGGCCGAGACCATCATCGTCAGCTGCACCACCACCGCGAACAGTGCGAAAGATCCGACGATCGTGACGCCTTCGCGCAGGTTCGGGAACTTGCCGAGCGCGGCGATGCCGGCCGCGATGATGAGCGGCAGGACCAGAGCGGCGGCGATCAGGAATTCCGGCGTCATTGGAACGCCTCCAGGCCTAGGGCAGCGATGGCGCCGTCACGGGCGAGACCAGCGGGGAAGTTGGCATCGATGCCGAAATAGATGTTGGCGAGCGCAAGGATCCAGAGCGGCACGAGCAGCAGCAGCGGCGCCTCCTTCCGGGTCTTGCGGGGATTGGCGGGCGGCATGAAGAAGATCGATTGCAGTATCCTGCCGACATAGAGGACGGCGAGGAAGCTGGAGAACACCACCAGCAGCACCGCCCACCACCAACCGTGCTCGAACAAGGCATAGCCCAGCTGCAGCTTTGAGATGAAGCCCGCAGTCAGCGGCACGCCGATCAGCGAGAGGCCCGCAATGGCGAAAGCCGCCATGGTGAACGGCGCCGAGCGGCCGAGACCCGCGAAGTCGCGGATCGTAGTGCCTTTGTAGTTGATGCAGATGCCGGCGATCGCCATGAACAGCGCGCCCTTAATCAAGGAGTGGTTGAACAGGTGCAGCAGGCCTGCCGACACACCGGCCGTGGTGGCGATCGAGATGCCGAGGATCATGTAGCCGACCTGCGCCACCGACGAATAGGCGAACATGCGGCGCACATCGGTCTGGAACACGGCCTGGAAAGAACAGATCACCATCGCAGCAATCCCGAGCGGCGCCAGGATGAAGGTGAAGATCGCCTGTTCGAACGCATAGTCCGGATTGAAGATGGTGAAGAGCCAGCGGATCATCGCGTAGAGCGCCACCTTGGTCGCGGTCGCGGCGAGGAACATCGTCACGAAGCTGGGGCTATAGGCATAGGCGTTCGGCAGCCACTGGTGCAGCGGCCACATGGCGGCCTTCAGTCCAAGGCCGACGATGATGAACGCAAAGCCGACCTGGACCGAGCGGTTGCCGGAAAGCGCAGGCAGCTGGGCAGCGAGTTCGGCCATGTTGAGGGTGCCGGTGGCCGCATACAGGAAACCGACGCCGATGATATAGAAGCTGGCGCCGAGCGTGCCCATGATCAGATAGTCGAACGCGGAAGTCAGGGCGCGGCGGTCGCGCGAGGCGCCCATGGCGACGAGCACATAGGTCGACAGCGAACTGATCTCGAGGAAGACGAACAGGTTGAACGCGTCGCCGGTGGCGGTGACGCCGCAGAGGCCCGCGAAGCACAGCAGGAAAGCGCTGAGGAAAAGCGATATCTTCTGTTTCTGCACCTCCGCCGCGATGGTCGGCCAAGCGAAGATGGACGCGAGGAAGCCCATGCCGGTGACCAGCAGCAGGATCATCGCGTTCAGCGCATCGACGCGGAATTCGATGCCGATCAGGTACCAGTTACCGATCCAGTATTCGATGATGCCGCCGGGCGTGGACTGGACGATGCCCAGCGTCAGCAGGGCGAAATAGAACGAGGCGGCGGTGGCCACCATCGAGAGGATCCAGGACAGGCGGCCGCTCGGGCTGAGCGCCAGCATTGCCGCCATGATAAGCGGCACGACCGGAATCAATACGGGCGCATGACGGATCGCCCAGTCGGGCGCCGAGACAAGCAGGGATTCGAGAATCATGCCGCAGCCTCGTGCTGGTCTTTTTCGGCTTCCGCTTCCTGCGCAATCGCAGTCTCGATGTCGATCGCGCGAAGTTCGTCCGCCTCGATCGAGCCATAGGCTTCACGGATGCGTACGATCAGCGCGAGGCCGACCGACAGCGTGGCGACGCCGACGACGATAGCCGTCAGCATCAGGACGTGGGGCAGCGGATTGGAATAGGTATGGACGAGTTCGGCAAGGCGCTCACCGCCGGCAGCGACAAGCGGGGTATCCGGCGCAGCTGCGGTATAGCCGGCGCCGCCATAGGGCATGTCTTCCTTGAGGAGGATCGGAGCGGTGCCGCCGGTGACCTTGCCGAGCGTGACGTAGAACAGGCAGATCGTCGTCATGAACAGGGAGAGGCCGACGAGGCGCTTGATCAGGTTCTCCGACGAGAACGCGATGAATAGTCCGATCATCATCAAGCCAATGATCGCCCAGTAACCTGCGCGCTCAAGAATGAATTCCCACATCTCTACCAGTCCTCGTCACGGATTTCGGCAACGCGCCCGGCCAATGCATAGAAGATCGTCGAAAGGGCGCCGGACACAGCAAACAGTACGCCGACCTCGATGATGATGATGCCAGCATGCTGGCCATCGTGGCCGCCCGGGCCTTCGCCGAAGAGGGCCTGATATTCGAGATAGTGCCCGCCCTTCAGCATCGCCCAGACGCCGACGCCGGCATAGATCATGACGCCGACAGCCGAGAGCGAGCGGGTGAACCAGGGCGGCACGGCGCGCATCGTGGCGGTGAGACCAAAAACGAGTGCGTTGAGGATAAGCGCCACCGCCAGCACAACACCCGCCTGGAAGGCGCCGCCTGCGCTGACTTCGCCGTGGAACTGCACGTAAAAGGCATAGATCACGATCAACGGGATCAGGCACTTCGCGACAACGCGCAGGATCATGTGTTGATCACCCTTCATGTACCGTCTCCATCCTTGTGAACAGTACCCGGAAGGGTTTCAGACTTAGGCGCACGGCGCAGCCTGTCCGCGAGCGAGCGCTCACCGAAACCAAGCAGCAGCACCACCGCGAGCCCCGCAGTGAACACCACGGCGGTTTCGCCGAGGGTGTCGAAGCCGCGATAGCTCGCGAGCACGGAGGTAACGACGTTCGGTACGCCGGTATCGTACCAGTTGACCTTAAGGTAGGTCAGGCCGACGCCGGAATTGGCGGGCGATGCCGGGTCGCCAAGCGGCGGCAGATCGATCGTTGCATAGAGCAGCATGATGCCGGCCGCAGCGCAGACGATGAACGGCCCGATGCGCGAGAACGGCTTTTCCGGCTTGGCGGTGCGCGCGGTCAGAAGCATCGCGGCGAGCAGGACGGCGGTGGACATGCCGGCGCCAACAGCCGCCTCGGTGAAGCCCACATCGACAGCATCGACCAGAATGTACCAGGCCGCGGAGACCAGCGAATAGACGCCCGACAGCATCACGATGGCAAACAGGCTGCGCAGGCGGGCGATCGCGATGGCCACCACGAAGAGGATGGCCAGCAGGAGGATGTTGATGAGGGCGGTTCCGGTTCCGCCGAGTACGGCGTCGGTCAATGCTTGTCCTCCTGGTCTTCTTCATGGCCGCTGCGGCCCATCGGTCCGATCTTCGGCTGAAGGCCGGCGGTGTGCGCTGCATTGACCAGCGCATGCGAGCTTGTGACGCTGGTCAGAAGCAGGAAACCCATTATGCAGAACACCTTGACTACAATGATCCAGTGCGGCGCCATCAGCGCCATACCTATCAGCACAAGACCAGCACCGGACGTATCGGTGATACTGGCGGCATGGACGCGGGTGTAGAAATCCGGGAAGCGCAGGACACCGATGGTGCCGACAATGCAGAGGATGGCGCCCAGCAGGCAGGCCGCGCCGCCGAGCGGGAAACGCACGACTTCCCAAGTATTGCCGATGAGGGCGAAGAACTCAGCCATTGCTGTCACCTCCGCGCGCAGCTGGATCGGGCCGGCGCGCCAGCGGTACCTGGAATGAGCGGTAGCGGAAGAACTTCAGGATCGCGATGGTCGCGACGAAATTGATCAGCGTGTAGAGGATGGCAATATCGAGGAAATCCGTACGTCCCATCACATACCCGAGCAGGCCGATCACCAGAACTGTTTTTGTACCGAAGGAATTGACCGCGAGAACCCGGTCATACAGCGTCGGCCCGAGAAGCGCGCGCACGAGAAGAAGGCACATCCCGATCAGGACGGCGAACAGGGCGGCGAGTGTCATGCGTGCTTCTCCGCAGGATCGGCAGCGCGCGCACAGCGGCGGTCCATTTCGTCGAACGCTTCCGGCTGCGTGTTCGCCTCATACAGCCCGTGCACGAGCAGTTTGTCGCCTTCGATCTCAACCGTGACCGTACCAGGCGTCATCGTGATCGAATTTGCAAAGGTGACCTTCGCCAGATCGCTCTTGCAGATCGTCTTCAGCTTCACGAGGGATGGGCTGATGTCGAGTTCGGCCCGCAGGCAGGCCTTGATGATGACCCAGTTCGATTTGACGATTTCCCAGGCAAGCCATGGATAGTAGGCAAGCCATCCGAACAGCCGGACATAGGGCGCGCCCTCACGGTCGATTATTTTCAGCCTGGCGCACAGGACGAGCGTGATTGCAAACGAAAGAGCCGCAAAGCCGAGCATAAGCGGCTTGTAATGTCCGGAATTGCCCATCCAGAATGCGAAGATCGCGAAGAAAATACCGAGTAAGTACGTCACTGCGCCCCTCTGCCCAGATCAATTCCAATTGTGACCGCCCGACCTAATAGCCAGAGACGAGATTGGAAAGACAGTTTTGTCGAAGTGCGGCCTAAATTCCGAAAACCAGCCTGGCTGTACGCCGCGACGTGGAGTACTCCATTTCTTCATTCGCCGGGGAGCCCATGTCCCGAACCTGGCGCAAGCCGCCCGATGAAAAGGCCGACGACAGCGACCAGTTCCAGTATCGCAGCGTCGTCTGTGCCTTGGCGACAGACAGGACTTCGTAGGTTTCGGCGACGTTGGCGAACACCGGATTGAGCTGTCCGGGCGCGTCTTCGATGGGGCGGCGCAGCGCGGTCCACATCATCCTTACATATTCGCGCTTCAGCCCGGTTGATTTGCAGAGCACCGCGAGGCCCTCACCGCCCGGATCGGAGAGGATCTTGGCGGCGGTGACAGGCTTGATGCCGGCGAGGTAGCCGATTTCCTGCGCCAGTTCCCCATCGATTCCGTTGGCGGCGGCCGCCGCGACGGCGCTTTCAAGACTGTCATACGGGCTGCGCTCGATGGCGGCACGGTTGCGTTGGCGCCGCTCGATCAGTTGCAGGGCCTTGCGGCTGACCGGGTCGGACCAGCCCTCGGCGGCCGCCATTTCAAACACATCCCGGCAGATCGAAATCATTTCGGACCGTTCCGAAGCGTGACGGGTCAGTATTTTCCGGCGGGTCGCACTGTCGGCCCACCAGAACATCGCCATGGCATGCGAGGCGCGCAGTTCAATCCGTTCTGCCAGCAGCGGGCACAGGGACGGCTCGGCCCGCGACAGAGCGATCAGCCGATCGAACGTCGTTTCGGCCAGCGGAGCGTTCCGGTTCGCCAGCAGTTCGCGCACGATATGCAGTTCGCCAAGCTGGACGAGGCTGGCAGTGACGGAGACACAGAGGTTGCGGCGGCGCGCGATGACGGATCGGTGCTCGGCGGTGCTGTTCTGGATGATCTCGACGAGGTCGCAGGCATCGAACGCGTCGTTTTCCTCCAGCAACGGCCGGGCCACTGCAAAGGAGCACTGGGCGAGATAGCGCAGGACGCGGCGCGGCGCGTCGCGGCAGACAGCGAGGCGCGAGGCGCAGAGATAGCGTTCGCGGTCCGTGACGTGCAGCAGCATATCGAGGAGGATATCCCCCGCCATCGCACGGTCCTGCGGCGGGATGCGTGATCCCGGCATGGCAACGACGTCGATCAGACGCCTCACCAGCGCATCTTGAGCCGCGCTTTGCGGCTTGGGAGCAGATGACTGAGACGTTTCGCTCATGTGGACAGGCCCGCCGTAACCCGCGGAATCTCGCAGCCAACAGTTAACGAGACGTGGACCTGCCTTAATTTTCCGGTTGTTTTTCTGCCGGTCAGAACCGGTTCCGGTTTCCGGGATGCACCACCAGAAGGAGCAAGGCGAGGGCGAGGAAGATGACGTAGACGAGAAAATGGGTTCCCCCGTCAGTGCCGCCCTCCGGCAGGGCGATCTCCCGGTCCATCCAGGGCGACAGGTGAAGCGCCACACCGGCGCCGAGGGTGATGACGGACAAGGCCGCCCCGAACCGGCGGCTCAGCGGAATCAGCAGCAACAACGCCACAAGCAGCTCGATGATGGCCGACACAAACCGGCCTGCCGGTTCGAAAATGGTGACGCCGGAGCCTTCGGCCAGGGCCGCAAACAGAAGGTTTTCGCCCGGCGCATCATACAGTTTCACGTAACCCGGCACGGGATCCGGCCAGGGGTGGAGCGTGATGTGCAAGAAAAACACGGCAAGGCCGGTGGCCAGCAGCCAGCTGGCAACAAGACGAAATGCGCTCATGCGAGGAGCTCCTCGGACGCCCATGCCGATGCCGGAGCCTAGCGGCAGGCCAGTGCCAGCGCAACCACAAGGGCTGTTCACGCACTAATTCCCCAACGGAGGCTGGGCCCCTTTCCTTGCCGGGCCGGCCTACCTATTGTCCCGGCGCATTGGCGGGAGCGTACCTTGATGAGCGGCGACAT
>Ga0315904_10006035_pt1 | contig 16657 bp, 25 predicted proteins | sample LakEriMetagenome_6_FD_203529 | JGI IMG/M metagenome (GOLD analysis project Ga0315904, IMG submission 203529) | Freshwater fungal communities from buoy surface, Lake Erie, Ohio, United States - Buoy 12 MA120 | ecosystem: Environmental > Aquatic > Freshwater > Lake | place: USA: Lake Erie, Ohio...
GTCGTTCTATATTCAGTCCCAAAACGAACGAAAATGGAGTCATGACAAAAACAACGAAACCAGCGCAAAAACGCGCAAAAACGGAGAAAGTCGACGAGTTTCTGGTTGTTTCTTCCAATTTCGAGGCAATTCAAAAAACAATCTCGGCACTCAGAACGGCCGGTCGGCTGGAGCTTGTCGACTCCGCGTTAGTCGAAACGGCGCGTCATCTGGCGCGTATGTGCGACGAGCATCCGGAGAACGCTTCTCTCTGGAAGGAATATCGCGCGGCGGAAACAACTTTGCGATCTGGTACACAAAATGAAAACGATGGCCTCGCCGATCTTGCGAAACAATTCGACGCCGCGCTACGCAACGAAAAGAACTAAGACCCGAAAGACGCGCGGCCATGAGATCGCCGCTATCGCACAGCTCCTCGGCACACCGCTTCTCCCCTGGCAAAGAATGGTCGCCGATGTGGGAACCGAAATGATCGTCGACCGCAAGACCGGTCTCATCATTCCGGCCTACCGCGAAATATGCATCACGATCCCTCGCCAGTCGGGAAAAACAACTTTGACTCTCGCCTGGCAAATCCACCGCGCGCTCCGCTGGTCGACACCGCAACGCATCGCCTACACCGCTCAAACCGGATGGGATGCGCGACGCAAACTCATCGACGATCAAGTCCCACTCATCGAGCGGACGCCACTCGCCGCGTCAATCGCGCGCGTCTATCGAGGAGCTGGTGCCGAAGCAGTCATCTTCAAAAACGGCTCACGCATTGAAACGGTGGCTAACTCTTTGACGGCAATGCACGGAAAAGTCGTAGACCTTTGCATCATCGACGAAGCCTTCGCCGACGAAGACGACCGCCGCGAACAGTCCGCACTACCAGCAATGGCCACCAGACGCGACGCACAGCTCATCGTCGTATCCACCGCCGGCACTCAACGCTCGACCTACTTGAACCGCAAGATCGAGCAAGGCCGCGAAGCAGTCAAAGCCGGCCGCAAAAATGGGATCGCATATTTCGAATGGAGCGCCGACCCCGACGACGACCCCGAAGACGAGACGGTGTGGGATAAATGTATGCCGGCACTCAATCTCACCATCGACGCCGAAGTCATCCGCCACGCCTTCCAGACAATGCCCCTCGGAGAGTTTCGGCGCGCCTACTTGAACAACAACACTACCTCGGATGAAAGACTTATACCGATGAAGCAATGGTCAAAAGTCAACATCCCGAACACCACCCCGACCGGTGAACTCTCTTTTGCCGTCGACGTAGCACTCGACCGCTCTGCCGGCGCAATCGCAGTATGTGACAGATCAGGAAATATCGAGATCGTTGATGCGCGTGAAGGCGTCTCATGGATACCAGCACGCGCAAAAGAACTCGCCAGAAAATACCGCGCCGAAATCATCGTCGACGGGTACGCACCAGCAGGAAGCCTCATGGAGCCGCTAGAGGCGCTCGGACTCAAAGTGATCCGATACGGCACAAAAGACGTCACCGCCGCCGTAGGACTCTTCTACGACGCTCTTCTGGACGGCTCAGTCAAGATCCGACCACACGACAAACTCGACGAAGCCGCCGCCGGCGTCGTCAAAAGAATGCTCGGCCAGTCGTGGCTCTGGTCAAGAAGCTCACCGGCCGTCGACATCACGCCCCTATTCGCGGCGACTCTCGCCTGGCATCACGCCACACAACGTCAAGAAAAAACTATTCAAAGGAGCCAAATATTTTAGGAAAAATCGCTACCACCGTACAAGTGTTCGGATGTATTGTTTTGAGTGTGGCATTCGGTCTAGTATTCCCACCCCTCGGTCTCGGAGTACTCGGCGCGCTAACAATCGCAATCGGGATCTCAATCGAAAGAAGCAACAATGCTCGCCGACCTACTGAGTAGACAAAAATACATCGCACCATCTGGAGCATCAGTCGACTCCTACGGACGGATCAGTCGATACGGCACAATCGCCGACGCCGGCACCTTCGTCGATGAACACTCGGCGCTCTCTATACCTGGAGTATGGCGAGGCGTCAACTTGATCGCAAACGCTATCGGTGGCCTACCTTTGCAAGACTACCGAAACGGTGTACGCATCGAGACACCGCCGATCCTTTCGCGACCTAACCCACCAGAAACACGCATCGAAACGATCCAGGCGGCCGTCGCCGCCGCCATTATTCACGGCAACTACTTCGCAATTCTCGGAGCAACCTCGGCAACTGGTTACCCCGACACGATCTACCCCATCGCCCCCGACCGCGTACAACTCCGCATCGAGCAAGGCCGCAAACGCTTCCAGATCGACGGACAATCCTTCGACCAGTCCGAAGTCATGCACGTCAAAGGCTTCTCAATGCCAGGCGATGTTTTCGGCGTCGGACTCCTACAAGCACAACGACAAGGCCTCGGCACCGCCATCGCACTCAACGAGTACGCAGCAAGATACTTCTCCGGTGGCGGACAACCCTCCGGCATCCTCTACTCGTCAAACCCCGACCTCGACGCCGCCGAAGCCCTACTACTAAAACAACAATGGATGAACCACTACGGCGGCCGCTCACGCGAACCAGCAGTCCTCAACGAGTCAACAAAGTTCGAAGCAATCTCCGACAACGCCGGCGACGCACAGCTCGTCGAGTCACGCACCTTCGACCTCACCGAGATCGCCAATATGCTCGGCCTACCGGCCTACTACCTCGGCGCACCGAACTCGTCAAGGACTTACAGCAACATCGAAAACGAACAACAGCAGCTCCTCCGCTTCTCGCTCGCCCCCTGGATGATCCGTTTCGAACAGGCCTTCTCGGATCTACTGCCGCGCGGACAAGTCGCAAAGTTCAACGTCGACGCCTTCCTACGCACCGACACCCTCACCCGATACCAGGCACACAAAATCGGCATCGACGGAGGTTTCCTCACCGCCGACGAAGCACGAACACTCGAAGACCTACAACCACTAGAACAAACCCAACTCGACGCCGGCATCCTCGAAGTCGAATAAGGAGAACAAAATGACTGAGACCCGACAGTTTGACAGCGACCTCGAAATCCGAGCCGCCGGCGATGGCCGCACCATCGTCGGGATCGCCGTCCCGTACAACAAAGAACAACGCATCAACTCACAACTCACCGAAGTATTCCGACCAGGCGCGTTCGCGGCCGTCACACGAGCCGCACACCGCGTCAAACTACTCGTCGGCCACGATCACCAGGCACTCCCCATCGGACGCGCAACACTCTTACGCGAAGACGCCGCCGGACTCCACGCCGAGTTCTACGTGAGCAAAACAGACCGAGGAGATCAAGTCCTAGAACTTGTTCGAGACGGCGCCTTAGACCAGCTCTCCATCGGTTTCCTCAGTCTCAAAGACAACCGGCTCGCATCTGGCGTCGTCGAGCGCATCAAAGCCCACCTCGCAGAAGTCTCCCTCGTCACCTTCGGCGCATACGGCGAAATGGCCACCGTGAGCGCATTGCGCGAAGAGTCAACCACACCGAACCGCGACGCCGTTGCGATGTTGTTGAAAGACCTCGGCCGATGAGATCAACGCGCACCACCGTCGGCACAACCGCCACCCTCCTCATCGACTCCGACACCACACACCGCACAGCAGTCGTCCACGCAATATCGAACACGACCGTCTACCTCGGCGCATCCGATGTCACCTCCTCAACCGGTTTCATCTTTGAAAAAGACGACGGCGCGATCTCGTTGACAATTCCAGCCGGCGAAAAGCTCTACGCAGTAGTAGCCACCGGCACCGAAGTCGTCACCTGCCTACTTCCGGACGCATAATGCCCTGGCATATTGAGTCCAACAACGCAGGATGTCAAGGCTTCGCCGTCGTTAAAGACGACGACCTAGAAGTCGTCGGATGTCACCGAACCGAAACACAAGCCCTTCGCCAGATAGCCGCGCTCTACGCCGCCGAGGAAGACATGGAAGACGACGACGACGATGTTGAAGACGACGACATGGCAGACCGCGCCGGCAAAGATCAACAGCTCAAAGAAACCGAACAAAAAGAAACTCACGGAAAACGTCGAAAAGAAGTTGAGAAGATCCTTGCCGATCTTCGTGCCGTGAGATAAAATCCCTCTACGAGACCACACCTCTCGACGAACGGACAGCACACCTCGCCATCGCGACACCTGCTCCGAAGTTGAAGACACCTGGACGAAAACCCCACAAAAATCGTCTATCTTCACAGGAGTACCCAAAATGGCAAACGCCTTTCTCTCAAAATTGCAAGAGAACCGGACATCAAAAACCGATCTCATCGACGCAACCCTCACACGCGCAGTAACCGAAGACCGTGACATCACAGAAATCGAACTCGCAAACATCCAGGCGCTCAAACTCGAAGTCGAAAAACTCGACGAGCGCATCAACCAGATCGCCGAGATCGAAATGCGCAACTCTGCCAACGCAGAAATCGCCGCAAAAGTAGACTCACAAGTCGAAACACGCAAAGTCGGCGGCGCACGAGTCACCTCGGAAGAAGCCACCTACCACGCACGCTCCGCAAACGACTTCCTCGCCGACGCAATCGCCGCCGAGTTCGGTGGTTCATACGATGCACGCGAACGCATTGCCCGTTACCAGCGCGAAGTACTCGACACTCGCGACGTCGGGACAAGCAACTTCGCCGGCCTCGTCGTTCCACAATATCTCGTCGACAGTTTTGCACCGTTGCGTCGTGGCGGCCGTCCAACACTTGACGTCTCAGTCAACGCCGCGCTACCAGCGCAAGGAATGACCCTCAACATCGGTCGCCTGACAACTGGCGTCACCTCGTACGTACAAGCATCGCAGAACAGCGCGCCAACAGAGTCGAACCCCGACGACACTTTGCTCACGATCAACGTGAACACCGTCGCGTCAATGTTTGACCTCTCAAAGCAAGCAGTCCTTCGCGGTACCGGTATCGAAACGCAGCTCCTCGGAGACGCCGTTCGCTCATACCAGACCAAAGTCGACGCGCTCGCCTTGAATGGTTCTGGATCATCCGGAGAACACCTCGGCATCTTGAACACGAGCGGCATCAACGCCGTCACGTACACCGATGCAAGTCCGACCTACGCCGAGTTTTTTCCAAAACTCGTCCAGGCAATTACCGACATCTCGTCAAACTTCTTCGGAAGCGCAACGCATATCATCATGCATCCGAGCCTCGCTGGTTGCTTGATGCGCGCACTCGACGGATCAAACCGACCACAGTTCACGAGCCTTCTCGGAAACCCACAGAACGCCGCCGGTACTTTCCAGCGTCCAGCGTACGACCTCGGTGGTTTCCAGATCCTCGGTATTCCAGTCGTACTCGATGCAAGTATGCCGACTGACCTCGGAGCTGGAACAAACCAGACCGCAGTCATCGTCGGAAACTTCGATGAGTCGTACATCTTCGAAGACAACTCCGGAACACCACTTTACGTGAGGTTCGAACAGCCCGACGGTAATATCGCAATCAGGACAGTCGTGTTCGGCTTCAGCGCCTACACAGCTGGTAAATACCCATCGGCCTTCAGCGCCATAACGGGTACCGGACTCATCACGGCCAACTGGTAAATAATCCCCCACTCCAACTCGGTCGGCGCGCACAGTCGACCGAGTTTCGGGATCTCACCATGAAACAATTCATCGTCGATGCACTCAAAAAAGAACTCGCCGAATATCGTCGGCGTGGCCTTGACGATCGCGCGAAACAAGTCATCGACCAGCTTGTCGTCCTCGGTTGCGAGGAGTTTTTGCCCACGCTCAAAAAGTCCTCGAATGTGCCGGCCGAGGATGACTCCTTCGAACAGAAGATCGCAAACAAAGCACAACCACGCAAGATCAAAGCGATCATCAAACCAGCGGCCGCAAAAGTAGACGCAAAGAAGAAGAACTAATGGCGATAACGAACGGATACGTCACGCTCGCCTCGATGAAAAACTATCTCGGCATCACCGACTCCATCGACGACACCCTGCTCGAAGAGATCGTCGAGTCCGCCTCACGAAGCATCGACCGTATCGCGAACCGACACTTCTACCTAGACGCCACAACAAGCGATCATTTCTATCGCACAACCGACGCCTACTCGCTCATCGTTGACGACATCGGCACACTCTCCGGTCTGGTCATCGCACTCGACACCGCCGGCTCAGGCACCTTCTCAACGGCCGTCACAATCAACACGGACTATCTCATGGAGCCGCTCAACTCCGCAAGCCTCGGTCGCCCCTGGACTAACGTAACGATGGTCGGCGCACAACTCTTCCCGTACCCTCTCAACCTCCGTCCAGGCATCAGAGTCACCGCCAAATGGGGATGGCCTAGCGTCCCCGACGACATCGCACAAGCAACACTCATTCTCGGCGCCGACCTATACAAACGCAAAGACTCCGTCGGCGGAGTCCTCGGTTTATCAGAACTCGGCGCGATCCGCATGAGTCCACTCGGCCGCGACATCTCCGCAATGGTACGCGCCTACCGTCGAGAGTCGATCGCATGAGCATCACCATTTCCTCCGTACGTGACGCCGCACAAACCAGGCTCGCAACCATCACCGGTCTACGCACCTACGACCTCATCCCCGACACCGTCAACGTACCAGCCGCCGTCGTCGGCAACCTTGAACTCACATGGGACGAAGCAATGCAACGCGGCCTCGACTTCGCCACCTTTGACGTCTTGCTCATCGCCTCACGAATGAGCGACCGAAGCGCACAAGACAAGCTCGACGTCTACCTTGCCGGCACCGGCGCATCGAGCGTCAAAACAGTCCTCGAAGGCGGCACACCAGCAGGAACCCTCAACGGCACAGTCTCCACCGTTCGCGTCACGCGCGCACTCCCAATATCAATAACCGTCGCGAGTATTGAATATCTCGCCTACAGATACGAGGTAGAAGTTTATGGCTAGTTACAAAGTGTTATCAGATCTCATCGACGGCAAAAACGCCGGCGACACCATCTCAGACGACGAGCTTCAAGGATGCAACATTGACGCACTCTTAGAAGCTGGTCATCTCGCAGAAACCACCACAAAGAAAACCGATAAGGAGTAATCATCATGGCCGTTTTCGTACTCAAAGACGCCTCGCTCGTCGTTAATAGCGTGAACCTAAGCGCGTACGTTTCATCTATTACCCTCGACTACGCAGTCGACGCAGTTGCCGCCGATGGGATGGCCTCAACCAACGGCCACGTCTTCCTCGGTGGATTACAAAACAACTCACTCGCCGTCACCCTTAACCAGGACTTCGCCGCCTCAACAGTCGCCCCGACACTTGACGCGCTAGTCGGGACAACCACCACCGTCGTCATCAAACCGACATCGGCGGCAGTAGGCGCAACAAACCCGACCTACACCATCTCGAACGCATTCCTCGCCGCTACACAACCGGTCAATGGTGCCGTCGGTGATCTTGCACAAATGAGCATCACGTTTCAAGGCGGAACACTCGTAAAGGCGGTCTCATAGTGGCCATATTTATCCTCAAAGACGCATACGTCACGGTCGCCGGTACGGACTTGTCATCCTACGTTTCGTCTATCACGCTCGACTTCGCAGTCGACGCAATTCCAGTCGATGCGATGGGAGGCAACGGCCACCTCTTTACAGCTGGTCTTCAAAATAACTCTGTCGCGATCACGTTTAACCAGGACTTCGCAGTCTCACCGAACAAAGTCGCCGCAACACTCGACGGCCAGATCGGACTCGGCACAACGACCATCGTCGTCAAAGCCACATCCGGCGCAACCAGCACGACTAATCCTGCCTACACGATCTCCAACGCATTCCTCGCCGGCACACAACCGGTGAACGGATCAGTCGGCGACCTAGCCCAAATGAGCGTCACTTTTCAAGGTGGCACAATAGCGAAAACGACGTCATAGAACCATGATCTCACTTACCGTCAAGCACAAAGACGGCTCAGAAGGAACCTTTCCGGTCTGGCCAGCAACAGAAGTCGCCTTCGAGCGTCACTACAAAATCCCATATCGCAAAGCGTTTCAAGACGACTTCCCACAGGAGCAAGCCTATTTTCTCGCATGGCTCGCAGAACGTGACTCAGGAAACGAAGTCAAACCCTTCGACGAATGGATCAAAACACTCGCCGACATCGCAGTCGAGACAAACGAAAACCCTATCTAGCGCGCTCGACGACTGAGTTGATCGCGCTTCTCGCAATACGAACACACATATCGCCGAGAGAACTCCTGGCAACACCGCCAGGAATACTCGAAGCGATGATAAATATGGCAATACCGGAAGACTATTGGAAGGAACCTATTGACGCATGGCAACTCCTAGCTCAGGCAGTTTCGGCTACAGAATAGACTCCGACCGTCAAGGCAAAGCACAAATCGACGGACTTCGAGAAACACAAAAAGCACTCAAAGCACTCGGCGACTCAACAAAAAAAGAACTCAAAAGCACACACCTAGAAGCCGCACAGATCGTCGTCAACGGCGCGCTACGCATTGCACCAGTACGCACCGGCGCACTCGCCGCATCTATGCGCGCGGCCGCAACAATGACATCCGGCAAAGTTCGCATCGGCAACGCCTCCGTCCAATACGCCGGAGTAATTCATTTCGGATGGCCAGCGCGACGGATCAAACCACAACCATTCATCTACGACTCTCTCGATGGACGCCGCAACGCAGTCGCACAGCTCTACGCCGCTCGCCTTGACGAACTTACGAGACGATATCAACTTGCCGGCCGCAGTATGCCAGCGAACACTCGGTACGTTAGGGCTTAACTATGGCAAAGTCGATCTCAGTCACCGTCACCGGCAACGCCGCACCACTACGCAAAGAACTCAAACGCGCAACACAAGACCTCTCAGGCTTCGCAAAAGCACAAAAACAGATCTCCGCACTCTCATCAATCGGCTACGCTGTCGCCGGCGCGAGCGTTGTTCGGTTCGGCAAACAGATCGTCCAGGCCGCACTCGACGACCAGAAAAGCCAGGCTCTACTACGCGACGCCATCTCAAAAACAACCTACGCAACAGACGACGCAACCGCATCGGCCGAAGCGTTCGTCAAACAGCTCTCGCTCTCATCAAATATTGCCGACGACGATCTCCGTCCGGCCTTGTCAACATTGACGCGCGCGACTGGTGATGTTTCACGCGCTCAAACCTTGCTTGCATTATCTACCGAAATTGCTACCGCAACACAAAAAGACCTCTCGACAGTCTCGATCGCAGTCGCAAAAGCAAGCCTCGGCCAGACAACCGCACTCGGCAAACTCGGCGTCCCACTATCTGCCGCCGCAAAAGAGTCCGGCAACTTCGCGCTCGCCTTCGAAGAACTCAACAAACAATTCTCAGGCACCAACGCCGCCGCACTCAACACCACCGCCGGCAAAGTCGCAAACCTCTCCATCCGTTTCAACGAACTCAAAGAAACAGTCGGCGCGCTACTCATACCAGCAGTCGACGAAGTCACCGGATCACTACTCAAAACCGCCGAAGCCGCCGAAGAAGGCGACTGGATCGGAGGCCTCTACAACGGCATCATCGCCGCCGGACAAGCCGCCGACGCCATCACACCAGACCTCTTCAACCTTGCAATCTCAATCTCAAACTCCGCACAAAACGCGCTAGGTCTCGGCAAAGAAATCAAAACCACATCAGAGATCACCGGACAAGGCGCCGGCTCATTCAGGCTCTACGACGAACAACTCACCAGAGTACGAGAAAACCTTGACAAAACCGAAAACTCGACAATGGACTACGGCGCGGCCGTCAATAGTCTCATCTACAGTCAGAACACCACTTTCACAAAGATCTACGCCGACCGAGTGGAAGAAGTAGCGCGACAAACAGAAGCCGCCAAAACACGAGCAGAAAAAGCACGCGAAAAGTTCGCGGCACTCGGTCAAACTTTGAAAAGCGTACTCAACACAGCTCTCACCGATGCGCGCAACAAACTCCAGGAAGCAAAAGACGAGATGAACGCCTTCGCCGACGCAACCTCATCGGCAATCTCTGGAAACGTGAGCATCGGCGAAGCACTATCAGACGCCTCAAACGGCGAAAAAGAATACACAGACGCACTCAAACGACGCGCCGAAGCATACAAAAAACTCGACATCGCATCGGCCACCGGCGACCTCAACGGATACCTCACCGCGCTCGAAGACATCAAAACCACCGAACAAGAAGTCACCGACACACAAAAAGCACGCAAAACACCAGGACAACTCTTCGCCGACCAGATCGCAAAAGCCAAAAAGTTCGCGACCGATCTCAAAACCCTCATCTCACCACCCTTCAGTCTTTCCGAGGCAGGCCTATCACAGCTCATCAACCTCGGCATCGACTCAGGCTCACAAGTCGCCTCCGAACTCGTCGCCGGCACCGGCTCACTCTCAGTCGGCGCAATCAACGAAGGCCTCGCCGGAGTCGGAGCCGTAGCTGGTGAACTCGGCACGACCGCAGGATCAATCTTCGGAGGCGGAGCAGTCACCAGCGCAGAAGGCGCAGTCGGAAGACTTGACGCCGCAAGCATCACAAACTCGAACAACTCCTACGTCATCAACATCACCGCCGGCGTCGGCGATCCCGTCGAGATCGGAAAACAAGTCCGCAACGTGCTCAAAGATTACGACGCGCGTTTCGGCACCGTCCTCGTTTCTGCCGGCAACAAGAAGGCGCGCAAGTAATGGCCTACCCATCGCCGAAGGTTTATATCGCCTTCAATGGTCTTCCATACGATGTGTCACCGACTTTCGTTGATGTCACCTCCTACGTTCGCGCCATCAACACCCACAGAGGCCGTACAGACGACTTCACACAGTTTGACATCGGTACAGCTACCGTCGTTCTTGACAATCGGACACGCCTTTTTGACCCGTTCTACACATCCGGCACCTACTACGGCAAACTCACGCCTCGCCTCCAAATCAAAATCACCGCAACATCCGCCGCCGTTGAATACGACGTGTTTCGCGGCTTCGTCTCAGGATGGCCGGTCACCTGGTCAGAAGCCGGCAAAGACTCCACCGTCACCCTTCAATGTTTCGACGCGCTCGGACTCATGGCAAACGAACAAGTCCCGAACGACTGGTCGGACTACTACACGCGATCCCTCGCGCCGTTGCGTTTCTATCGCGGCAATGACTCACGCACGACCGGCACTATCAGAGACCAAATCTACGACAATCTCAGTCTCTCCACCGTCTCCACAAACCCGACATTCTTTGAGCAACCATCACTCGCCGCCAACATTCCAGGCACCTCCGCAACAGTCATCTCCTACGCCGCAACCGGCACCGCACAAGCGTCACCAGATCGCCTTTCTTTCGCCTGCTTCATGCGCGCCGTCACACCCAACACCACAGACGACGTCTACTTCAACTACGACAACGGCACATCCGGCATCTTCATCCAGATCTACCAAGACGGCCAGTACTACATCGAAACAAAGTTCTCAGGCGGCTCTAGGCAAGGCGGAGGATATATCGGTTTCGCACCATCGTCACAAAGTTTCCATATGGCCGTCTCCGGCAACACCGCAACAAACGTCGTCCTCTACATCAACGGCCAACAAATCACAAACACCACCAACTCATCGTCCGCGCGCACCGGAAGCAACCCCGAAAAAGCCGAAGTCCAGTTCGCAAACTTTCAAGACTGGTCGATATACAACCTCACGCTCTCATCGGCACAAGTGAACCTCCTCTACAACGCCGGTACCGGCCGTTTCTCCGAAACATCGTCGGCGCGCCTCACTAGGCTCGTCGGCACAACCAGTTTCTCGTCGTCTCTTTGCTCCTTTACCGCGTCACCAGTCGCCACCGTCTCCGAAATTGGCTCCGGTACTGGTGTCGTGCCAGAGATGCAACTTGTCGCCGACTCCGAAGGCGGCAATCTTTACGTCTCAAAAAGCGGCGTCCTCACGCTTACAGCTCGTCGAGCAGTCTTTACCGATACACGCTCCGCAAACGTACAAGCAACGATCCAGGACACCGGATCGGCGTTGAAATACGGCACCGAAGTCGAAATATCCTACGACGCCGACAACCTCAAAAACGATGTCACGATCAACTTCACCGGAGACGGACAAGTCGTACAAACCAACACAACTACGATCGCCGGCTTCGGCGCGTCATCGACCCTCATTGAAACACAACTCAACTCGCCGACCTCCGCAAACGATCTCGCCACATACGAACTCGGCACACAAGGCGCACTCGTCCCACGCATCCAACCGATCGATCTTTCACCGAACACCGCCGACGCCGACTGGACAACCATCCTCGGACTAGAACTTCTTGACCGCGTCACATTCATCCGCACACCGAGCGTCGGCAACTCTTTCTCTCGCGCCGCACTCATCAACGCAATCGACCACACTTTCATTCCAGGACAAACACAAACACAAGTCTCGCTCTCAATGCGCTACACCTCACCACTCATCCTCGACGACTCCGTCCGAGGAAAATACGACTTCAACTACTACGGATAAAGGAAAATCATGGCCGTCAAAACCTTCACCGCCGGCGAAACCGCCACCGCCGCCGATACCAACACCTACCTCGCAAACGCCGGCCTCGTTTACATTAAGCAACAAACGATCGGCAATACGGTCGCGAGTGTCGTAGTTACTGATGCATTTAGCGCGACTTATGATAACTATCGCATCATGGTGGATGTAACCACCGTAAGCAACACAGGCTCAAGTATAAGCATGAGTCTAAATAACGCTACTGGCTCAACATACGTTCATGGCGGAGTGTATTTCGTATTTGAAAGTACAACGGTAAACGGTTATGGGCCACCAGCAAGCACTAAATGGGCCGACCTTATTGCAAGCGGCTCGCCTGCTTGCGCTTCTATTGACCTTCATAACCCATTTGCAAGCCGTCCTACGACAGCAATGGCTCAATCTGTAAGAGGTGGTTCTGGTGCTGGTCATTACATTTTCAATGCATTAGAGACAACTAGTTCGTCTCATACTGGCTTCACACTTTCACCCGTCGCTGGCACTATGACTGGCGGAACAATTTACGTCTACGGATATCGAAAGGCATAGACCATGACTAGACCAAACATTCAAATCGACGACGAAGTACGCGAAATGACAGAAGAAGAATACGAAGAGTTACTTGCAAGCGGCTGGACGGAAGAAGGCTCAAATGCTTTGGAGGGTTAGTTTCGTTGCGCTTCTCTTCGTAAGCATCCTCACAGCTTGTCAAAACCGCATCGAAGAAAAGCCCTGCCCAATAACCAAAAATAAGAGTCTTAGTGCATCACGAGTCATCTCCGAAACACGACCAGCCGAGGCGCTCTCATGTTGAAACGCGACCGCTACACACCGAACGAACTCAACGCGCGGCTCCGCTTCATCGTCGGCCTCGTACTCGCCGGTATCCTTGCGTTGACGATGGGCTTCATGTTGTTTGGCCTTCTTTTCGTTTATCAAGGCTCCGAACTATCACCAGTCGACTCAGAGTTTTTCAAGCTCATGTCACCGGTCGTCATGTTTCTCACCGGCACGCTCTCCGGAGTCATGATCGCCTCGGCCAACAAAGTCGACACAAACAACAACGGCATCCCCGACGAAGAGGAGCAAGATGTACCCGACACCCAAACCGAAACTCTGTAAATGCCTCACCGGAGTCCGCAACGGCTCACTACCACCCGAACTCCTCGCACCAATACCAGGCGGCTTCGTCCATACGTGCGCGTTCAAGTCCTGGAAGGCGCTACTCAAACACGCAAAACAAGACAAGATCGTCATCAAACCGACATCATCCGTCGACACCTACCGTCCAGGCGACATCCAGGAGCGCGCCTTCTTTGCGCGCTACGAGAAAGTCAAAGCCGACGACCCTCGGCTCAAATCACCGAAGGCGATCACGCGCAACTATGAAGACGCGATCTGGTTGTTGAAGCCTGGACAGGCACCTTGCTCGACACCGCGCAACTCCAATCACGGTCTAGGCATCGCTATCGACGTCGCCAACGCCTCCGGCAAGATCTTCGACTGGATGGTCGCAAACGCCTCCACGTATGGCTGGTACCTACAGACCGGCGATCCGAAGAAACCTGGTTTCGAGTCCTGGCATTGGCAATACACCCTCGGCAAAGTCTGGACTGACCCGAACGAAACGGCCGCACCACCAGCGCCGACCGTTTGACCGGCAAGTATTTTCGTAACCATTTTGTAACGGTGACCTACTTTACAAATGGACTATTAGTCCGTATTGTGCAACCCAAACTTTTTGGCACTTATCGGGGGATCAATGCCACTAGATCAAACACACCTCTCTCTTATTATAGATCTCGTCGCCAATGACGAAATGAACGTCGAGGCCGCCACAAAAGCGATCGCACGACTAGCAGAACACGCGCGCGTCATCGACTCCAGCGACGAAGCAAGGTTCCAACAGCTCTACCGAGAACAAGGAACCGGCGAATACGTCTCCAACTACCACCTCCCCTGGACACCACAAGACGTCCAGACCTTAAAAAAGATGCGCCGAAACGGAGCCGAGTTTGACGCCATAGCGCGACGCCTAAAACGCACACATCGAGGAGTCCGCAGTCGGTGGGCTTTCGAGCTAATGCTGGAGCGCGAAGCGGCAAGAAACTCTCCTCCATCCGATGATGAGCAACAAAAAGAAATGCTTGACTAAAACTTACAAGCGTGTAAGACTGACAGGACAATAATCATCTCGTGACGGAATTGCTATATCGCTTATTATGGGCGCCACTCAAAACGGCATATCCCATACGACTTTCAATTCCGGCAAAAACGAGAAATCCGATAAAGCGTGACCGGAGACTCGATGCAACTTGACCGAACAACCACAAAAACTCGCTCGCCAAAATGCGACATCTGCCGCCGACCAATGTTGGCCGGACAACTAAAGCGTCACGGTGTTTGCGATCCATCTCATCCAGCGTACATCAGTCCACTCGAAGGAAATGCCGCCGGTATCGAGGCCTCGTTCAGGTCTGCCGAGGCGCGCTGGACAAAGGCTCACCAGGCTCTCGTCGACAAAGCCGTCGAGGACGTTGCCACCGTCAAAGTGTTCTTCACCGTCGACGACGTCTACCAGCTCCTCGGCGAAGACTTCCCGAAATCTAAAGGCATGGCCTCCAGGCTCACCCTTGCCATGAGCGCCGGTCTTATCTCATGGACTGGCACATATACGAACTCACAGCGTCCAGGCAATCACGGACAGACCTTGAAGCTCTGGCGCTCAAACAAGAAAGGCGTCAAAAAATGATCCTTCTTTGCATTATCCATCTATCAGGATCGGCTCGTTGAGGCGCCGAATGGCCGTTGCACTCATGGCCGCATCCATCATCACTTTCAATCCTACTCAGGCTCACGCCGAAGCTTTGCCGTACCGATGCGAGTACTACGCAAACAAGGCAATCGAGATCGGTTGGCCAAAAAAAGAAAAAGCAAAACTCAGGAAGATCATGTGGCGCGAGTCGCGTTGTAAAACCACCAGCATCAATCGTGCCGATCCTTTCGGCGGTTCGATGGGACTCCTTCAAATAAATATGTCTAACTATGGATGGGCTAAGCGCAACGGATGGGTAAAAACTCCCGACGACTTGCTCAAAAGAAATCAAAACCTCAAAGTCGGTCTAGAACTATTCAAACTCTACGGATGGCGTCCGTGGGGGACAAAAAGTAGCCGGCCATGATCGACAAAGCCGCACTCGAAACGATCCTCTCATGCTTCGTCAATCAAGAGATGAGCAAAGCGCAAACGATGCAAGCAATCAACCGGCTCGCCGCTCACGCCTTCTCACAAGAACAATCCGAAGCGCGTCAACTGGATCGCAACAAACAAAAGTCCTACCCGAAGAACGACTACACCAGATGGGACGAACGCGACGAACAGCGCGTAATGACAATGCGCGCGCAAGGTTACGAGTACGACGTGATCGCGCGCGAACTCCGAAGGACTACCCGATCGGTACGCACAAAGTTTCTCGAAGTCAAAAACTTAGAGGCAAAACAAGCACAGGAAAAACTAGAAAGGATCTAAGCGTGGAAGAGAAGAATGTTGCGTTGATTAAACGCATCGAGGAAAGAATATTGATAGAGACCGCGTTCAACGACCCCGACGAGACCGTCGCATTGTTGATAGAGGCGCGCGACCTACTCGCCGACCTCACCGAAGACAAGCAGGACGTCGATATGTGGCAACAGATCGCCGACCGGATCTTTCTCGGAAAGGACTTGTGATGACGGCACCAACACTCGTTCAGAAGCTCGTGCAAATATCAAACGACGCCGGCTTCGTCGCAAAGACCGGCAAGAACGCGTCACAAGGTTTCAACTTTCGTGGCATTGACGCCGTTGTCAACGCAATCTCGCCAGGCTTGCGCGCCTCTGGTGTGATCGTCTATCCGACCGTATTGGATTACCAGTACGAACAGATCGCAGTCGGACAAAACAAAGCCCTCGTCGGCCACGTTCGCCTCGAAGTTCGCTTCACATTTACCGACGGCATTGACTCGATCTCCGCCGTTGTTGCTGGTGAGGCAATGGACTCAGGCGACAAGGCCACCGCTAAGGCAATGAGCGTCGCATTTCGTACCGCTCTCCTCCAGGTGTTCACTTTGCCGACCGATGAAAGAGACCCCGACGAAGACTCCTTTGTCCGAGCATCCTCGTCGCGCGCG
>Ga0315904_10006038_pt1 | contig 16653 bp, 10 predicted proteins | sample LakEriMetagenome_6_FD_203529 | JGI IMG/M metagenome (GOLD analysis project Ga0315904, IMG submission 203529) | Freshwater fungal communities from buoy surface, Lake Erie, Ohio, United States - Buoy 12 MA120 | ecosystem: Environmental > Aquatic > Freshwater > Lake | place: USA: Lake Erie, Ohio...
CGCAGCGGCACGCTGCAGAACGCGCTGCTCGCGCTCGACCCCGCGCTCGCGCGGGTGCCGCGTGCCGGCATCGTGCACCGCCTCGACAAGGACACCTCGGGCCTGATGCTGGTCGCGCGCACGCCGCAGGCGCATGCCGCGCTGGTGCGGGCGCTCGCCGCGCGCGAGGTCGGGCGGGAATACCTCGCGCTCTGCCATGGCGGGCTGACCGGCGGCGGCACGGTCGACGAGCCCATCGGCCGGCATCGCACGCAGCGCATCAAGATGGCCGTGCGCGGCGATGGGCGCGAAGCGGTGACGCACTACCGCATCGAGCGGCGGCTCGGCGCCTTGACCCTGGTCCGTGCGCGGCTCGAGACCGGGCGCACGCACCAGATCCGCGTCCATCTCGCGCACATCGGGCACCCTTTGGTGGGCGATCCGGTGTACGGCGGGCGGCGGCGGCTGCCCCCGGGCGCAAGCCCCGCGGCGATCGCGGCGCTGGAGGATTTCCGCCGACAGGCTTTGCACGCAGTGCGCTTGTCGCTGGCGCATCCGACGTGCGGTCAGCCCTTGGCTTTTGAAGCGCCGTTGCCGGAAGACTTCGCCGCCCTGCTCGGCGTACTGGAACACGACGGGCCGGCGCGGCAGGCGGCGCGATGATGCCCCTGCTGTTCCCGGACTGGGCGGCGCCCCCCGGGGTGCGTGCAGCGTTCACCCTGCGCAGCGGGGGGGCGAGCGTGCCGCCTTGGGATTCGCTCAACCTCGGCGTGCACGTCGGCGACGATCCGCTCGCCGTCGCCGCGAACCGTCGGCGCGTGGCGCAGGCCCTGTCGCTGCCTGCCGAACCCTGCTGGCTCGCCCAGGTGCATGGCACGGGCGTGCACGAGGTCGAACGGGTCGGCCTCGCGACGGACGCATTGGGGGCCGCCCCCCCGGTGGCGGACGCAGCCGTCACCCGCAGTCGCGGGGCCGTGCTCGCCATCCAAGTCGCCGATTGCCTGCCGGTGCTGCTCGCATCGGATGATGGGGCGGTGCTGGGCGCGGCCCATGCCGGTTGGCGGGGGCTCGTGGCCGGGGTCGTGGAGCGCACGGTCGAACGCATGGGCCATCCGCCCGCGCGGCTCGTGGGGTGGCTGGGGCCCTGTATCGGACCGCAACAGTTCGAGGTCGGCGAAGAGGTGCGGGAGGCGTTTTTAGCCGCCGGAGACGCGCCAGGGGCGTTTCGGCAGAGCCCGGCGGGACGATGGCTCTGCGACCTGCCGGCGATCGCCCGGGGCCGCCTGCAGCGTCTGGGGGTCGAACGGGTAGCCGGCGGCGAGTGGTGCACGGTGGCGGACCCGGTGCGGTTTTTCTCTCACCGGCGCGACCGCTTGACCGGGCGGATGGCCGCCTTGCTCTGGCACGACGTGTTATAATATTACTATGTCGACTTTGACCATGATCCTGCTGGCCACCGCCTTGAGCGGTGCCTTGAGCGCCCTCTTGGCCGGGCTCGTCCTGCTGCTGCCCGCCGGCGTGCGGGAGCGGATCCTGCCGCACTCGGTCAGCTTCGCGACCGGCGCGTTGCTCGCCACGGCGCTGCTCGCGCTGATCCCGCACGCGATGCAGGGCGCCGGCCCCTTCAAGGTCCACGCCATCGGCATGGCGCTCCTCGCCGGCATCGCGCTTTTCTTCGTGCTCGAGAAGTTTTTGCTCTGGCGCCATTGCCACACCGAGGCCGTGGAGCCCGCGCATGTGCACGCGCACCACCTGCACGACCATCACCGGCGCGATGCCTCGGGCTGGCTGATGCTGGCGGGCGACGGGCTGCACAATTTCATCGACGGCGTACTCATCGCCGCGGCGTTCCTCACCGATCCGCACCTCGGCGTGGTCACCACGTTCGCCATCCTCGCGCACGAGATCCCGCAGGAAGTCGGCAATTTCGCCGTGCTGCTGCATGCCGGGTTCAGCCGCGCCCGTGCGCTCGCCTGGAACCTTGGCGCCAGCCTCACCGCCGTGCTCGGCGGTCTCGTCGGGTGGTTCGCCCTGCGCGATGCGATGGCGCTGCTGCCGTACGCGCTTGCGGTCGCCGCCGCGAGCCTCATCTATGTCGCCGTGGCCGACCTCATCCCCGGGTTGCATCGCCGCACGGACCTCAGGGCGAGCCTCGCGCAGGTCGCATGGATCGCGGTGGGCGTGGCGGTGGTGATGTTCGCCGAGTCGCAGCTGCACTGACGCCCCGCCCACGGGCGTGCCGCGGCCGGATGAGCGGTCGCGCCCCTTGAAACCCCCTGTCCTGGCCCCATCCTTGCGGGCATGAGACAGGACAAGCTGACCACCCGCTTCCAGCAGGCCCTCGCCGAGGCCCAGTCGCTCGCGCTCGGCCGCGACCACCAGATCATCGAGCCGGCCCATGTGCTGCTCGCGCTGCTCGACCAGCAGGGCGGCAGCATCCGGCCGCTCCTGCAGAAGGCCGGCGGCAACGTCGCACGGCTGCGCACCGACCTCGCGGCCGCGCTCGAGCGGCTGCCCAAGGTGCAGGGCGCGCCGGGCGAGGTGCATGTCTCGAACGACCTGCAGCGCCTGCTCAACGTCACCGACAAGCTCGCGCAGCAGCGCGGCGACCAGTACATCTCGAGCGAGAACTTCCTGCTCGCGGCCTTCGAGGACAAGGCGCTGCTCGGTCGCCTGCTCAAGGATGCCGGCTGCGCCCGCGCCGCCCTCGAGAAGGCGGTGGACGAGCTGCGTGGCGGCGAGAGCGTGCAGGACCCGAACGCGGAGGAGAGCCGCCAGGCGCTCGAGAAGTACACCGTCGATCTCACCAAGCGCGCCCTCGACGGCAAGCTCGACCCCGTGATCGGCCGCGACGACGAGATCCGCCGCACCATCCAGGTGCTGCAGCGTCGCACCAAGAACAACCCGGTTCTGATCGGCGAGCCGGGCGTCGGCAAGACCGCCATCGTCGAAGGTCTCGCGCTGCGCATCGTCAACGGCGAGGTCCCCGAGTCCCTGCGCGGCAAGCGCATCCTCGCGCTCGACATGGGCGCGCTGATCGCCGGCGCCAAGTTCCGCGGCGAGTTCGAGGAGCGCCTCAAGGCGGTGCTCAACGACCTCTCGAAGCAGGAAGGGCAGGTGATCCTGTTCATCGACGAGCTGCACACCATGGTCGGCGCCGGCAAGGCCGAGGGCGCCATGGACGCCGGCAACATGCTGAAGCCCGCGCTCGCGCGCGGCGAGCTGCACTGCGTCGGCGCGACCACGCTCGACGAGTACCGCAAGTACATCGAGAAGGACGCCGCGCTCGAGCGCCGTTTCCAGAAGGTGCTGGTCGACGAACCCTCGGTGGAGGACACCATCGCGATCCTGCGCGGCCTGCAGGAGCGTTACGAGGTGCACCACGGCGTCGACATCACCGACCCGGCGATCGTCGCTGCGGCCACACTCTCGCACCGCTACATCACCGACCGGCAGCTGCCGGACAAGGCCATCGACCTCATCGACGAGGCCGCTGCGCGCATCCGCATGGAGATCGACTCCAAGCCCGAGGCGCTCGACAAGCTCGAGCGGCGCATCATCCAGCTCAAGATCGAGCAGGTCGCGCTGCAGAAGGAGAAGGACGAGGCGACGCGCAAGCGCCTTGCCGCGCTCGAGGAGACCCTTGCGGGCCTCGAGAAGGAATACGCCGACCTCGAGGAGGTCTGGAAGGGCGAGAAGGCCTCGTTGCAGGGCGCCGCCGCGATCAAGGACGAGCTCGAGAAGCTGAAGCTCGAGCTCGATGCGGCACGCCGTCGCGGCGACCTCGCCAAGATGGCCGAACTTCAGTACGGCCGCATCCCCGAGCTCGAGAAGCGCATCGCCGAGGCGCAGGCCGCAGAAGGCGCGCCGACGCAGCTCGTGCGCAACCGCGTCACCGACGAGGAGATCGCGGAGGTCGTCTCAAAATGGACCGGCATCCCGGTCGCAAAGATGCTCGAGGGCGAGAAAGAGAAGCTCCTGCGCATGGAAGAGGCGCTGGCGCGCCGCGTGGTCGGCCAGGAGGAGGCGGTGCGCATCGTCTCGAACGCGATCCGCCGCTCGCGGGCCGGCCTCGCCGACCCGCGCCGTCCGAACGGCTCGTTCCTGTTCCTCGGTCCCACGGGCGTCGGCAAGACCGAGCTCTGCAAGGCGCTCGCCGAGTTCCTGTTCGATACCGAGGAGTCGATGGTGCGCATCGACATGTCGGAGTTCATGGAGAAGCACTCGGTGGCGCGGCTCATCGGCGCGCCGCCGGGCTATGTCGGCTACGAGGAGGGCGGCTATCTCACGGAGGCCGTGCGCCGCCGTCCCTATGCGGTGATCCTGCTTGATGAGGTCGAGAAGGCCCACCCGGACGTGTTCAACGTGCTGTTGCAGGTGCTCGACGACGGACGTTTGACCGACGGCCAGGGCCGCACGGTCGATTTCCGCAACGCCGTGGTCATCATGACCTCGAACCTCGGCTCGCAGGTCATCCAGGAGCATGCGGGCGAGAAGAACTACACGCGCATGAAGTCGGCCGTGATGGAGATCGTCACGCAGAACTTCCGCCCGGAGTTCATCAACCGCATCGACGACATCGTGGTGTTCCATCCGCTCGGCAGCGTGCAGATACGCGCGATCGTCGACATCCAGCTCGGCCAGCTGCGCAAGCGGCTCATCGAGCGCGGCATGGACCTCGCGCTCGACGACGCGGCGCGCGACCTCCTGGGCGAGGCGGGCTTCGATCCGGTGTACGGTGCGCGGCCGCTCAAGCGCGCGATCCAGCAGCAGATCGAGAACCCGCTCGCGCAGCAGTTGCTGCAGGGCGTGTACAGCCCGGGCGACCGCATCCGTGTGGGGGTCGACGAGTCCGGACGGCTGTCGTTCGCGAAGCAGGCGGGCTGAGCGCCGGCGCCGCTTGCGGACCGCGGGCCGCGTCGCGCTGCGGCTATAATCGACGGCGTAAGGAGGCGCCGACGCATGCCGTTCTACGAATACCAGTGCCGCCATTGCGGCCACCAGACCGAGGTCCTGCAGAAGGTCTCGGATCCGCCGCTGCGCAAGTGCCCCGCCTGCGGCCGCAACGGCCTGACCAAGCTCATCTCGGCGCCGATCTTCCGCCTCAAGGGCGGTGGCTGGTACGAGACCGACTTCAAGGGCGACCAGGATCGCAAACGCAACCTCGCGAACGACGAGGCCCCGCCTGATAAGAAGGGCGAGGGCGACAAGCCCGCCGCGAAATCCGCCGACAAGGCGTCCGACAAGCCGGCCGAGAGATCCGCCGACAAACCTGCCGCGAAGCCTGCGGCCTCGAAGGCGGCCGCCCCTCGATCGGCGGCCAAGAAGCCGTCATCGAGCAAGCCTGCCAAGAGATCCCCCGCCCGCAAGCCGGCGGCCCGTCCGAAGTGATGCGCGCGCCCGCGGCGCTCCTCGAGCGCGAGCAGCGGGCCTACATCGCGCGTCGACCGCGTTCGGCCGCGCTCGCCGAGGCCGCGCGCGGCCATTGGCCGGGGGGCGTGCCGCTGCACTGGATGGGTGATTGGGGCACGCCGTTCCCCTTGTCGGTCACCGAGGCCACGGGCGCGACCCTCGTCGATGCCGACGGTCTCGCGTACACGGATTTTTGCCTCGGCGACACCGGTGCGATGTTCGGGCACTCGCCGGCGCCGGTCGCGGCCGCGATCGCCGCGCAGGCTGCGCGCGGCCTCACCTGCATGTTGCCTGATGCGCGGACAGCGGCCGTGGGCGCGGCTTTGGCCGCGCGCTTCGGCCTGCCGCATTGGCAGCTCACCCAGACCGCAAGCGACGCCAACCGCGCGGTGCTGCGCTGGGCCCGCGCGCTGACCGGGCGGCCCAAGGTGCTGGTGTTCCATGGTGCGTATCACGGTATCGTCGAGGAGACGATGGTGCGGCTGCGCAGCGGGCGCACGGTGCCGCGCGAGGGCGCGGTCGGCTCGGCGTTCGATCATGCATCGGCCGCTGTCGCGGTCGAGTTCAATGATGTCGACGCGCTGGAGGCGGCGCTCGCGGGCGGCAGCATCGCTGCGGTCATCGCCGAGCCGGTGATGACCAACTGCGGCATGGTTCTGCCGGAACCCGGTTTCCACGCCGCGTTGCGCTCGCTGACGCGCCTGCACGGTGCGCTGCTCGTCGTGGACGAGACCCACACGATCTCCTCGGGGCCGGGGGGGTATGCGGGCGAGCACGGGCTCGAACCCGACTTCTGGACCTGCGGCAAGGCGATCGCCGGCGGCTTGCCTTGCGCGGCCTGGGGCATGAGCGCCGAGGTCGCCGACCGCCGCGCAGCGTTCCTGGCGCGGCGCGACGCCGCTCGGCACACGGAGCGGGACGGCGCCGCGACCGGGCACGGTCACTCCGGCATGGGCACGACGCTCGCCGGCAACGCGCTCGCCATCGCGGCGCTCGAGGCCGCCCTCGTTCATCTGCACACGGAGCCCACGCACGCGGCGATGCGCGCCGGCGCGGCGCGGATCGAGCAGACTTTGCGTGCGGTGTTCGATGCGCGCGGGCTCGGTTGGCATGTATCGAGGGTCGGGGCGCGCGTCGAGTTCGGTTTCGGGCCCGCACCGCGCAACGGCAGCGAGGCCGAGTCGCAGGACCGTCCCGTCCTCGGCGAGGCGCTGCGCCTCTGGCTCGTGAACCGCGGGCTTTTGGTGACGCCCTTCCATCAGATGCTGCTCGCCGCGCCGATGTTGACGCCGCAGGCCATCGACGCGCTCGGCGCGGCCGTGGGCGAGTTCTTGGAGGAGGTGTCCGCGTGACCCGGTCAGCCGACGAGTTCGCCGCGTTCCGTGCCGCCCATCCGCAGATCGAGGCGGTGCAGTTGTTCATCACCGACCCGTCGGGCGTGCCGCGCGGCAAGGTGGCGGCGGTCCATGAACTCGAGCGCCTGTACGCGACGGGTCGGCCGGTCGCGGGGTCGATCCTCGGGCTGGACGTCACCGGGCGTGATGTCGAGGCGACGGGATTGGTCTGGGAGACCGGCGATGCGGACCTGCTCTGCCGTCCGGTGCCCGGGACCTTGCGGCCCGCCCCTTGGCTTGCGCGGCCGACCGCGCAGGTGATGATGTCCATGTACACGCTCTCCGGCGAACCGGCGCCCGCCGACCCGCGCCATGCGTTGGCGCGTGCCGTGGCGCGGCTCGCAGCCCGCGGCTTGCGCGCGGTGCTCGCCGTGGAGCTCGAGTTCTACGTGCTGGTGGCGCCGGGCGGCGAGGAGGCTTCCGCTCGCCATGTGCCGCCGGGCCCGGCGCACATCGACGCCTATTCTTTGGCGCGACTAGAGCGGCTGACGCCGGTCTTCGATGAGGTGCATGCGGCGGCCCGCGCGCAGGGGCTGCCGGTGGAGACCTTGATGTCGGAGTACGCACCGGGGCAGTTCGAACTCACGCTCGCGCACCGCGACGATGCGCTGCGCGCGGTCGACGAGGCGGTGATGCTGAAGCGACTCTTGCGCGGCGTGGCGGCGAAGCACGGTCTCGCGGTGACCTTCATGGCGAAGCCCTACGCCGAGCTCGCCGGCAGCGGCATGCACCTGCATGTCAGCCTCGCGGATGCGGCTGGGCAGAACCTGTTCGCCGCCGAGGACCCGGCCGGCAGCCCGCTCATGCGACAGGCGCTCGGCGGGCTCCGGGCGACGATGGCCGAGAGCCTGCTCGCGTTCGCGCCCAACGGGAATTCGTACCGGCGTTTCCAGAGCGAGAGCTACGCGCCCACTGCGGTCAATTGGGGCGTCAACAACCGTTCGGTGTCGTTGCGCGTCCCGGCGGGGCCGCCCGCGAGCCGGCACATCGAGCACCGCATCTCCGGCGCCGATGCGAACCCCTATGTCGCGGCTGCCGTCGTGCTGGCCGGGGTGGAGCGGGGCATCGCGCTGGGTCTCGATCCCGGGCCGCCCGTGACGGGCAACGGCTACGCCGCCGCGGCGGCTGCAGCCGCCTCCGGCACCCCGATCGCGCCGGCGCTCGTCTTGCCGCGCACCTGGCAGGAGGCGATCGACCGGGCGGCGGCCTCCGGCTTCCTCGCCGAGGCCTTGGGGGGCGATTTCCTGAAGGTCTTCCTCGCCATCAAGCGGCAGGAATGCGCCCGGTTCTCGGCGGAGGTCACCGAGGTGGACCGGTCGTGGTACCTGCACTCGGCGTGAGGTAACATCCGCGCCCTTATGCGCAGCCATTATTGCGGACAGGTCAACGAATCCCTGCTCGGCCAGACGGTCACCGTCGCGGGCTGGGTGCATCGCCGGCGGGACCACGGCGGGGTCATCTTCATCGACCTGCGCGACCGGGACGGCTTGGTGCAGGTGGTCTGCGATCCCGACGCCCCCGAGCTCTTCGCGGTGGCCGAAAGCCTGCGCAACGAGTTCGTGGTGAGCATCACGGGCCTCGTGCGGACCCGGCCCGCCGGCACGGCCAACGCCAACCTGGCTTCGGGCAAGGTCGAGATGCTGGCGCGCCGCATCGAATTGCTGAACCGCTCCGAGCCGCTTCCGTTCCAGCTCGACGAGCAGGTTTCCGAGGAGGTGCGCCTCAAGTACCGCTACCTCGACCTGCGCCGCGACGTCATGGCGAAGCGCCTGCGCCAGCGGCATGCCATCACGCGTGCCATGCGCCACTACCTGGATGACGCCGGCTTCGTCGACATCGAGACGCCGATGCTCACCAAGGCGACGCCCGAGGGCGCGCGCGACTATCTCGTTCCCTCGCGCACGCATGCCGGCAAGTTCTTCGCGCTGCCGCAGTCGCCGCAGATCTTCAAACAATTGCTCATGGTGTCGGGCTTCGACCGCTACTACCAGATCGTCCGCTGCTTCCGCGACGAGGACCTGCGCGCCGACCGCCAGCCCGACTTCACCCAGCTCGACATCGAGACCTCGTTCCTCGGGCAGGACGAGATCATGGCGCTCATGGAGGGCCTGATCCGCCACATCTTCCAGACCGTGGCCGATGTGTCGCTGCCCGATCCTTTCCCGCGCATGACCTATGCCGAGGCGATGCGCCGATACGCGAGCGACAAGCCGGACCTTCGCATCCCGCTCGAGCTCGTCGATGTCGCCGACCTCGTCGCCGACTGTGATTTCAAGGTCTTTGCGGCGCCTGCGCGAGACCCGGCGGGGCGCGTCGCTGCGCTGCGCGTGCCGGGCGGTGCCAAGCTCACCCGCAAGGAGATCGACGACTACACCGCGTTCGTCGCACGGTACGGCGCGCGTGGCCTCGCCTATATCAAGATCAACGACCCTGCGAAGGGCCGCGACGGCCTGCAGTCGCCGATCACCAAGTTCCTCTCCGATGCCGCGGTGGCCGGCATCCTCTCGCGCACCGGCGCCGTCGCGGAGGACCTGATCTTCTTCGGCGCGGACACCTCGAAGGTGGTCAACGACGCGCTCGGCGCGCTGCGCCTGAAGGTCGGTCAGGACTTGGGGCTCGTGCAGGGCGCGTGGGCGCCGTTGTGGGTCGTCGATTTCCCGATGTTCGAATACGACGCCGACGACAAGCGCTGGACGGCGATGCACCACCCGTTCACCTCACCCAAGAACCTCGACGCGGACGCGCTGCGCGCGGACCCGGGCGGCGCCCTCGCCAAGGCCTACGACATGGTGCTCAACGGCTCCGAGATCGGCGGTGGCTCGGTGCGCATCTTCCGCCAGGACCTGCAGTCGACGGTGTTCGACCTGCTCGGCATCGATGCCGAGGAGGCGCGGCGCAAGTTCGGCTTCCTGCTCGATGCGCTCAAGTACGGCGCACCCCCGCACGGCGGCATCGCCTTCGGACTCGACCGCCTCGCGATGCTGATGTCGGGCGCCGACTCGATCCGCGACGTGATCGCCTTCCCCAAGACCCAGACGGCCGCCTGTCCCCTGACCGACGCGCCGACCGAGGTCACGGAGAAACAGCTTCGCGAACTGCACATCCGCGTCCGCACTCCGCCGCCCGCGCAGTGATCCCCGTTCAGTAGTCCCAGGGTTTCAACCGCATCCACCACGGCGGGAGGATGCTGTCATAGGGTGGCGCATGAAGCGCATCGCCCAGCGGATCTTCCAAGAAGCGGGGCAGGTTGTGCCGTAAGGCTGCCCAGCGGTTCGTCACCAGGGCGAAATCGATGGTGGGTGATGCTCTGAGCAGCCGGCTCCACCAAGCCGTGTCGTGCGCCATTCCGAATTCGGCCAAGAGGCGTCCCAGCAAGGTGAGTTCGGGGGTCTTGGCGCGGCCGTCTTTCGGGCGGATCGTGACGAGACCGGCGCGTTCCATCGCATGCACCACGCGATGTACCGATTGCCGCGCCAGGTCGAGTTTGTTGGCGATGTCGCTGATGCTCCAGCCGGGTGTCTCGTAGATGCATTCGAGGATGCGCAACCTCGCATGGGTGAGGCCGACATCGGCGTATGCGCGGGTGCGTAATCGGACGTAACGGGCATGCCATGCCGTGATCTCACGGAAATGGGCTTGGGTCTGTCGGACGCGGGGCGCGCCGAGTGTATTGACCAGACGCTTGATCTGGGTGGGGCCGGCACGGAAGCGCCGGCGTCGGGGATGGCGGGGGGGGATGTGGTTCATGCGAAGACGATAGCCTTGCCTCGAAATGTCAGCATGCTGACAATCTGTTGCGAACGTCTCGTTTATCGACGCCATGCGGACCCTCGACCACCTTCATGTCTTCACCCCTCCGTCCCGTCTTGGTCTTCGTCCACGGCCTGTGGATGACCGGCGTCGAGGCCACCGCGTTCCGGCGGCGGCTGGAGAATCGTCACGGCTTCGATACCCGTCTCTTCACTTACCGCACGACCCGTGAACCTTTGGAAACGGTCGTCGACCGGCTAGGCGAGCAGCTGCGACTGCACGCTGCGGAACGCGGACAGGGTACGGTCCATGTCGTTGCACACAGTCTGGGCGGCTTGGTGACGCTCGCCTGTCTCGAGCGTTTCGAGGCGACGCTCCCCACCGGCAGGGTGGTGATGCTCGGCTCGCCGGTGTGCGGCAGTGCCGCCGCCCGGGTCGCAGGATCATTCGGGATCGGGCGTTGGCTGATCGGTCCCGTTGCGGCGCGGGAGTTGATCGCGCCGCGCAGGCGCCAACTGCCATCGGGCTGGGAGATCGGCACCCTTGCAGGCACGCGGCCGATGGGCCTCGGACGCCTGCTGGCCCGCTTCGATGAACCGAACGATGGCACGGTCGCGGTGTCGGAAACGCGGCTCGCCGGCGCGCGCGACCAGTTGGTGATGCCGGTGAGCCACCTCGGCATGCTGATGTCGCCCCGCGTCGCGGATTCCTGTGGGCATTTCCTGCGCGAGGGCCGGTTTCCGCTGCAGGCTTAGCCGCTGGGGCCTTGGCGGCGCGTCACTGCTTGAGTTCGAGTTTCAGCCGGACGGAATTCGCGGTGGGTGCGATATCGGCCGGCGCACGCAAGAACACGCGCAGCGGGTCGATCTCGCGGCCTTCACCGAGCAGGGCTTCCTGGACGGCTTTTGCCCGTGCGCGCCCGAGGTCTTCGAGGTCCTTGTCGGTGACCTCGAGTCTGGCGCGCAAGGCGCCTTCCAAGGCCGTGATGGACGGTTCGATGAGGTCGTCCCGGGAGGGTGTGCCGCCGGCCGCGGCCGCCGCCGACTTGACGCCTTCGAGCAGCGCGTCGGCTTTCTCGCCCGTCCGGGCGAGATGCAGACCCTCGAGCAGTTCGAGGTAGTCCTTGCGGTCCGTGGTGTCGACCGGCCCTTGGGCGAAGTCGCGCAGGTTGGCGTCCCAGCGGGTGTCGAGCAGCGCCGGGGCGTCGATCGCACGGCTGTAGGCGGTCGGGATCTCGAGCTCCAGCCCCGGCCGTTCGACCAGGGCCTTTCTCACCGTGCCGAGCCGTTCGAGCACGGCGGCATCGAGGGCCGAGCGGCCTGGCGCGAAATCCGCGAACTGCACATCGGGTCCGCCGCCGAAGAGCGAGGAGATCAGGGTGAACGGCGAGGTGACGATCTTGACCAGCAGGTTGACGAAGATCTTCCAGATGATCGGGCCGAGCCTGAACTTCGGATCGTCGATCGTGCCGCTCACCGGCAGGTCGAGCCGGATATTGCCGTCGCGGTCCTTGAGCAGCGCGACCGCGAGCTTCACCGGCAACTTGGTCGCATCGGGGCTTTTCACCTTCTCGCCGAGCTTGAGCTGCGATACGAGCACTTTGTGCTGCGCGCGCAGCTTGCGGTCTTCGACCAGGTAGGTCGTGTCGATCGAGAGCTTGCCCTTCTCGATGCGATAGCCCATGAACTTGCCGGAGTAGGGGTTGAAGGTCGTGAGCTCGATGTTGCGGAAGTTCGCGGCGAGGTTCGTGTACGCCTCGGCCGCGAGGTAGTTGACCTCGCCCGTGATCTTCACGGGGGCGTACTTGTCGACGGCGGCATCGATGTCCACCTTGGCCCGCGACGCTTGCGCCGAGGAGAGGCCGGTGATGCTGCCGTTCAAGGTCTGCAGGCCGATCGCGAAGTTCGGGCGTACCGTGAAGTCGGCGAAGTTCGCCGATCCGCCCTTGAGGTTGACGCGGCCGATGTCGACCCGCAGCGCCTCGTCGGCGGAATCGGGGCGGGCGGTCGCCTTGGCGCGGTCCGCCGCCTTGGCGCGCCGCTCGGCCTCCGCGCTCTCGCCGTCCGACTTCAGGACGTCGCCGATGTTGGTGGTGCCGTCGGTGTTGATGACGAGGTCGATGAAGGGTGCATCGGCATCGATGCTGCGTACCGTCAGGCGGTTGGCTGCGCCGGCGTAGTCGATGTCGTTGAACTGCAGCGCGCGCCAACGCAGGAAGGTGCGCTTGACCAACCGGTCGCGTGCGATGAGGTTGCGCACGGTGCCGTCGCCCTTGAAGGCGAGCGCGGGTTCGGCGCCCTTGCCCGGACTCGCGTAGGCGAGGTCACCTCGGGCGTCGATGCTGCCGCCGCGCAGGTTGAGGCGCACGAGGTCCGCGTAATACGGCTCGAAGTCCGTCATCGGCAGGTTGCTGAGCGTCACCGCCGCACGCGTCTCGAGGTCCTCCGGGCGAAGCGTGCCCGAGGACTCGAGACGCCCCTTGGCGTTGATGCCGAAGGCGGCGTCGAAATCCACTTTCGCGCCGGGTTGCGTCGACCAGCCGCGTGCGCCGAGCGTCACGCCTGTGAGCGCGAAGCGCGCCGGCAGCGGCAGCGTGCGGTCCTCGAAGTCGACGCGCGACTCGCGGAGCGAGAATTCCGGCAACGCGAGGGTCCAGTCGGGTCCCGCGTCGGCGCCGGGCGGTGGCGCCGGGGTGTCCGGTCCGGCGAGCGCCACCAGCGAGACCCCCTGTGCGTCCAGCCATGCTCGGACCTGTGCGCCGCGCACCGTCACCTTGCCGAGATCGGCGCGCCGGGCGCCGAGGTCGAGGGTCGCGCCGCGCACCGTCGCCTCGGCGACCACCACGTCGGGCTGCTGGCGTCCGAGCGCCGCGAGCGCGAGGTCCCGCGCATCGAGCGTGTCGATGAGCACACGACCGGAGACCGGCGTGGTGGACGCGGACACCGCGTAGCGGGCGCCGAGACCGAAGAGGCCTGCCTGCAGTTGCAGCGGCAGCGAGTCCTGCAGCACATCGTCGATGGTGGACGCGCGCAGGCCCGCCAGCGAGAAGCGGCCCTGCGCCGTGAAGGGTTTGAGCTTGAAGCTGCCGTTCCATTCCAGCCGCTCTCCGGCCTCCGAGGTCGCGCTCAGCGTATGGGCGTTCCCGGAGCCGACACGCGTGCTGAAATCGCGCAGCTGGAAGCTCACCGGCTGCAACTTCGCCTGCACCGGGCGGCGCATCGACAGGTCGCGGTATTGCGCCTCGCCGCCGCGCATCGTGAAGAGCGCGATGTAGACCGGCAGTCCCTCGTCCGCCTCCGGCGCGGCGCGGCCGGCGGGCGGGGGCGGCGTCTCGCCCGGCGCGGTGGGCGGCACGAGCTCCGCGAGGTTGAGCGAGCGGTCCTTGCGCACCACCGCAGACACGTAGGGGCGTTCGATGGTGATGTCGTCGAACACCGGGCCGCGTTTCCAGATCGAGCGGATCGAGAGGTCGAGGTCGAGCCGTGAGAAACCGACGATGCGTTCGCCCGAGGGCTCGTGGATGCCGAGATCGGCGAGGCTCGCGCGGAGCGTGAAGGGATTGACCTTCACTTCGCCGAGGCGCGGCTCTTTCTTGAGGTCCTGCGCGACGAACCGCGTGAACTCCGCGCGGATGTAGCGCGGCGCCCACCAGAAACCGGCGATCGCGTAGGCCCCGACCAGCGCCGCAAGCACGGCGACCGGCACCCAGATTTTCTTCGGGATCCGCATCTCCCCCTCAGCGGAGCAATTTCTTCAGATCGTATACCTTTCCGAGCGCTTCGCGGGGGCTGAGCGTGTCCGGATCGATGTTGCGCAAGGCGGACAAGATCGCCTCGGTGTGCGGGTCCGTGGCGATCGGCGTATCGGCCGGTTGGGCCGGATCGAGCGAGTCGGCAGGGGCCGATCCGCCACCCGGAGCGCCGAGATCGAGCCGGCCCTGGTCCGCGCCGGCGGCGCCTGTCGCGCTCCCTGCCGCTGCGGCCTGCGCGGCTTCGAGCTGCGCGAGCGCGCGGCGCGCCTCGGTGAGCACCTCACGCGGGATGCCGGCGAGCTTGGCCACCGCGAGCCCGTAACTGCGGCTCGCCGGTCCCGGCTTCACCGCGTGCAGGAACACGATGCCGTCGCGATGTTCGGTGGCATCGAGGTGCACGTTGGCGACGCCCGGCAGCTCGGCGGCGAGCGCCGTGAGCTCGAAATAATGGGTGGCGAAGAGCGTGAACGCGCCGACGCGCGCGGCGAGGTGGCGCGCCGTGGCCGAGGCGAGCGCGAGACCGTCGAAGGTGCTGGTGCCGCGGCCGATCTCGTCCATCAGCACGAGGCTGCGCGGCGTGGCGTTGTGAAGGATGTTGGCGGTCTCGGTCATCTCCACCATGAAGGTCGAGCGGCCGCCGGCGAGGTCGTCGCCCGCGCCGATACGGGTGAACACGCGGTCGAGCGGCCCGATCACCGCCGACTCGGCCGGCACGAAGCTGCCGATGTGCGCGAGCACCACGATCAGCGCGCACTGCCGCATGAACGTGCTCTTGCCGCCCATGTTGGGTCCGGTGATCACGAGCATCCGGGTCGCGGCGTCGAGCGCGAGGTCGTTCGGCACGAACGGCCCGTCGATGAAACGCTCGACGACCGGGTGACGCCCGCCGCGGATGCGCAGCAGCGGTCGGTCGACGAGCTCGGGGGCCGTCCAGCGCAGCGTCGCGGCGCGCTCGGCAAGCGCCGCGATCGCATCGAGTTCGGCGATCGCGGTCGCGGTGTCCTGCAGCGCCGGCAGCGCGTCGGCAAGCTCGCCGAGCAGCGCGTCCCACAGTTCGCGCTCGCGGGCGAGCGAGCGCTCGCGGGCGCCCAAGACCTTGTCCTCGAAGCCCTTGAGTTCGGGCGTGATGAACCGCTCGGCGTTCTTGACGGTCTGGCGACGCAGGTAATCAGGCGGCACCTCGGCTGCCTGGCTGCGCGGCAGTTCGATGAAGAACCCCTGCACGCGGTTGTAGCCGAGCTTGAGCTGCGCCAACCCGGTGCGTGCCCGCTCGCGCGCCTCGAGCTCGAGCAGGAAGGCGTCGGTGTCGGAGGCGATGTGGCGCAGTTCGTCGAGCGCCGCGTCGAAGCCGGGCGCGATCACGCCGCCGTCGCGCAGCATCGCCGCCGGTTCCTCGGCGATCGCGCGCCGCAGCAGGCCAAGCTCCGCGGTGTGCTCCCCGACCGCAGCGCTGAGCCTCGTCAACAGCGGCGAGTCGTGCGCGGCGAGGACGGCGTGCAGCGGCGGCAGCGCGGCGAGCGCGAGGCGCAGGCCGGTGAGGTCGCGCGGCCGCGCCGTGCGCAGCGCGATGCGCGCGAGCATGCGCTCGACATCGCCGATCGGACCGAGCGCCTCGCGCAAGGGCTCGTGCCGACGGTCGGCCACCAGTGCGCCGACCGCAGCATGCCGGTCGCGCAGCAGCGCACGGTCGGTGATCGGCCGGTTGACGGCGCGCCGCAGCGCGCGCGCGCCCATCGCCGTCATCGTGGTGTCGAGCAGCGCCACCAGGGTCGCATCCTCGCGCCCGCCGCTGCTCGAGTCGATCTCGAGGTTGCGGCGCGTCACGGCGTCGATCTGCAACGCCGCCTCGCGCGCCTCGACCCGCAGCGCGCGAAGGTGGGGCAGGGCGGTGCGCTGCGTGTCGCGCACGAACTGCAGCAGCGCGCCCGCGGCGCCGACCGCGAGCGGGAGGTCCGCCGCGCCGTAGCCGGCAAGGTCGAGCGTGCCGAGCTGGGCGGTCAGCGCGCGCGCGGCGGCATCCGGTTCGAAGTGCCAGGGTGGGCGGGTGCGCGACTTGCCGGCCGGCAGCAAGGCGGCGAACGATCCGTCCTCGCCGGGCGATCCCGGCGCGAGCGACTCGGGGACCAGCACCTCGGCCGGCTGCAAGCGTTCGAGTTCGGCGGCGAGCGCGCCCGCGCCGCGGCCCTCGAGGACCGAGAAGCGGCCGGCACCCAAGTCGAGCCACGCGAGCCCGAAGGCGTCCTCGGCGCCGACCGACAGCGCCGCGAGCAGGACCTCGCGCCGATCGTCGAGCAGCGCCGCGTCGGTGACCGTACCCGGCGTCACCACGCGCACCACGGCGCGTTCCACCGGTCCCTTGGACTTCGC
>Ga0315904_10006040_pt1 | contig 16652 bp, 1 predicted proteins | sample LakEriMetagenome_6_FD_203529 | JGI IMG/M metagenome (GOLD analysis project Ga0315904, IMG submission 203529) | Freshwater fungal communities from buoy surface, Lake Erie, Ohio, United States - Buoy 12 MA120 | ecosystem: Environmental > Aquatic > Freshwater > Lake | place: USA: Lake Erie, Ohio...
GGTGTCACCCTCGGCAGGTTTGACGGTGTGAATGGCAGGAACGTCGCCACGCTTTTCCGCGATTCCAGCTTCGGCACCAGCGGTTTCAGCGGCAATCTCTTTGGCACGGTCCCGGGCACCATCATCGGTAACGGCCAGCAGCGACTCGTCGTCGGGAAAATCACTTGGGGAGCCGCCAGTGACACGATCGAACTCTACGAGCCAGACCCCAACCTCAACCTCGGATCGGTCAAGTCGACCCTCACCGTCAACGTCGATCAATCGACCTTCGACACCATCACCTTTGCCCGTGGCGACGTGGTCACCATGGATGAAATCCGCTTCGGCCCGAACTACTCCAGCGTTCTCGTCGGCAACGCGCCGATGACCGCGGACACCACCGCCCCGGTTCCCGCAACCATGGCATTCCATCAGGCTCCCGCCGTCGCAGGCACCGGTTCCATCAGCATGGCCGCCGTTTCCGCCTACGATCCGAACGATGTGGAATACTACTTCGCCTGCACCGCCGGCGGCGGGCATGACAGCGGTTGGCAATCCAGCCCGAGCTACACCGATACCGGCCTCACTCCCGGAGTCCCCTATTCCTACACGGTCAAGACCCGCGACAAGAGCCCGGCGAAAAACGAGTCAGCACCATCTGCCGCAGCCTCCGCGACCATTCCCACCCAAGCCACCCTTCCGGACATGGTGGGCATGCAGCAGTCGGCGGCGGAGTCGATCATCACCAACCTCGGCATGACTGTAGGCACCATCACCTTGGTTTACGATTCAGGCCTGCCGGTCGGCACCGTGCTCGCCCAAGATCCAACGGGAGGACAAACCCAGCCTCTCGGAACGGCTGTCAATCTAACCGTCGCCGGGATCGACGTGATCGCCCCGACACCCAGTCCCGCCACCTTCGCCGTCGCACCGGTTGCCATCAACTCCTCCTCCATCACGATGACGGCCACGACGGGCACCGATCCCAGTGGCGTGGAGTATCTGTTCACGGAAACCTCGGGCAACCCCGGCGGATCAAGCAGCTCTTGGCAGGACAGCCCGGTTTTCACCGATACCGGCCTAACAGCCTCCACCGCTTACACCTACACGGTGACGATCCGCGACAAATCTCCAGCTGCCAACGCAACAGCAGCATCCTCACCCTCATCCGCCACCACCTCCTCCATTCCCGCGGCACAGCTCTGGTATTGGGATGGCGGAACCGCCGACATTGCGACCAACGGCAACGGAGCCAGTGCAGGCGGAACCGGCACATGGAACACGACACTGCGCAATTGGGACGCGGGCGCAGTGGCCCACACCGAATGGAACAACTCCGCCGGAAAAACCGCCGTCCTCGGCGGAACCGCGGGCACCGTCACCATCGGTGGTGGTGGAGTGACCGTCGGCGACCTGCAGTTGACCTCGGCCACCTACACCATCAACGGAGCGCCGCTGACCGTCAACGGAACCAGCAATCTCCAGATCAATGTCGCCGCGAACATCCAATCGGTTCTGACCGGCAACTTCGGACTCACCAAGGCAGGCACCGGCACGCTCACGCTCGCGGCCGCCAACACCTACACCGGCACCACCACCGTCTCAGGCGGCATCCTTGCGGGAGGCACCACCAATTTCCTGCCGATCAACTCGAACGTGGTCGTCAACACCGGCGGCACCTTCAGATATGCCACAGGCGGGAATTTCAACGCACTGAACATGACATTGAACGGTGGCACTCTCGCCCTCGACTCGACAAGCACCTCCTATGGAACCATCACCCTGAGCGCGAACTCCACCATTGATGGCAGCAACACCAACTTCCAAACCAACACGATCAATTCCCCGATCACCGGCACCGGAGGGCTGACGAAAACCGGAGCCGGCACCGTCAGGCTCAACGGCACCACCAATGATTACAGCGGCCCTACGGTCATCAACGCCGGAGCCTTGCTGGTAAAGTCTTCACTCTACGGCAACAACACCAACCAGTGGACTCCCGCCAACGTCACCGTCGCCAACAACGCCGTGTTCAGTCTCAACGTGGGCGGAGCCGGTGAGTTCACGGCCGAGCAGGCGGGCACCATGTTCGCCAACCTGACGACCAACGTGAACAACAACGGCATGAAGCCCGGCTCGTTCATGTGCGTGGACACCCGGAACGCTCCAGCCGGCACCATCACCTTCCCCGCCGTTCTCACGGATTCCACCGGCACCGGTGGCGGCGCGGTGAGATTCAAGTTCTTCGGCAGCAGCACCACCGCGTTGGAACTCAGCGGTGCCAACACCTACACCGGCCTCACCATGATCGAAGGCAATGGAACGCTGCGCGTTTCATCCATCAACAGCGTCTCCACCAATCCAACTCTCGGCACCGTCCGCTCCGCCAGCAGCAGCCTTGGCGCTCCGACCACGGTCGCGGAAGGCACCATCTGGCTCGGCGCCGGCGGCTACAACGGCAACTCCCATCCCGGCACGACCTATCAGGCAGCCAATCTCACTTACATCGGCACCGGCGAAACCACCGACCGCGTACTCAATATCGGCGGAGCCAACAGCAGCACCTGCCGGATCGACCAATCCGGCACCGGGCTCCTGAAGTTCGTCAGCAACATCACCGCGACGGAAACCCGGGGACCCAAGTTTTTTGTCATTCAAGGCTCCACCAGCGGACAAGGCGAGTTCGCGGGCGTGATTCCCAACGTCCAGACAACCAATCCGCTGACTCTAACAAAATCCGGCACCGGCACGTGGACCCTCTCCGCGGCCAACCTCTTCACCGGGCTGACCACCGTGAGCGGCGGCAGTCTGGTGCTGGCCAATGCGAACGCCCTTGCCGGCGGAATCGGCAGCACGGGCGGCCTCGGGGCGATCACCTTCAACGGTGGTGTCATCGGCCTAGGCGCGGGGGATTTTGCACGCCCACTGGCCGCAACCGGCACCATCGGCGCGGTCACCTTCACCGGTGCGGGCGGCTGGGCCGCCTACGGTGCGGATCGCGCGGTGAATCTTGGTGGCGCGTCCGCTGCCATCACATGGGCCACCACCGGCACCGGCCTCAATTCACAGGTTCTGATCCTTGGCAACCAGACAGCCACACACACGGTCGATTTCCAAAATCCCCTCAACCTCGGCAACGCCACCCGCACCGTCCGTGTGGACGACGGTGCCGCCGCCATCGATGGCATCCTGAGCGGAGTCCTCTCCGGCACGGGCGGCAGCCTGACGAAAACCGGATTGGGCACGCTGGTCCTCTCCAACTCCAACACCTACACCGGCGCGACCAACGTCAACCAAGGAACCCTGCTTATCGAAGGCACCAACAGCGCCACGTCCGGAACGATCACCGTTGCCGCGGGCGCGAAACTCGGAGGAAAGGGCACGCTTGCCGGAAACCTGACCGTCAGCACCGGCGGCGTATTGACCTTCGACCTCAGCACTCCCGCAGCCAGCCATGACCGACTGGAACTCGCCAGCGGGAGAACACTCACCTTCACGGGTTCCACCACCATCACCATCACTTCCGCAGGCGGTGCGGAGCCCGGCACCTACACGCTCGTGAGCGGTGGCAACAACATGGTTTCAACCATTCTCCCGAGCCTCGTCATGCCACAAGGCTGGAATGGCACTCTCTCCATCGCCGGCAATCAACTTCTGCTCACCGTGAGTTCGACCGTGAACGACGCGCCCATGTGGGCGGCCAACCCGGTCGTAGGAACCAACGCCATGGAAGATGAAACCTACACCGGCACACTGGCGGGCAGCGCCTCCGATGAAGATCCTGGAGATGTCCTGACCTTCGCCAAACTCGGCGGCCCCGCATGGCTTGACGTCGCGTCCGACGGCACGCTCTACGGCGTCCCCTCCAACGGCAATGTCGGAACGAATCTCTTCACCGTCAGCGTGAGCGATGGCATCGCAGCGCCGGTCGAGGCCACCCTCAGCATCACGGTCACCAATGCGAACGACGCGCCGGTTTGGTCAGGCAATCCGCTCAACTCGCCGGACGCCACGGAGGATGCCGCCTACAGCATCAATCTCGCCACCGAAGCTGTCGACATGGATCCAGACGCATCCCTGACCTTCGCCAAAGTCAGCGGCCCTGCATGGTTGTCGGTGGCCCCCGATGGCACCGCCTCCGGCGTTCCCGGCGACAACGACGTCGGACCTAACAGTTTTATCGTCGGCGTCAGCGACGGCATCGCCGCGCCCGTCGAAACCACGCTCAACCTCGCCGTCATCAATACCAATGACGCGCCCGTCTTCACCGCCAATCCATTCAACGCGGCCGACGCCATCGAAGACGCGGCATATACCGCCAGCATCGCCGGCAGCGCCACCGATGCGGATGCCGGAACCACACTCACCTATGCCAAAGTCAGCGGACCCGCATGGCTCAGCGTCTCATCCGGCGGCGCGCTCAGCGGCACACCGGACAACAGCGATGTCGGCGCCAACAGTTTCACCGTCAGCGTGACCGACGGAATCGCTCCTGCGATGAACGCAACCTTGAACATCACGGTGACCAACACCAACGACGCGCCGGTTTGGACAGTCAATCCGATCGAGGGATCGGAAGCGACCGTACAAACCGCTTACAGCGGAACATTGTCAGGCTTGGCAACCGATGCGGATACGGGCGCATCCCTGAGCTATGTGAAATCCGGCGGCCCTGCCTGGCTTGTCGTGGCCTCGGACGGCACGCTTTCCGGCACACCATCCACTGTAGATGAGGGAGCCAACAGCTTCACTGTGAGCGTGAGCGACGGCACGGCCGCGCCGGTCGAGGCCACGCTCAACATCCTTGTGAGCGGCTTCATCGCAACCGTCATCTACGAGCCCTTCGACATCTCTGCTGGCCCGCTGAAGGACCAAGCCGCCGGCACTTTCGGACTCAGCGGCAACTGGCAGCGCCACAGTGGCACCGATGCCAACCAGTGGATTGTTTCATCGCCGGGAATGGCTTACGGCCCATTGTCGGCCGCAGGCAACCGGATCAAGAACGGCACCACAGGAGGCAGCAGGGCCAATCACGCACTGACCGGCTCCTCGCTGGTGGACGCGGGACTACTGGCGGATGGCTCCACACTCTGGTTCAGCGTTCTCGTCCAGCCGGTCACTTCGGCCAACTCCACCTCCGGACTCGCCCTGGCGAGTGGAAACATCACCAACTATGACACTGCCGGAATCAACGCGGTCGGCATCAATGTCCAGAACGGCTCCGACCTGGAGTACTGCGCTTGGAAAACCGGAACCACCGGCACCTATCTCCGTGCCAACGCCCAAGCCAATCTGCATGACATCGGTGGTGCCGGCCAAGGATATCGGCCGAACCTCGTCGTCGGCAAGGTGGTTTGGGGAACCGCTGGCGGAAACGATACCTTCGAAATCTTCATGCCGGATTCCAATCTCAGCCTCGGCGGGCGAAAGGGATCCGTCCAATCCATCAACATCGATCAGAGCACGTTCAACCGGATCGTCGCCTATAACAACGCCGGCGGGATCGAAGTTGACGAAATCCGCGTCGGCCCCAGCTACTATTCGGTCATCGGCCAACCGGATCTGCCCAACAGTCCGCCGGCGTGGACGGCCAATCCCGTCAATGGCTCGAACGCCACCGAAGACGCGCCATACAGCGGCACGCTTGCAGGCGGTGCCAGCGACCCGGACGCCGGAACCATCTTGAATTTCGCCAAGGTAAGCGGCCCTGCCTGGCTCAGCGTCGCGAACAACGGCGCGCTCTCCGGAACGCCGTCCAACACCGATGTGGGCGTCAACAGTTTCACGGTGAACGTGAGCGACGGCCTGGGCGCTCCGGTGGAGGCGACCCTCAACATCGCGGTCATTAACGCCAACGACGCTCCGACATGGGCCGGCAATCCCATCACGGGAGCGGATGCCACGGAAGATGGGGCATACGGCGGAAACATCGCTGCCAGTGCCTCGGATGTGGATTCCGGCGCAAACCTGACCTTTGCCAAAGTGGGCGGCCCCGCCTGGTTGAACGTCGCGTCCGACGGCACGCTGGGCGGCACGCCCACCAACAGCGATGTGGGCGTGAACAGTTTCACGGTGAGCGTGGGCGATGGTATCGCAGCGCCGGTGACAACAACCCTGGACATCACCGTCATCAACACCAACGACGCGCCGGTGTTTGCCGTGAATCCAATCTCCGGCCCGGATGCCACCGAGGATGCGGCATTCAGCGGAAGCGTCAATGGCAGCGCCAATGACGTGGATGCCGGCGCTTCCCTGACCTATGCCAAAGTGAGCGGCCCGGCATGGCTGGATGTTGGTGCCGATGGAACGCTCTCCGGCACGCCTGCCAACGGCGATGTGGGTATCAACGTCTTCACTGTGAGCGTGAACGATGGCATCGCCGCCGCAATCGAAGCGACACTCAACATCACCGTCATCAACACCAACGACGCGCCGACCTGGACGACCAATCCGGTCACCGGAGCGGACGCCACCGAGGACGGCGTGTACAGCGGAAATCTCGCCGGCAGCGCAATTGACATGGATGCCGGATCAAACCTGACCTTCGCCAAAGTGAGCGGACCCGCATGGTTGAGCGTCGCGTCAAACGGCACACTCTCCGGAACACCAGCCAACAGCGACGTCGGGGCAAACAGTTTTACAGTGAGCTTGAGCGATGGCATCGCCGCCGCAGTCGAAGCCACCCTGAACATCACCGTCATCAACTCTAACGATGCGCCCGTCTTCACCGTCGATCCGATCGTCGCCGCCGGGGCTACGGAAGGCGCTGCCTACACCGGCCAAACCATCGCGGGACAAGCCACCGATGCCGACACGGGCGACACCATCATTTATTCCAAAGTCAGTGGCCCGGCCTGGCTCAACGTGGCGGCCAACGGCACGCTTTCCGGCACCCCATCGTCGGGAAGCGCTGGAATCAACTCGTTCGTGGTCCGCGCCACCGACAGCACTTCGGCCACCGATGACGCCACCTTGCAAATCACCGTGGCCGGCTTGCCATTGCCATGGGTCGCCACCGACATCGGCACCGGCATGCTGGCGGGTTCCACGACACACAACGCGGGCACCTTCACCCAGACCGGATCGGGAGTCATTGGCGGCACGAGCGACAGACTGCAATACGCCTATCAGACACTCACCGGCGACGGTGAAATCATCGCCCGGATCAGCAACCTGCAAAACACCGGCACCTCGTCGCGGGTCGGGGTGATGATCCGCGACACCCTGGCACCCAACTCGAAAGAGATTTTCATGGGCATGACCAGCACCGGCGCCTACCGCTGGGTGCGCCGCACCACCACCGGCGGCTCGTCCACCAGCACCAACAGCAGCACCGGCACCGTGCCCAACACCTGGGTGCGCCTCGTCCGCAGCGGCGCCACCATCACCGCCTACAAGAGCTCGAACGGAACTTCGTGGACCAGCGTTGGCAGCACCACCAACACCACGTTTGCCTCCACCTGCTACATCGGCCTCGCCGTGGGCAGCGGCAGCAACACCACGCTCAACACCTCGCAGTTCGGCAATGTGAGCGTGACACCCTGATTTGCCGCCATGAATGACCGAACGGCGCACGGGTCCTTCAACATCCGGTGGACGGAACACCATGGGCGGGAATCAGTTCATTCGCCCCAGTGGGCCCGGACCAGTGCCGTGCCGATCGATCAAGACCGCACCGGACCGATGGTTCCGCCCGGCACGAACTTCGCCTTGAACTGGCGCCTGCTCCGGTCCTCCCGACCGCAGGCAACGTTGTTGGTCCAGTCGACCACTCGTCGCACCATCGGATCAGGAGACCAGTGAATATGGGATATCGACGGTTTGAACCAGGTGAATCCGGGGTCTGAATCCAGACAAATCATCGATACATCCCGCGGTGCCACGATCCCCTGCTGCGCAAGATGGTGTTGGGCCGCGAAGAACAAGGGCACCTCATCGATGAAAAGCGCGGTGGGAGGAGTGTGCCTGAATAATGAATCCAGACAGTGGTGGAATCCCGCAGCATCGTTCTTCCAGTCGGGAAGGTTGTAAGGACCTGGCTCAACGCCCAGCTTCCTCAGGATGTCCAGAAACGTCTGTTCGAGTGCACCTGGCTTTGGTTTCCTCCGATCCTCGCGCACCAACATCACGATGCGCCGGTGTCCGAGTTCAACCAAACGCCCTACGGCAATGCTGCACGCCTCGGATTTCTCGGGTCCCGTGTTGGGCAGGGCCACCTGCCTCCTTCGTCCGAAAAACGCGAAGGCCGGGAACTGCTGTTCCGAGAACCATTCGAGGATTTCCCGCGTCCCGCTCTTGATGATCCAGGCATCCGTTCGGGTCTTGCCGACGAAGTTGGCCACCCGTTTCACATCCATTCCGAGATCCCGCAATGTCCTGGAGGCAAACTCGGCGGCATGTCCGGACTCCTGGATCGCGTGCAGCAGTTCAACCATGTAGTGGCTCTTTCGGTCGGCATCCTCGTAGAGCAGGATGGTGACCCGTTGTGACGGTGGTTTGAAGCTGTTCGGCAAAGTGATGCGCCTCGCACGCCCTCGTCCCCCCGATTCCAGCAGGCCCTGCTTTTCCAGCAGGTGCAGCGCGGCATGGATCGTATTGCGGTTGACGCCGAGATGGGCCTCCAAAGCGAGGATTCCGGGCATGGCGCCGCTCCACCTGCCACCGAGCAGCTCCGATTTCAAGTAGCCGGCCACTTGTTCCGCCCGGGACGACAACTGCAGCGTCATGATGCCATTCACCTTTTGTTTTTTAGGATAGCTGTCCAGCAGAAAAGGATGGATGCATCCCCACCGAAAATGGCAGCAATCCTTATGGTGTGGGCGAGCTGATTTGGATCGTTCATCCGAATCCATCGCAAGGCAGCCTTCCTCAAAACCCATTGTCTCAAAACCCCATGAATCATTCGCATCATTGCATGCCTATGCCCGGAGTGCCACAACGCATGATTGTCCCGGCTAGGATCCGTTCCATCTTGATGGCGGCCACGCTCTGCGTATCCGGCCAACTGAATGCCGCAGCTCCCGATCTGACGGCTGGTGGAATCCCGAACGACAATGAACAGTGGAACCTCGGCCCCACAGGCATGGCGGGTTGGTGCTACCGGGAGGGTGTCAGAACCACCAATGCACGGCAGTTTCTGGTTAAAACTGTGGAAGCCGGATCGCCTGCAGCCGGCATCATGGCCGTGAATGACGTGATCCTCGGCGCGAGCGGCACGGGAGCAACCCCGGTGAACTTCACCCAGGACGCCCGGGTTGCCTTCGCCCAGGCCATCACCGATGCCGAGGAGAGATCCCCGGCCACACTCAAGATCCTGCGCTGGCGCGCGGGAGTGACCTCCGTGGTTTCACTCACTCTCGAGACCTTGGGCGCATACAGCTCAACCGCGCCTTACAGCTGCCCCAAATCAGCAGCCATTCTCGAAAAGGGTCTTCAAAACATGATGAATACCGGTGCCACCGACGGCAACTGGCGGTTCTCCGGGTTGACACTCATGGCGGGCAACGACCCGTCCAATCCGAACAACGCCGCCCGCCAGGCCAAGGCCGCCTATGAGATTCGCCAACTCATCCTGCCCGCGGCGACCATCGCCAGATACATGACCCCATTGTCGATGGGTAAGGACGACAAGCCATGGCACGTGGGCCCCAAACTGATCGCACTTTCCGAATACTATCTCAAAACCGGCGATCCCGATCCCAACGTCATGGCGTCCATCCGCGCCTATGCCCACTGCATTGCCAACGGCCAGAGCATGTTTGGCACCTGCGGCCACTATTTCTCGAACCCGGGCTTGCGCAATCCCCCGGTCAACGGTCCCTACAACGTGGGCTATGGTCCGGTGAACAACGCGGCGCTGCCCTGCTACATCGGCTTGATCCTCGCCAACAAGTGCGGTTTGACCGACCCTGAAATTCTCGCCGGCATCGAGCGGGCCGGCACCTTCTACGCCCAGTATACGCACCTCGGCTGCGCGGGCTACGGCGAGCATCTCCCCTATGAAGGACACGACACCAACGGCAAGGCCGGCTTGCAGGCCCTCGCATTCCAACTGGAGGGCGACCGTCTTGAATCGACCCGATACTATGCCCGCGCCAGCACCGCCGCCGCCATCGCCGAGCGCGATATCGGTCACACCGGTTCCTTCTTCGCCTACCTTTACGCTCCTCTCGGTGCCAACGTCGGCGGACCGGATGCCATCGCCTACTACTTCCGTGAAACCAGGTGGATGTACGAGCTCGCCCGCAAGTGGGATGGCGGGTTCGTTTATAACAGTTTCTCAGGCGGCGGAGTCGAGGAGGGGAACCTCTCCGGACCGGCGGGTTGCCTGATGGCCACACCCATGCTGCTGACCTATGCCCTGCCACTGCGGCAGACCTACCTGACCGGCAAGGACCAAAACACCGCGAACTGGATCACGCCCGCGGAGATGCCTGAAGTGCAGGCCGCCTCGGCCCACATCTACGATGCCCCTTCCCGCACCACCACGGAGCTGTTGTCGGACATCTCCAACTGGTCTCCCAAGGTGCGCCGCTATGCCGCCCGGGAACTCAAGCTGCGCACCGCGGACAAGACCACGATCCTGAACTTCGCGCATGCCGCAGCCGCCAACGAATCGGGCACCATCTATTCGCGCGCCGGTGCCTGTGCCACCATGGGCGAGATTGGCGACTCAAGCTCGGTTCCGGTGCTCCTGCCTCTCGTCACGCATCCGAATTACGTCGTTCGCTTCTCGGCCTCGCTCGCCATCCGTGCGATGCCCGCGGCCGCGAACCAGCCTCATGTGAACGCGATCATGCAGGCGTGCATCACCAACCAGAAGCCTTTGCTTCCACTTGACCCCCAGGATCCGATGCAGACGGTCAACGGAAACCTCTGTTCCGCCCTGTTCGCTCCCCACGAGGCGTTCTACACCCTCAGCCTGGTGGGAATTGATAGAAATCTGCTGTACGGCGCCATCCGTGCCTGCGCTGCCAACCCACAGGCAGATGTGCGAAACGGATTGAGCACCATCTACCCCAAACTCACTCAAACGGACATCGAGCAGGTTGGGGATGCGTTGGTGAACATCGCCTATGAGAACGCGCCGGCGGGCATGGGCCTCACAGGCGCCCGTCAGCCCGCCATTTCATTTCTTGAGTCGAACGACAGGGCGGAAGGCGTGCCACTGGCTATCCGTTTCGCCGAGGATCTCGGATATGAGAGCGGTGGCATCGTGGATCCTCTCAACGCCCTCGCAGACTATGCGGGCTCGAGCAACACGGTCACGCCCGACCCCAATGTGGAACACTTCTGCAACGTCCTGATCAGCAGCGGGGCGAAATACGGCATCCCCGAGGCGCAAGCCGTGCTTGATGCCATTGCCGCGGATACCAATCCCGAGGTTCTCAAACCTTTCAAGAGCATCGACTGGGTGATCCCGGATGATCCTACCTTCAACCTGCCGAAGAATTGGACGACCCTGCGGGCCTTCTCGCGCAACTATTCCAACACCAACTCGGTGTTCACCTGGCGCAAGTTGCGCGGCGCAGGCTCGGTGAGTTTCTCCCCCAACGGTACAAGTTCCGCCAAGAACACGACGGTGGTCTTCGACGGACCTCCCGGACAATACTTGTTCGAAGTGAAGATGTCCGACTCGCACGGGCTGACCGAAGTCTCCAAAACAGTGTCCGTCACAGTCCGAGACTCGGGTGGAAATCTCCCTGCCAACTCTCCGCCGACGGCAAACGGCCAGTCCATCGCTGCCGCGCCTGGCACGCCCACCCAGATCATCCTGACAGGGGCAGACCCGGAAGGCTACACACTCCACTACACGGTGACGAGCGGCCCGACAAAGGGCACTCTCTCCGGCACCGCTCCCCATCTGGTTTACACACCAGCCGCCAATGCAACGGGCTCTGACAGCATCGCCTTCAAAGTGGAGGACAGCGAAGGCCAGTTCGCCATCGCCACGGTGGACATCACCATTGGCGCGGCGGGACCGATCGGTCTCGCAATCTACGAGCCGTTCAACTACGCGGTCGGCAATCTCCACGGCAAATCGGGCGCTTCGGAAATCGGCCTCACCGGATCCTGGAGCACGGGTTCGCAGATCACCACCGAGTCTCCTTCTCTCACCTTCGGCACCCTGCCCAGCAATGGCAATAGGGTGAAGAGCGTCGGCATGAATAGCCCAGGTGGATCGCGTCCCATCAGCTCGGCGTCACTTGCGGGCCGTGGCTTGTTGGACAACGGGGCGACCCTTTGGTTTAGCGTCGTGATGGGCGGCTATGGCGGCTGGGATGCCAGCGGCAATTTGATCGACCTCGCTTTGGCCAATAACAGTTACAGTGGTGCCAATATTCCCAACGACGGCAGCGTGCCAGGATCGGGCCTCGGTGTCAGACTCAAGAACAAGGGTGTGTATGCGGCCCAATACTTCGATGCCTCCGTGGGTGCTCCTCTTACCGGCGAATACGACAACACCGTCAACGGTGGCATTGTGAATGACAACCAACGTTTGGTGGTCGGCAAGATCACTTGGGGTGCCACGAGCGACACGATTGAGATCTACCTGCCGTATTCAAACATGGTTCTTCCCGCCCCCTCCTCGGTGCTGACGGCAAATGTCGATCAATCCAGTTTCGACACCCTCGCCTTCTCTCGTGGCTCCAACGTGCTGCTGGATGAAATCCGCTTTGGTGCCTCACTTCAGTCCGTGCTTCAGGGAACGGTTGCGATGGGTCCGGATGTTTCCGCGCCCACTCCCAACCCAATGACCTTCGCGGTGGCCCCGGCTCCAGCCAGTCCGTCATCCATCACCATGACGGCGACTCCCGCATTTGATGGCATGGGAGTGGAGTATCAATTCACCTGCACCGCCGGTGGCGGCAACTCCAGCGGCTGGCAGTCGAGCAATGTCTACACCGACAGCGGCCTCACTCCGGGCGTGACCTACTCCTATGCCGTCAACGCTCGCGACAGGCACCCCGCCCTCAACGAAACCGCCGCTTCCACAGCGGCATCGGCCGTCATCCCTCCGCTTGGCACGGTTCCAAGCGTGGAGGGACTGCCCGAGTCACTGGCCCAGTTCCTCATCAGCAACGCGTCGCTTTCCGTGGGCACCGTGACCCAGTCGGCCAGCTACAGCATGACGGTTCCCGCCGGATGCGTCCTGAGTCAGTCGCCATCCGAAGGCACATCAGCAGCCTACGGCTCGGCGGTGAATCTCGTGATTTCCATCGGCCAGGATCCGGTGCTCCCGGTTCTAACATCCGCTAACATCGTGGATAACAGGGGCGGAGAGACGGTCGAATTGGGAACCCCGGTCACCTACACGCTCACGTTCAACAAAGACATCGATGGCACCACTCTCAATACCGGCGACTTCATCAACGCCGGGGACGCTCCGGTCTCGATTGATGCCTTCAGTGAAGTCTCTCCCGGGGTGGTGACCGTCACGGTCACTCCGAACGGGACCGTGCCCGGTCACCTTCGCTTCGCCATTGCTGCCGGTACCGAGATCAAGGACACGCTGGGCAATGACCTGAACACCGCCGTGTCCATTCTCGATGATACGGTGATCTCTGTCATACCGATCCAACCGAAAACACAGCTTTTCACGGGCAACAGCAGCGGCAGCACGGACAACTGGAACAACGTGCTGAATTGGAATACAAACTCCGGCCCTATCCCCACCGGCACCGACAATGTCGTGATACCCGCGGGAAAACAGGTTTCCTCGAATTCGTCCGCCACCACCATTTACTCGGGCAATCTCTCCATCGGCGGCGGCGCGATTCTTCAGGCAGGCTATAGCCTCGTCGACGTCAACGTATTCAATTGCCTCGGCACCCCGGGCAGCACCACCATCTCTATGGGCGATGGCTCGCAGATGCTTTTTCGGGGCAATTTCAGTCCTGTCATGCCAGCCATCAACTTGCAGGGAAATGCCGAGATCACCATGGGAGCCTCGACATCGGCGGGCACCGACCCTGTCTTCAACCATCCGATCACCGGCCCCTACACGCTTACCTTCAGTGGAAAGAGTGATGCCATCGCCAATCTCAATAGAGCCAACAACTTCGAGCAGTTGCGATGTTCAACGCAATACGGCAGCCTTTTCACCGTCAATGCCAACACCGCCGGATCACTTGGCGGCAACGTGACGGTGACGGCCGATTACAACACGGGTGGAAAGGGAGCGAACCTGGTCTTCAACGCGGCCAATGCCATGTCCGACACCGCGACGCTCACCCTCTATGGCAACACCGGCAGCCTTGTGACCCTCAATCACAACGACACCATCGGCGGGCTGAAGCTCAATGGCGTGAAACAACTGCCGGGAACCTACAACAGCGGCAACTCGTCTTGGATCTCGGGCACCGGCACGCTCACCGTCAACGGGGCGACCATGGCCTACTGGAATCCAACCGGTGGGCCTTCCGGAACATGGGATGATTCGGACATCTGGAACACCCAGGCCAACCTCGCCGGCAGCAACAATCCATGGCTTCCCGGGCAAATCGCATCGTTCAACTCAGCTGGAACCTACAACGTCACACTCGACGGCATGAGGGAGATCGGCGGCTTGGTGGTGTCCAACGGATCCGTTTCGCTAGCGAGTGGCGAATTGAGCCTGAGTGCGGATGCTCCTGTTAATGTCGGCTCCGGTGCGTCGCTAACTATCGACGCTCTGGTTTCCCAGAACTACGCCGGGCTCGGAGTTCATAAGTCCGGTGCTGGCACCTTGGCACTTTCCAATGAGAATACGTTCACCGGCCCCGTTCTCATCGGCGGGGGCGTCCTGTCGATCGAGACGATTGCCAACGCCGGCGCACCGAGCGCGCTTGGACAATACCCGGATGCGGGCGTCGGCGGGCTGTATCTTGCGGGCGGCACGTTGCGTTACACCGACGGCAGCAACTCCGTGAACCGCGGCTTCACCTTCACCGGCAACAGCGCCATCGAGATCAGCAATGCCGGCACCGTTCTCAACCTCGGCGACGTGGAAACCGCAGGCCCCGGCACCCTCACGGTCTCAGGTGGCGCGGGCAGCGCTCTCGGACTGGGCAACATCAAGATCGTTCAGGGTAACAACATCACCCTCAGCCCCACCAACATCGCCATGAGCGTGGCCTCGGTGGAGGGCTACAGCGCCTATCCGATCGCCGCCACCGTCACCCTCGGAGGAAGCAGCACGGGCAACGTGGTGACCGGCAGCGTCTATGCGAGCGTCTATCCCGGCAGTGCCTACCAGCAGGGAACCGCCGTCGTGAAGAATGGCAGTGGCTCGTGGACGATCGCCGGAGCAATGACCGCCAGTCCCGTGGCGAACTACAACGTCACCGTCAACGCCGGCACGCTCACCCTGTCGGGAAACAACACCTTCACCGGCTCCATTGCCGTTAACAACGGCGGCAAACTGATATTCGACTACGGGACCAACGACACCAGCAAGACCGCAGGAACGATGTTCTTCACCGGCGGCACCTTGGAACTCAAGGGAGGCTCGCACATTGAAGTCGTGGGCAGCACCACCTTGAACGCAGGCCCCACAGGCTTCATCACACGCAATGGCGGCACGGCCAAGCTGCGCATGAACGCCATCACACGCAACGCGGGCAGTTCGATCTCCTTCCTCGATGGCACCGTGGCCGACACCGACCGTGTCAACACCAACGGCATCCTCGGTGGCTACGCGACCATCGGCTCGGACTGGGCGGTCAACAGCACCAATGGAACGGATGCTCCGGTGGCCCCGCTCACAAGCTATGATACCTGGACGAGCACGGGAGGTTCTTCCACCGCGAACTATCTGCTCAACGGTTCAAGCACGCTGAACGGCGCACTCGCCGCAAACTCCCTGAAAATCTCCAACACCGACGTCAACCAGACATTGAGTCTCGGTTCCAACAACCTGACCGTCACCTCCACTGCAGCAAGCACTCTCGGCGGCGTCCTCTACGCCGCGGGTGCCAACAACAAATACACCATCAACGGCACCGGCGCTCTCCTTGCCTCCAGCACCACGGGAGAACTCATCATTCACACGGCTGCCGGGGCATTGACGGTCAACACGCCTGTCGTCACCTCCGGCGCCACGGCCGGCTTGCTCACCAAGACGGGCAGCGGCAGCCTGATCCTCGGCGGCAGCAACGTCTATACGGGCACCACCCGTGTCGCCGGCGGCAAGCTGTTCGTCAATGGCAGCCTCTCCAATCAGAATGCAACGTTGACGGTCGATGCCGGCGCCACTCTCGGCGGTTCGGGTACCGTCGGTCGCAACGTCACCATCGCCGACGGCGGCAAGCTGGAGTTCAATCTCAGCACGCCCGCCGCCAGCCATGTTCCGCTCACACGCAGCACAAGCCGCACATTCGCATTCTCCGGATCTTCCGTTCTCACCATCACCGCAGGTGCCAATGCGGCTCCCGGTCTCTACACGCTCATCACAGGGGGCAACAACATCACCGGTTCTGCTCCCGCCATGGTCATTCTTCCACCCGGCTGGACGGCGGATCCGCCGGTGATCTCCACCAATCAACTGCGCATCAACATTACCAATGTTGTCGCACCTCCGGCCAATGCGGCACCGACCTGGGTCAATAATCCGATTGTCGAACCGAATGCCTCCGAAGATGCCGCCTACAATGGCACCCTCGCCGATGATGCGACGGACTCGAACAATGATG
>Ga0315904_10006041_pt1 | contig 16651 bp, 13 predicted proteins | sample LakEriMetagenome_6_FD_203529 | JGI IMG/M metagenome (GOLD analysis project Ga0315904, IMG submission 203529) | Freshwater fungal communities from buoy surface, Lake Erie, Ohio, United States - Buoy 12 MA120 | ecosystem: Environmental > Aquatic > Freshwater > Lake | place: USA: Lake Erie, Ohio...
GGTGACCAGCGCCCATGCGGCGGCGGCGAGCGCGGTGACACGGAGCGGCGGCACGATGCGCGTCCATGCGCGGGGTTTGCCGCGCGGTCCGAAGGCGAGCGCGCCGATGCGGGCGACACGCCGCGCGTGCAACCACTCGCCAAGGGCGGCCAGTCCCGCGGCGGCGGCGGCGGACCAGAGTGCGAGTTGGTGGATTTCCTCGGCGTTCATCATTTCACCAGGGGTTGTAGCGCAGGCCTAACAGCGAAAGCCCGTAGAGCAGGGCGGTGCCAAGCCCTGCGAGCGAAAGCGGTGTGAAATCGTCCACCCAATCGGCGGTGAGCTGCTTGAAGCGCGCCTTCTGCATGCGGTCGATCTCGCGGAACACATTGTCGAGTGCGGATGGATCGTCCGCGGTGAAAACCTTGCCCGCGGTGCCGGCCGCGATGGTTTCCAGGCCGCCGCCGCCCATGCCGTCATCACTACCGATGACGATGGAGAACACGCGGATTTCATTCTCGGCGAGCTGCTGGGCCACCTCGCGGTCGCCGCCGTTGCCGAAGTCGGCGCTGCCGCCATCGCTGATGAGGATCACCGCGCGGTCACCCTCTTCGGTACGGAGCAGTTGGTCGCGGCAGCCGCGCAGCGCGTTGGCGATGAGGGTTCCTCCCATCCATGGCGGCATGTTGCCGGGACGGACGTATTCGGTGGCGCTGACGATGGCGGAAAGTTCCTTGGTGGGCGGCACCCAGTGGATGTATTCGGAACCGAAGATCGTGAGCCCGAAGGCATCGCCCTTGCGATGGGTGCAGAACCGCCGCGCGGCCTTCACGGCGGCCTCGAAGCGGCTGCCCTCGGAGCCGAAGGGCACGCTCATCGAGCCCGAGACATCCAGGCAGAGGATGATGTTGTTCAACACGCGCTCGTCCTGCGGCGGCGCGGGCTTGCGCGGACCCGCGAGCATCAGCACGGCAATGGTCAGCAGCGCGGCGGGCAGGGTTCCGGCGAGGTTTGTTAGAAACCGCAGCGCTCGCCCTTCCTTCTGGCTGCCGTGATCAAGCGGCAGCACCACCGGATGGCCGCGGCGCACCCATTGCCAGAAACCCCACACCACCGGCAGGGCGAGCAGCCAGAGGAACTGTGGATGATGAAAACTCATGCGCCCGCCTCCTCCGGTTTCAGATTGTCGTTTTGCCGGTAAGGCTCCAGCAGCGAGCGGATTTCGTCCCGCGAAACCCCGCCCGGGCGGTGCAGCCAGCGTTCCATGGCCCGCAGCAAGGCCCCCGCCTCGGGATGGCGCTTGAGCGCGGCGAGCGCCTCGGCCATGCGCGAGTCCGGCAGCGCGAGCTTCTCGCGCCAGTATCCGGTCATCAGCCGCTCCAGCTCGGCCTGCCCACTCACTGTTAGATTTCCCGCCGCCGCCGCTTCGACCAGTGGCCGCATCCTTTCGGCATAGCCGGGCGGCGGCGCTACGACGGTTTCCTCCGCCACCGTCTTTCTCTTTCGTCCGAACCACCAGAACGCGAGCAAGCCAAGCACCCACACCACGCCCAGCGCCCATAGCAGCATGCGGTATCCGCCGATCCATGGGAACGCTTCGGGCACGTAGGCGGTCAGCGATCCGTCATGGCCCGCGGGCAGCACCGAACGCACGGTGACCACCGCCTCGCCCACGCCGGTCGCGGGATCACCGTCGGGTTCCATCAGATACTCCGCCAGCCTGTGCGGGCCGGGTTCGAAGCCGATGTAGTGAAACTGATAGATGAAACGTCCGCCGTCCGCCGGTTTCACCGAATCGATCCGCAGGATGAGCGGCGTGCGGTCGTCGAGTGGTTTCGGCCGGTAGTCGCCGCGGTCGAGCATGATCTCGGCGCCGCCCTCGATTCCGATCTCGCGCACGGGCTCGGCCGGCGCCGCGTGGGCAAGCGCGACTGCTGTTAGAAACCCGACCATGTACCGGAGCGCGTTCATCATCCGCGGCGTGCGCTTTTGCGGTTTCTGAGGAAATGCCGGAGCCTTGGCAGCACGGGTTCGTCGGTTCCGAGTTTCAGATAGTCCACGCCGGCGCGGGCCAGCGCGTGGATCTCATCGGGGTTGAGGAAACGCGTGCGGCCGTGGGCGGTGAACGCCGTGCCGGTCTCCGCCTCCACGCCGCGGATCACACCCGCGCGCAGCCCGCCTCGCTCGGCGGGGTCCTCGAGGTGGATCACCGCGCAATCGTGGTCCTGTGCCATGAGTTTCAATGCCGGCACCGCGTCCGGATCGTGAAGGTCGCTGATGACAACGAACAGGCAGCGTTGTTCGACGCGCGGGATGAGCTCACGCACCTTCTGCCCGAGCGAAGTGCCTTCGGAAAACCGGACGCGGCGCAGTTGGTGCAACCATTGCAGGATGGACCCGCGTGAGAGCGATGGCGTGTGGTGCAGGTCGCGACCGCCCACGCCCATCACGCCCACCGGGTTCATGTGTTCCACCGCCGCGAGAGCGATGCCGCCGGCGAGACGCACGGCCCAGGCGTATTTGCTCACCGGCCGCGAGCTGACGCACATCGAGGCGGAGGTATCCACCAACAGGTACACCGGCATCTGCTTCGGCGCCTCGTATTCCTTCACATGGAAGCGCCCGGTGCGGCCGGTGATGCGCCAGTCGATGAACTTCACCGGATCGCCATGCTGATAGAGCCGCGATTGCACGTATTCGATGCCCGCGCCGAGGAACGGCGAGCTTTCCTGGCCGTAGGTGAGCGCGTTGGCGAGCCGCCGCACGGCGATCTCGAATTGCCGCGCGTCCAACGGGTCCTGGGGGAGCGTGCCTTCGTCGCGCATCGGACAGGTTCTAACCGAGTTGATGGAGCATTTCCTGAAGCACCTGCTCCGGACGGCGGCCTTCGGCGAGCGCCTCGTAACTCAGGCGGATGCGGTGAAGCACCACGTCTTCGGCGAGTTCGAACAAATCCTCGGGTACCACATAATCGCGCTCCATCACGAAGGCGCGGGCTCTCGCGGCCTGGACGATGGAAAGCCCGGCACGCGGCGAGCAGCCCAGCTCGATCGCCGGATGATTGCGGGTGAGCCGGATGAACTCGACGCAGTGTTTCATGAAGACATCGCTCACATGCACCGACTGCACCGTTTCCATCGCGGCTACGAGATCCTCGACGCGGCACACCGGTTCGCCGCCGATCATGTCGAACGCCGTCTTCGGCATCGCTCCGCCCTCGACGCGCTTGAGCCCCATCTTCAACTGGCGCCGCAGCACTTCCTCCTCCTGCTCGGCGGACGGATAGTCGAGCCGGTGGCATAACATGAAGCGGTCGAGCTGGGCCTCTGGCAGCTCGAAGGTGCCCGCCTGCTCGATCGGGTTCTGCGTGGCGATGACCAGAAACGGGACGGGCAGCGGATAGGTCGCGTTACCGATGGTCACCTTGCGCTCCTGCATCGCTTCGAGCAGCGCGCTCTGCACTTTCGGCGCAGCGCGGTTGATTTCGTCGGCCAGAAGAAGATTGGTGAAAACCGGGCCCTGGTGCGTGCGGAATTTACCGGTCGCCTGATCGAGCAACTCGGAACCGATGATGTCCGAGGGCAGCATGTCGATGGTGAACTGCACGCGGCTGAACTTCAAATCCACCGCCTTGGCCACCGAGTTCACGAGCAGCGTTTTCGCGGTTCCCGGCACACCTAACAAAAGCAGGTGGCCGCCGGTGAGCAGCGCGATCATCATGCGTTCCACGACCACATCCTGGCCGACGACGACTTCGCCGACACGCTCGCGCACGGCATTCACGAAATGGGGTTTGCTCTGGCTCATGGCAGCGGGGCGGGGGTGGACGGAATCGGGGTAATGGAGTTGAAACGAATGACGACGGATTTCTTGTCTGAAAAATATCCGTTGCGGGCAACCCCTGAATGTGGGGACGGAGGGAATCCGGAATTGCAAAGAGCTGATTGGAATGGCACCTTTCCAACGTTTTTAGGATACGTTTTTTGATTTCAGCGCTGATTCCATCATGAAACCCAAACTTCAACCCGGCACGCCGCCGGACCAGCCGGATCCGCTCGCGGAAGCAAGGGAGCGAGCGAGACGCGCCGCGATGCACAAGGCGGCCAACCGCCGAACTGCCATTCGCGCCCTGATGATTGGAGGCTTTGGCATCGCCGCCGTGTTCGTTTGCCTTGAGGCATTGAAACCCGGTCCGAAGGCGCCCGACTCGGTTGAGGCCCGGCTGTTGCGCGAACAGGAGGCGGCAAAAGCCGTCGCCAAAGCCACTCCCGCGCCCGTTGCTCCGGAAACCGCCGCCGCCCCGAAAGACCCGTCCGTTCGCGTGCCGGACGCCACTCCGCCGGTTACTCCCGCGCCGGTTCCGGAACCCGCGGCCAAGTCCGCATCCGAGCTGATCGCCGCCGAGGCGGACTTGCTGCTCACCGGCCCGGACTCCCAGCGCGATCCCGCCATTCGGCGCGATGCCGATATTCTCACCCGCGCCGTCAACGGCAAGGCATGGGACGCCTATCGCGCCCTGCTCGCCCGTTCGATCTCCGCCGGCATGGCGAGGCTCCCGGCAGGGCAGGGCCTGAACCGCTTCGATCCGCTGTGGAATGAACCGGTTTTCTATCAGGCCTTCCTCCGCTGGCGCGTGCTCGGTTTTTTCCCGGAATCCCAGATCACCACCGTCGTCGAGGATGCCTACAGCGGCGCGATGTGGCTGTGGCTGCTGCGCGAAAACAAGGCGATGGAGGAACTGCTGCTCACCATCCATCCGAAGGACGATGCGGCGGCGGTGCTGAAGTTTCTAACCGATGCGTGGTCGGTCAACGAGGAGAGATATGCCAAGTATTTCCCGCTCGCCGTCGCCTGCGCGGTGGTGTTTGACGAACCGCTCGGCATTCCCCACCCGGTGGGTGAGGCGACGTATGGAGCCGAGCAGACCGTCCATCCGCTGAAACGCTATCTCTGGTATGTGGACAAGAACGAGAAGGGCAAACTCGCCGCGCCCGTCCATCACTCGACCGCGCGCGATCTCGTCTGGGTGGTCTGCGCGCCCGTCACCACCTCCGAACTCGAATGGGCCATCGACAAGCTGCACTACCGCCGCAAGAACTGGGGCGATGCCTATGGCAGCATCGAGTATCTCATGGAACGCGCCGTCGAAGGGCTCAATCCCTACGAGGAATATTCCTTCGCCGAGATCCTGAAGGAAGGCGGCATCTGTGGCGACCAGTCATACTTTTGTGTCAACACCGCGCGCGCCCAGGGCATTCCCGCGATGACCATCGCCGGGGAGACCGATTCCGGCGGACACGCCTGGGCCGGACTGAAGATATCGGATGACGAATGGACCACGGGCGTCGGCAGGATCGGCGGCGCGTCCAAAGGCACCGCCGGGAACCCGCAGATCGGCGGCTCGATCACCGAGCAGGAAATCCTGTTGTGGAACGACCGTTTCCACCAGAGCCCCGTCTCCACCCTCGCCGTGTGGCGGCATCTTTGGCTGGCCGATTATTTCTCCGCCGCAGGCAAGGACGAGGATCACGCCGCCACCGTCCGCCTCGCCAACCGCATCGGTCACACGTTTACCGAAACGTGGAAAGCCCTCTACGCGCTTCTGGAAACCGAAACCCAACTCACCGGCGACCCGCCCGCACCCGGCAACCTCGACGATTGGAAATCCTTCGCCAGCGACATGCGCCGCGAGTTCAAGGACAACCCGCGCATGGCCGAACTCGCCGCCAACGCCGAAAGCGAATACATCTTTCCCTACGGCAGCGATGGCGAAGCCAAACGCAGCCTGCTGCGCGAACGCCGCCGCATCGAACGCGACTCCGGCGAACAGAAGGACCTCATCGCCTCCTCGCTCAAACGGGAGGGCGACCTGATCGCCGGCCGCGGCGGGCCGGATGCGAAGAAAGACATCAGCCGCCTCTACGACCGCGCCCTGCGTGACTTCGGCGGCAGTGTCACCGCGTTCAAGATGATGGCGACCGATTATTTCAACTTCATGCGCGGCGATCCCGAACTCGCCCGCAAGGCCGCGCGCGACATCGAACTCGCCTTCAAACGCGTCATCGAAACCGGCACCAAGGACTGGTTCCGCGCCAACGCCGAATCCGACATCTACCGCATGATCTGCGGCTACTACCGCGAAACCGGCGATTCGGAGCGCGCCGACATGCTCGAAAAACGCATTGAAGTCCTGCTTCGCAGATCAAAACGCGGCGCGCTGTGAGGAGATCGGGCATGACAACGCGATGAAAAGCCATGCCGGTGGCCGCCGTCCGTTTCTCACACCTTCAGCGCCCCACGGAAGCCGCGGACGGCGTAGTAGGACTGGGCGCCGTTGTGATAGGTGAAGACGCGGCCGTAGCGGCGGTCGCCGAACAGGGCACCGCCGAGCTTGCGGATCCCGGGCGGGGTTTGCACCCAGCTTGAGGTCTTGCGGTCGAACTCGCCGAGCTGTTGGAGCGCGTGATACTGCGATTCTGTTAGAATCGTGACGCCCATGGCATCCGCCATGGCGATGGCGCTGTCCCTGGGCTTGTGTTCCTTGCGGGCGGCGAGGGCTTCCGGGTCGTAACAAAGCGCCGTGCGGCCCGCGGGGGTTTCGGCGGAACAATCGACGAAGAAAAGCCCGCCGTCCTTCGCGTCCAGCATCACCACATCGGGTTCGCCGCCGGTTTCCTCCATGAGTTGGAGTGCGCGGAGTTTGTCCGGCTGGTTGTCGAGTTGTTTCAACACGGCGTCCCAACGGATGGCTTCATGGCGATGGGGGTGCGCCTCGAAGCGGGCCTTCAACACGGAGAGAAGCGCCTCGCGCTGCGGTTTGGAAAGCCTGGCCATGGGGGTCACACCAGCCGCGACGGGTAGCGCTGGGCTTCGGGCAGATCGAGAAACGCGGCGGCGCGTTTCTCGTCGAGTGGCCCGGGTTTGAAGATGGGCGTGCAGGTTTGCGCGAGCGCCTTGAGCGAATCGACACCCGCCGCCGGGAGCGGGCGGTATTGGCGGGCGGCGGCCACCGTTTTGTCGAAGACATCGAAGTAGCTCGTCGGAAGAGTGGAAACCATGCCCGGCAGCGAGAGCACCCAGTCCATGGCGAGTTGGAACTCGGCGGGATCCTCCAGCGGGCGATACCACCACTGGTAGGTCTTTTTCTCTCCCTTGGGCCAGAGTCCGCGGGAAGTCGGCTTGATGGAGATGAGTGAAACGCCCTTGGCCACGGCGCGGTCCGCGACTTCGCGGCCGAAGCCGGTCTTGAACCACTCGACGAAGCTGATGGGAAACATGCAGGAGTCGAAATCAAAACCCTCCATCGCGGCGAGCGCGGCCTCGGTGGTGTGGGCGGAGAAACCGATGTGGCGGATTTTTCCCTCCTCCTTGGCCTTGAGGATCATTTCGAGCACGCCGCCGGGGCCGAGCGCCTGCTTGACCTCGTCCTCCTTCTGGAGGCAGTGGAGTTGATAGAGATCGAAGTGATCGGTGTTGAGGCGCTTGAGCGAGCGTTCGAGTTCGATGCGGCCTTCCTTGGCGTCGTCCTTCTGGGTCTTGCAGGCGAGGAAATACTTGTCGCGCGGCACGCCCTTGAGCGCCTCGCCGGCCTTGATCTCGCACTCGCCGTCCTTGCCGTAGGCGGGTGCGACGTCGAAGTAATCGACACCTTGGTCGATCGCCCTGCGGAGTTGCTCGGTGGCGGCCTGCTGGTCGCCGTTCTTCAAGGCGAGGCAGGGATAACCGACGACCGGCAGCGTGCGTCCGGTTTTGCCGAAGGGCCGGCGCGCGATCGGGCCCTTACCGGTGGCGACGATTTCGGCGGCTCCGGCGATGGCACCGGCACCGACGGTTCCGCCCATGCCTGCGAGGAAGGTTCTGCGTTTCATGGTCGGAGGATCATTCGGTTTCGGTTTCCACGCCGGCGGTGGTGTCCTCGGCGGGCAGGATTTCCTGGGTGAGGCGTTTCACGCCGTTTTCGGCGAGCTTGCTCTGCGGATGGATGCTGCGCGCCTTGAGATACCACGAGAGTGCGGAGCCGGTTTGCCGGGGCGTGCGGTCTTCGAACTGTTTCGCCTGATCGAGCGCCTTGGTGAAGTCCGCGACCTTGGGGGCTAACAGTTCCAGCTCGCGGCCGAGTTTCGGATCGTCGGGAAACTGTTCGCGCAGTTCGGCGAGTTGTTCCCACGCGGCGTAGTTTTGTCCGACCTTGGAAAACTCGGAGGCCTTGCCGAGGGCGGCTTCGATTTTGACGAGGTTGCCCATGATCTGCTTGAAGGCGTCCTCACGCGTGGCGTCGCCCTGGATGGCGGGGGCGATTTCATACTGGCGGCGGGCGATCTCGCGGAAGTTGCCTTCGGAGAGCAGGCGGTCGAAGTCGTTGCGGATGGTGACAAGTCCGCTGGCGCTGGTGATGAGCGCGCGGAATTCGGTGAGTTTCGGATTGGTGGGCCAGATCTCTGTGGCGGCCTTGATTTTCTCGGCGGCCTTGTCGCTTTCCTTGGCCAGGAGGTGGGCCTTGGCTTCCTCGATGGCGAGGTCTGAGGCGAGGGTGTAGGCGGCGATGGCGCTATCGACCTTGGAGGAAGGGAAGTCCTTGGCGGTCTGCTTCAGCTTGTCGGCGAGGTCCTTGGTCTTGGTGTAGTCGCGGGCTTGGAGCGTGCCGTAGAGTTCGTGGAGGTTGCGGACGTATTCGAGGACGCGGCGTTTCTTGTCCAAGGGCAGCGTGGCCACGGGAGCGAGGTATTCGCCGAGCGCGTATGCTTCCATCAGGCGTTGCGAGGCGGAGTGCAGTTCGTCACGTTCGAGCAGCATGTCGAATGCCTCGATGTATTTGGCCACCTCGCGGATGGCCTCGTTGGAAAGCGAGTCGAGGGAGGCGACGGTGGGACTCACGCCGACGGATTCGGAGAAGAGTTTTGATACATCCGAGTTCTTGTCCACACGCAGGGTGGCATCGCCGTCCTTCCAGATCTGGTTGTAGAAACGGGCGGCCATCAGCACGTGTTCGTAGCGGCGCTGGACGAACCACTGGATCATGCTCACCTGGTATTGCGCCTTGGTTTTGAGCGTCTGGGCTTCGGTGCGTGCGATGTTGGCTTTCTTGAGGGCCTCGATTTCAGCGATGCGCCGGAGGATGTCGGCGTAGTGAAGCGAGTTGTTACCGGTGCCGGGAGTCTGGGTGACGGCGGAGCGGCCGCCGCGATTGCCCTGGGCACCTTGGCCGCCCTGGCCGCCGCCGCCGGCGGTGCGGGTGGCTCCGAGGTCGGAGTCGCGCTCATGGCGCGCCTTCCAGTCGCCATCGGAAATGATGTCGCGCTTCTCCTTGTCCATCGTCTCGTTGAGCTTGGTGAGGCCGTTGACGTCCTGCTTGGCGAGCAGAGCCATGTAGATGGACTCGGCGAGCGACATGCAGAGGTTGGCGTCGCCGGGGTAGGAGGAGGCGGTGGGAAGCAGTTTGAAGCCGGAGTAAAGATTCGGCCCGCCCTGACGGAAGGGGGAAACGCTGGCGAGGATCTCGGCGATGGTGGCGCGGTAGGTTTCCGCGGCCTCTCCGCTCTCGGGCGGCTGGCTGAGGTATTTCTCGAAGCGGGCCTTGAGCAGGCGGTTGTCGCCGAGAGGGATGGCCACGCCGCCGACGGTGATGGTTTCCGCCGAGGGATCGAGCATCGGGATTTCGTTGCCGAGCAGTCCGGGCGAATCCTTTTTCTGCGGTGCGGCGGCGGTGTCCTGCGGCGGTGCTTGCTGGGCCGGTTGCTGCTGCTGCGCGGGCGGCGGCGTGTAAACCTGCGCCTGGGCGAGACCGGCAAGCAGCAGCGGGAGAAGGGTCCGGGATTTCATGGACGGGTGGGGATTGGGTTTCAAAGTCGGTTGATGCCGGTGGCCACGGCGATGCCGCCCTGGCGGAACTTCACGCGGAAGGAATACTTCTGCTTGGTGTCGATGTTGAGCTTGTTGAATTCGGCGGGGATTTCGATGCCGATGAATTCCTCACCGCCGGGCGTCTGCACCTTCACGCTGACGAGTTGGCCGCGGTCGGTGGTCCACTGGAGCTTCTCGTCGATCTGACCGTCCACGACGTATTCGTTGCCGCGCAGGCTGTTGCCGTTTTCGAGGAGTTCCTCGATGTCGAGGGGCGAGACATCACCGAAGGACGCGGCCTTTTTGCCGAGCAGGGATTTGCCGGCGAGGATGGCCACGACGATGGCGGCGGCGGCACCAATGATGATGCCGGGATTGAGACGGGAACTGGCGCGACGGGCCATGGTGGGTGGATGGTGAAAGGTCGGAAGAGACAGTGCGAAGGAAGTCAAAATGGCAGGGGACGCGGAAAAATCGAGGGTAAAGAACGCATTTTGGATTTGGGCGTTCGGTTTCCCCGGTCAGTCCCACTGGGGTCGGCACGCACCGGCCCAAGCGGCGATGAGCGCGACGCCGATGTGCGCGAAGAGCGCGTAGAGGCAGACGGTTTGGGCTGAGAGCCCGGTGTCCACGACGGATTTGACGGCGTCGTGGACCTGGGTTTGCAGGGCCTCGACCGAGCCGGACCACGCCCAGTAGGCGGAGATGAACGGGCGGGTGAAGGCCTCGATCTTCTCCGGCAGGGCGAGCACCGCGCCGGAAAGCGGGAGTTGGAAACCGACGAGGTAGATCGACAGTAGCGAGGCCTGCTCGGCGGTGCGCATCAGCGAGGAGATCGCGAGGCAGATGGTGGTCATCGCCGCGTTGACGAGCAGCAGGAAACCGGCGTGCTGGATGAAGTCGCCGCGGAACTGGCCGAAGAAGTTCACGAAGAAGGCCATCCACAGGGATTGCACGATGACCAGGCAGGCGAGGAACGCGACCTTGGACGCGAGGTAGGCCGATGGCCGGAGCCCGCCGAATTTCTCCTTCTCGTAAATCTGGCGCTCGCCGGCGATCTCGCGCGCGGAGTTGTTAGATCCCATCAGCGAGAGCAGCACCACCTGGAACATGATGATGCCGGACACGGCGGAGCCCACCTTGGCCTGATCGGCGCGGACGTTGGCCTCCTCCATTTTCTCGGCGAACATGTCGGTTTGCTTGGTGTCCGAAAATCGCCGGATCGGTTCGGACGCCTTTTCGCTGAACAGCGTGACCAGCACCGGAAAGCAGATCAGGATGGCGAGCTGGAGAAACACCTGGGCGCGATCGCGGAAGAAAATGCGCCATCGCCGCGAGAGCAGGATGGCGAACTGCGAGAAAAACCCCGGCATGCGCGGCGATTCGGGGCGCGCCTCCGCCGTGATGGCGGGCACGCTGGCGACGGCCGCGTCGTCCTCGGCGTCCTTTTGCCCGGCAGGCGGCTCGGGTTTCTCCCGTTTCGCGTCGGCGGGCACATGCAGCGCGCCGCTGGCGATGAGCTTGGCGCGGTGGCGGTCCAGCATTTTCCGATAGGAATCGCGGTGCTTCTGCCACGAGCTGTGCCAACGTTCGGACGCTTGGGTGGCGAGCCGTGGATAAACCTCCTCCGTGTCATTGACGGAGAAATAATGGGTCAGCTGCTCCGGCGGTCCGTGGTAGGCCACGCGGCCCTCGTGCAGGACGAGGATCGAATCATACAACTCCAGGTGGGAGAGCGAGTGGGTGACCGAGAGCACGATGCGGCCGTCCTTCCGCGACAGGTCGTGAAGCAGCCGCACGATTTCGCGCTCCGAACGCGGATCGAGGCCGGAGGTCACTTCATCGCAGAGCAGCAGCTTGGGATCGGAGACCAGTTCCATCGCCAGCCCGAGCCGGCGTTTCTGCCCGCCGGAGAGCACTTTCACCTGGCGGTCGCTGATGGCGCTCAGGCCGGTCTCCTCCAATACCCTGTCGATGCGGGCGTCGAGTTCGGCGGAGGTCCGGGATTTCACCCGCAGGCGGGTGGCGGCCTCGACGGACTCGTCCACCGTGAGCGGATCGTAGGCGATGGAAAACTGCGGCACGTAACCGATCTCGGACGGCTCGAAGTCGCCGTCTTCGGACAGGTTGCGGCTTTCCCAGAACAGCGCGCCGGACGATTCCGGATTCAGCCCGGCGATGGTCTTGAGCAGGGTGGTCTTGCCGCAGCCGGACGGGCCGACGATGGCCATGAAATGCCCCTTGGGCACGGCGAGCGATACCCGGTCAACGAGCGGGACTTCCTCGCCCTCTTTCCGGATGGTGAAACTGACTTCCTTGAGATCTAACACAGGCAGGGTGGTGGCTAGGCAACAAACGGGAACGATTCGCTCCGTCTATCGGCCTTGCGAAAAAGTTTCGCTCATTCCAGCGGCACGATGCGGATGGTGCCGCCCGCCGGGCGTTGCAGGCCCGCCGACAGGGTGGGGGCCATGTCCTCCTTGGCGGAGGTTTCCGCCGGCGCGCCCTCCAGCGCGTTGCGCAGCGCGCCCTCGACGAGTTGGCCGCAGTGGATCTTCATCGGTGGCAGCGCCCCGAGGTCGCCGGCCAGCTCGCTGGCGCTGAGATTCCCGGCTTCTTCCACGGTTTTTCCGCGCAGCAGTTCGGTGGCCATCGACGCCACGGCGATCGCCGTCTGGCAGCCGAAGGCCTGGAACGACGCGCGGTCGATCACCCGCTTGCCGTCCTTTTCGGAAAACTTCAGCCACATCCGCAGCATGTCGCCGCATTCGGGCGAACCGACGGTGCCCACCGCATCGGCGTCCGCCAATTCGCCTTGGTTCTTCGGGTTCGCGAGCGCGTCGCGCACTTTGGATTCGAAATCACTCATCGGTCGGAAATCCCGGACCTGTTTTCCGTCCGGACCGGCAAACTAGGGCCCCCGGGCCAGCGTTTCAAGCCCGGTGCTGCCGTTTGGTAGAAACCCGCGCCCGCCACCCGTATCGCTGGCATGTGGAAATCCGCCGTCACTCTCCTGGCCTGTGCCTCCAGCGCCCTCGCCGATTTCTCCACACTCCCGCACCCGCGCCTGTGGCTCACCAAGGCCGACGAGCCCGCCCTGCGGGAAAAAATCGCCCGGGATCCGCTGGCCGCCAAGCTCCACAAGACCATCCTCGCCGAGGCCGACCGCATCCTCAAGGAACCCACTTGCCGCTACGAGATTCCGGATGGCAGACGCCTGCTCGGTCAATCCCGCCTCGCGCTACACCACATTTCCCACTGCGCCTGGGCCTGGCGCTTCGCCGGACGCGAGGAGCATCGCCTGCGCGCCATCGCCGAACTCGAAGCCGCCTGCGCCCTCAAGGACTGGAACCCCTCGCACTTCCTCGATACCGCCGAAATGGCCACCGCCGTGGCCTGGGGCTACGACTGGCTCCACGCCACCCTCACCCCGGAGCAGCGGAAAACCTACGAGCGCGCCTTGATCGACAAAGCCCTCAAGCCCGCCCAAGCCGTCTATCGCAAAGGCGGCTGGTGGGCCAAACCCAGCAACAACTGGTCCCAGGTCTGCGGAGCCGGAATTTCCCTCGCCGCTCTCGCCATCGCCGGCCGCGATGAGGGGCTTTCCGCCGAACTTTTCCCCCAGGGACTCCGCCTCGTCGAGACATGTGCCAAATTTTACCAACCGGATGGTATGTATCCGGAGGGTCCAGGCTATTGGCATTACGGGACCAACTACCACGTCCTCATGCTCGCCGCTTGCAAACCGATCGGTATGAAATTTCATGATGATCCGATTCTGCGCAAGGCCGGAGCCGCCGTGATGCATCTCACCAGCCCCAACCGCCTGACCTACAACTTCGCCGACGGCGGGGCAGGCCGGGAAACCCCATCCCCGGCGCAGGCGTGGATCGCCTCGCACTATCGGGATGCGGTTCAGGCGCGGCATGTCCGGGATCTTCTCAATCGGGCGCTCGGCGGAGCCGACGGCCGATTCCGGTCCGACCGCTACGGCCCGCTCGCCGTCTGGTGGCTACCGGCCGATCCGGGAGAACTCTCGCGGCCCTGCGCGGCGGTGTTTGCGGGTGAGCAGGCGGTGGCGCTGTTCCGCACCGGCTGGGAGCCGACCGCCGCCTGGTTGGCGATCAAGGGTGGCACGCCCGCCGCCAGCCACGGGCACATGGATGTGGGGTCCTTCGTATTCGACGCCCATGGCGAGCGCTGGTTCCACGAACTCGGGGCGGAAAACTACAACCTGCCCGGCTATTTCGGCGGCAATCGCTGGGAATACTACCGCCTTCAGAACCGCTCGCACAACACCCTGGAGATCGCCGGACACCTTCAGAACCCCAGGTCCGTTCCCTGTCCGCTCAAGTCCTCCTCCACCTCCGGAGCCGCGTTTTCCGCCGCCTTCGATCTGAGCGACGCCTACAAGGATTCCGCCGCCAAGGTGCTGCGCTCCGCCACCTTCGATCCGAAAACCGGCGTGACCGTGCTGCGGGACGACATCACCAAACCCCAGGGGGAGATCGTCTGGCGCGCCTTCACCCGGGCTCAGGCCGAGATTCGCGGAAACGAAATCGTCCTCACCCAGAACCAGCGCCGCCTTACCGTCCGCCGTCTTTCGGAAGCCGGCACTTGGTCCATCACCGGAGCCGCCCCGCCGACGGCTGCCGAAAACCAGAACGAGGGATTCCGCGTCCTGACGCTCACCGTGCCTGCGGCGGATGCCGTCCGCATCGCCGTCGAGCTGCGGCCGTGACATCCGGCAAGTGACGATTCCGTCAGATGGCAACGCTCGCGCTTGTGTCCGGGTTGCCGATGCTCGCGATCCATCATCCATGGACTTGTTCCTCATCGACGCGATCGGCCCGTTCTTCCGCGGCTATGACCGGAAACGGATCAATTGGTCGAAAATCCCGTTCACCCACCTCGATGCGCTGGACGAGGACGGATGGGCCGCGATCTCGGCGGACCTCCGCGAGTTCGCCCGCCAGGTGACCCGGCAAGGATACAATGCCGTGAGCCTCGACGACCTCGCCCACCTCGCGCCGCACCCCCTGCACGAACCCGAAGTGGCGGCACGCATCGCCGGATTCCGCGCGCGCTTCCGCAAACTCTTCGACCTGCTGGCCGGCGAGTTCGGACTGGGGGTTTATCTCACCAGCGACGTGCTGCCGCTCACCCCGGCCATTTCGGACGCGCTTGGTGACGATCCGGAAACCCTCGCCAACTATTACCGGACTCTCGTTTGCTCCGTGCTCGATGATTTCCCGCAGCTCGCCGGGCTCATCCTGCGCATCGGCGAGAGCGACGGCCACGACGTGCGCGATCCCATCCGCACCCGCCTGCACCTGCGCGGCGCGGACGAAACGAACCGCCTGCTGCGCGACCTGCTCCCGGAGTTCGAAAGCCGCGGGCGCACCCTGATCTTCCGCACATGGACCGTCGGCGCCCATCCGATCGGCGACCTGATGTGGCACCGCGGCACGCTCGCCCGCACGCTGGCGGGGCTCGATTCGCCGAACCTGATCGTTTCGATGAAACACGGCGAGAGCGACTTCTTCCGCTACCTGCCGCTCAACCGCGCCTTCTTCCGCGTGAAACAGCGCAAGCTGTTAGAACTCCAGGCCCGCCGCGAATACGAAGGCGCCGGCGAGTATCCCTCGTTCATCGGCTGGGATTGCGAACGCTTCGCCCGCGAGCTGTCGGGCGTCGAAAACATGGCCGGCGTTTCGGTCTGGTGCCAAACCGGCGGCTGGCATCGCTTCCGGCGCATCGCCTTCCTCGAAGCGGACGGGCGCGACATCTGGATCCGGCTCAATACCCGCGCGGCGATCCGGGTTTTCCGCGAGGGAGACACCGCCGATGCCGCGGTGGCGGATCTGTTAGGCAAGGAGCGCGCGCCATCCGCCGTCGAACTCCTGCGCCATGCGGATACCCTCATCCGCGAGTTGTTATACATCGGCGACTTCGCCCGCCAGAAACTGTTCTTCCGCCGCGTCCGCATTCCGCCGCTGCTGCATGTCTATTGGGATTCGCTGTTCATCAATCACGGCGTGCGCAAGGTGATGCGCCACTTCGTCGTCGACGGCCGCCGCGCTTTGGAATCCGGCGCGCATGCCGCGGAACGCTTTCCGCGCATGCTCGACCTTGCCCGCCAGTCCGGATTGCCGGAAGACGACCTCGCCCACATGCGTGATTTCTTCCACCTGCTCCTGCTCGCGCGAAGATATTACTTCGAGCCCTTCACCGGAGAACTCGCGGCGGAAATCCGGGCCGCCAAGAAACAATACAAGGACCGCTGGCCCGGCCGGTCGCGCCGCTACCGCATCAAGCTCTCGTTCGACAGCTTCCCGTTGCGCAGCCGCACGCTTTCGCTCGCCGCGCGCCTCCTGCTCCGCCGCCGCCGCGGCTACCGCTGGTTCGACCGCATCATCCTGCTCCACCTCGCAGGTCCCGCCTACCGCGCCCTCCGCCCGCGAAACCCCGCCGCCATGCCCAAGTTCGCTCGCAAGTCCGCCATGGGCATCGAGACGCTTTTCAAATGAACCGGTTGTCCGCTGCTCTCAAGGCCAAGGGCCTGAACCCTATCAGCCCAGGGCATCGCCCCGATCTTTATACACTACCAAGCTTGTTGCGAAACTGCGGCTTGCTACCGCTCGATCCAATGGTGCCGGATAGCGTGGCAGAACCCCAAAGGGCATGCGCGTCAAGTTAAGGGGATCATTCTTCATCAAGGATTCCTGCGGGCGGCTCAAGGAGCGGCGATGCATGATCGCCGACGCCCATGGAATGCCAATGTCCGGCGCATCCGCTCATCTCATTGCCAACTCATGGGCAACGGCGAACG